>Ga0210057_1007180_pt1 | contig 13595 bp, 11 predicted proteins | sample CryGeyCG2114_010_2_FD_183968 | JGI IMG/M metagenome (GOLD analysis project Ga0210057, IMG submission 183968) | Groundwater microbial communities from aquifer - Crystal Geyser CG10_big_fil_rev_8/21/14_0.10 (SPAdes) (version 2) | ecosystem: Environmental > Aquatic > Deep subsurface > Groundwater ... | reverse complement strand
ATTAAACTGGCGAGGGGTTAAATCCGACGGATAGGCTTTTCTTTTTTGTTTTTGATTTTGCATAAGAGTGCAAGCTTAATGCTTATACCCTTATTTTACACCAAAAAGAGAGTTTTGTAACCATCTCTACCTGTTTTTTATTTGTTAGTCAACTGGCTTATTTGCCAATAAAATGATATAATCAATCCCATTATTATACTATGAACCAAGTTAATATTCTGGGGGTGGAAATTTCCGATATCAGCAAATCCGCGGCTTTGGCAAAGGTGCAAAACTTTGTGGAGGATAGATTTCAGCACTATATTACAACGCCGAATCCGGAAATAGCGCTGGCCAGCCAAAAAGACAAAAATTTGCGGCTGATACTGAATCACGCGGATTTGGCCTTGCCGGACGGGTTTGGTTTAAAGATTGCCGCCAAAATTCTGGGTGAAAAACTGCGCTATCGCGTTTCCGGAGCGGATTTTATGGAAGCCATAGTCAGTTTGGCGGAAAGCGTGGGCTGGCCGATTTTTCTGTTGGGCGGCAAGGATGAAAAAATCGCGGAAAAGGCGGCCTGGCGTTTGCGGTATTTATTTAAGAACGTCCGAGTGTCCGGCCACGCTTCCGGGGGCGAGGTCTCGTTCAATGAAGGCCGGTGGCAGGCCAGTGACAAAAAATTAATCGATAAAATAAATAACAGCGGCGCTAAAATTATTTTTGTGGGGTTTGGCTGCCCCAAGCAGGAAAAGTGGATATTTACTAATTTGGATAAATTATCGAACATAAAAGTAGCCATGACAGTCGGGGGCGCGCTTGATTACCTTTCCGGGGCAAAGCACCGGGCGCCGGTTATATTGCGGAAAATAGGGTTGGAGTGGCTGTGGCGCTTGGCGCTTGAGCCCAAAAGATTCAAGCGGGTCTGGAACGCGACTTTTAGATTTATTTTAGAAACCGTAAAATGGAAAACGCGCATTCTTACTAAGTATCGCAAAAACGCGCTGGCGTGTATAATAAATGATAGCAACGAGGTTTTGCTGGTGCATCGGTCCAACGAAAAAAACGAACACTGGCAGTTTCCCCAGGGCGGGGTTGAAGAAGGTGAGGCAGAAGAAGATGCTGTCATGCGCGAAATGCGCGAGGAAGTGGGGCTGAAAAAATTAGAAATTGTCGGAGTGCATCCAGAATACCATCAATACGAATGGCCGAGATGGCACAAGCTTCACGGTGGATACCGGGGGCAAAGGCAGGCGATATTTTATTTAAGGCAAATAGAAGAGGAAGCGATAAAACTGGATTTAAATGAAATAGATGAATACAAGTGGGTCAGCTTGGATAAGGTTGTCGACAAGGTGCATGAGCAGAGGAGGGATGTGGCCGAGATGGTGGTGGAGGGATATAGAAAAATCACGTCATCCTGAGCGAGGCGTACTCGCCGAGTCGAAGGATCTCGTGAATATTGATGAGATTCTTCACTTTGCTTCGCTGCGTTCAGAATGACGACTATGTTTATGTCAAAAAAGCAAGTACGAGTTCGTTTCGCGCCTTCGCCAACCGGCGCGCCGCATGTGGGAAATATACGCACCGCGCTTTTTGCGTGGCTGTTCGCGCGCAATCAAGGGGGCGCGTTTATTCTACGGGTCGAAGACACCGACCAGACAAGAAAGGAAGAGGGGAGCTTGGAGGCGATATTGGAATCGCTGGATTGGCTGGGATTGACGGTGGATGAGGGAGTAATGGCAAAAGGTCGAAGGTCTAAGGTCGAAGGTCTAAATTCAAATTTAGAAATAGTTGAAAAAGGAGATAAAGGGCCATATTTTCAATCTAAGCGTCTTGACATATACAAAGAACACGCAAAAATATTAGTCGACCAAGGCAACGCGTTTTATTGTTTTTGTTCGCCGGAGCGCTTGGAGGGGGTGCGGCAGGAGCAACAGGCTAAAAAAGAGCCACCCCGGTATGACGGGCATTGCCTGGGTTTGTCAGAGGAGGAGTCTAAAGATAAATTAGATGCCGGAAAGAAGCATGTTATCCGCATGAAAATTCCAGAAGAAGGCGAGACTTTTTTTGAGGACGTTATTAAAGGCAAGGTAAGTTTTAAAAATAGCTTAATTGACCATCAAGTTTTATTAAAATCCGACGGATTTCCCACATACCATTTAGCGTCTGTGGTTGATGACAATTTAATGGAGGTTTCGCACGTCATTCGGGCGGATGAATGGCTGGCCTCCACCCCCAAGCATGTTTTACTTTATAAATATTTCGGCTGGAGTGTGCCTAAGTGGGTGCATTTGCCGATTATTCTTGGGAAAGATAAATCAAAATTATCCAAACGTCATGGCGCGGTATCAGTCTTGGACTACAAGCAAGATTATTTGCCGGACGCAATGGTGAATTACTTAGCGTTCTTGGGCTGGAATCCAAAGACTGACCAAGAAATTTTATCGCGCGCGGAATTAATTAAGCAATTTGATTTAGATAAGATTAATAAAAATAATCCTATTTTTGATGTTGAAAAATTGAATTGGATAAATGCGCAATATATTAAGAAAATGGATGTGAAAGAGCTGGGCGATGCTATTTTGCCATTGCGCCTGCCCGCCGAAGTGGAGGGAGGAGCCCGGTACTCAGGGCGGCGCGGCCATGACAGGATAAAGATAGTCAAACTAATCCAAGACCGCATGGAAAAACTTTCTGACTTTGAAGAATTAACTTCGTTCTTGCGAAAACTGCCGGACTATGAGGCATTAATCCTTATTCCAAAAAAAATGAACAAAAAAGAAACCTTGGAAATGCTTAAAACATCATTAGGGCTGGCATTAAAGCTAGAGGATTGGGAAGAGTCAAGCCTGCGTCAAACCTGGCTGGACTATTGCGAGGAAAAGGATACAAAAAGAGGGGATTTGCTTTGGCCTTTGCGCGTAGCTGTTACCGGACTGGAACGCTCGCCGGATGTTTTTGGCAGTATGGATGTACTGGGCAAAGAAGAGTCAATTAAAAGAATTAATCAAGCAGTTAAATCACTGCAGTAAAAACAAGCCGCAGTTCATTGCTTCACGCAACAGGGCTTTTAGTATTGTTTGAATTTTATGGTATAATAGTACTACGAATTAGAAATCCTGCACAAATATACAAATATGCGTAGTAATTTAGTATTACCATGAATTAATGACTGTCGATTTGAGATGTATTCGTAAATTTGTACAGGATTTGTAATTCGTAGAAAGTTATGAGGAATAAAAACAAAATAATAATTTTTTTAGTTTTGGGGTTATTAATAAGCCCTTCTTTTTTGGGCGCGCAAGATGTGCCTGATTCGGGGAAAGACCCGGAAATTCAGGATTTGGCCCAGCAATTAAAACAGCAAAGGGAATCAATCGACGCGTTGCAGAAAAAAGTGGATGAATACGAAAGCAGGCTCCAAGCTAAGCGCAACGAAGCTTTAACCATAAAAAATCAGCTTTCAAATTTACAGGATAATATAGATTCCACCAAACTAAAGCTGGAAATAAAGCGCCAGGAAATTACCGAAACCAATTTAAAAATAAAAGAAACCGAGTCTCGAATCGAAACCAAAGAAAAAGAGATTAGCCGGCAAAAGGATCGCATATCCGAATTTGTGCGTTCAATCTATCAGAATAACCAGAAAAGCTACGTAGAAATATTGCTTTCCAACGACGCTTTTAGCGATTTTTTCGGCCAACAGCAGTATTTGCAGACAGTGGAGGAAGATTTGGCGGTAATTTTAAAAAAAATACAAATTGTCCGCGCCAAGCTGGAGCAGGAGAAAACGGATTTAGAAGAAGAGCATAAGAGTCTGGAGGCGCTTCGCGATGAATTAGCGGGCACGCAGATATCCTTGGAAGAGAATGTAACAGCAAAAAATGTTATCCTGGAGGCGACTCAGGCGGATGAGGCAAAATTCCAAAAGCTGCTGCAGCAAGTGCGAGCGGAGCAAGCCTCCATTAACGCGGACATTATAACCTTGGAGCGCAATTTGCGCCAGCGCCTGGAGGCTCGAGGGGATAAAACCTTAAGCGATCTTTCGGGACAGGCATTCGCGTGGCCAGTGGAAAGCCGGGTTATCACAGCAAAATTCCACGATCCATCTTATCCTTTTCGCCGGTATTTTGAGCATCCGGCCATAGATATTCGCGCCAAACAGGGGACGCCGATAAAAGCCGCGGCCAGCGGGTACGTATCTCAGGCCAAGGACGCGGGCCTGGGGTATAGCTATATATCCATCATCCACGCGGACGGGCTTTCTTCGGTATATGGGCATGTAAGCTGCATACTTGTGCAGGAGGACGAATTCGTGGTCCAAGGCCAAGTAATAGGCTGCAGCGGCGCCACGCCCGGAACCCCGGGAGCCGGAAGGCTCACAACCGGACCGCACCTGCATTTGGAAGTTCGGTTAAACGGCATACCCGTTAATCCGTTAAATTATCTGCCATAAAAACTTAGTATGAATATATACACATCATTAGGCCTTGTAATTATAAAGCGCAGGAAATTCTTGGGGATGTCGGATGCTTAAGCAACACGTATTTGTAAGAGCTCGAAGGATAGGGGGGTTATAGAACAGATAGGTGGCACAGGAAGAGAGATAAAATATAATATAAAATAAACGGCTCTTGGGGTGAGCCGTTTATTTGTGTTGTTGCTCATTACATCGGGATAATATCCTAGGAAATGGTATTCGTACAATACTTTATAAAATCCTTTTTTCTTTAAATAATTACCACCTAAAAGCTTGAGTGCTCTGTGATTTTTGCTGTCGCCAGCGGCAACGTCGCGGACGTGTTCTTTTAATATAATAGAATCTAATACATCAAGATATTCTCTTTTTGTGGCTATAGATACATTATTAAGCATTAAGTATCCTTCATCCAGTAAAAAGACAATGTCATTTATAGAGTTTTTATTGCCTCTAAAGGCGTGGCTTCCTGAATAAAAGATTGATTCGATTTTTGAAAAAGTATGCATATATTTTTATTCATTTGAAATAGTGTTTCCACTATGAAATTTTTCGTGTATATCTTTAAGGCGTTTGTTTGTGAGATGCGTGTAAACTTGGGTTGTGGCAACACTTTTGTGGCCTAAAAATTCCTGAACGCTTCTTAGATCAGCTCCGCGAGAGAGGAGATCTGTTGCGTATGTATGGCGAAAAGTATGAGGTGTAACTTTTTTTGCCAGGCCGGCTAATTTAGAGTATTTGGATATCATTATTTGAATAGACCTTTGGGTTAACCTTCTTTCATCCGGATTTTTAGAGCGCGTGTTTACAAAAAGCGGCTTTATAAAAATATTGCCTCTTATGCCTAAATATTTTTTAATCCATTGGCCAGCGCGAGGGGATATGTATACAGTTCGTACTCGATTTCCTTTGCCAGTTATTGAAAGCTCGATTGTTTTATTCTCTTCTTTTTTTAATAAAAAAGATACTTGGTCTATGTTCAAAGACACAAGTTCTGATATGCGCATTCCAGTAGAAAAAAGGGTTTCTAAAATTGCTCTATCTCTTAGGCCTATGAACGTTGATACATCAGCAATGGCTAGAATTTTTTCTACATCATTTAATTCTAAAAATTCAACTTGTGTTTCGTTTTGCTGCTTGGCAAGTTTTATCTTAGAAGAGGGAAGGCAGTTAATGTCTCTTTCCGCAAAAAATTCAAAAAGAGCGCGCAAAGCAATCAAGTAATAATTTTGAGACTTTTTTGACAAGTAGCCATCGCGCGGGGTTTTGTATGTCCGTGCAATGTAAAGCCTGTAATCCCAAATCTCTTTTTGGGTCAATCGATGGGGGGGCAAGTTTTTTCTACCTGTCTTTTCTAGCCATCGAACAAACAGGCTTAAATACTGTCTATAATTTTTTTGAGTATTATTTGATAATCCTTTTTCAATCTCGCAATAATCTAAAAAGGGGATGATGTATTTATTAATAGGTTTTAGGTGTTTTGTTTCTTTCATATGTTGAGATTTAACAGGCAAGCAGCCTGTACCGGATTATGAATTTATTCTATCACAAGATACTTATTCGCACAATATATGTAAAGCGAACTAAATAATGTCCCGAGGGAAGTGGGGTAGTTAGCTTGCTTTTAGTATTTAAGAGGTGTCAGGATACCTGAGAAGGCTACTTGAAGTACACTCGATCCTTTACGCGCAAATCCACGTATTGCAAATTAATCCTTGAATCCTTAATTTTTTCCTCCAAAGCAAGCTCAAGTTTTTTAATCTGGGTGTCCAGCGCTATTTTGGAGGTTAAGAGGCCTTGCCAGCCCTCTTTGGTGGCAAATGTAAGCTCGTCCTTAATCTTGGGATCGTATTTTACGTAATCAATCTGAATGTTCTTTTGGGACTTGCCTACTGCTTCATAAACAGCAAAGATATACTCTATTGTTTCACGGTCCAGGAATTCGGAGCCGGGTTTTACAAGGGTTTGACGGTCAAGCTGAATTTCTATAATAGGGAGGCGTGAATAATCTTCTTGGGAAATATCCAATTTTGAAACTATTATGCCATTAACATCTAAAAAGTAATAATCGGTTGTGTAGGTTGGTTCCGGCTTTTCCACTTCCTGCTCCCCGGTCTCAGCGCCGCTTGCATCCGCGGAGTCGGCATTTTCGCCGCCCGGAAGCAAGTTCAGATTCTTATCTTCCGTAGATGTCGATTCTGAACCAGATTCAGAATGACGGTTCGATTCCACGTCTTTGTCATCTTTTTTCGTCTCCACAATAGTTTGGGTTCTAAGCACAACCCGGGAGAGCTTTTCGTTTATATTTATTTTTAAAGTAAAAGGAAATTTTTTTGTTACTTTTATATCCTCAACAATATATTTTTCTCCAATATCCTGAATTAAAGACTCTTTTGAAAAAAACAGAATGTTGTTATTTTTCAGGAACATTAATCGCTTGTTTTTTAGATTCGCAACCGCAATATCCAAGAGTTCTTTTTGTGAGATATTTTCGTTTCCCGATATCTCTATTTTATTAATGCGAAAATTGTCCGATACCAGGAAAAAATAAAAAAACCAAATCAATACCCCGCCAAAAAAAAACGCTAAAACTATTTTTTTTGCCCCTTTTCCTTCGGCGCGCGCGGAGCCGGTTGTCCGGACGCTATAAAGGCCGTGTTTCCGGCTCAAGCTCGCCGGGCTGCTGCGCATTGGTTTTATATATCGCCTCCTACGCATACCAGTCTTCCTTTGGGTTGTATGAAACGCTTAACTCCTTTTTCTCGGCCGCGCGCTCCATGGCTAGCTTAATAAGCTCGTCCAGAATATCCGAATACGACATTCCCGTGGCTTGCCACAGTTTTGGATACATGCTGATGGAAGTAAAGCCCGGTATGGTGTTTATTTCGTTAAAGTAGAAAACTCCATCTTCCCCCAAAAGAAAATCCGCCCGGGCCATACCCTCGCAGTCTAAAGCCTTATACGCTTTGATGGCGAGATTTTGCGCTTCTTCGATTTGCCCCGGCGTTAAATCATCGGCAACTTTTTCGATTGTTTTGCCATCAACATATTTGGCGTCATAGTCGTAGAATTCATTAGAAGGGATAATTTCGCCGGGCACGCTCGCCTTTGGCTCGCGGTTGCCGATAACAGCCACTTCAATCTCGCGCGCGCCCTGGACAGCCTGCTCCACGATAATCTTCCGATCGTATTGCATAGCTTCTTCCACGGCCGCTATCAGCTCTTCCCTATTCTTGGCTTTTGATATGCCCACGCTAGAGCCCATGTTTACGGGTTTTACAAAAACCGGATAACTTAACGAAAGCTCGCTTAAAATTTTATCCTTCTTCTCTTTCCATTCCTTGCTCCAGAACCATATATACGGCGTCTGCTTAAATCCTTCAGCTTCGGACACTTTTTTTTGCATTACTTTATCCATACATACCGCGCTGGCCAAGGTGGCGCAGCCCACATACGGCAATCCGGTCAATTCCAAAAATCCTTGTACTGTCCCATCTTCGCCATATGGGCCGTGCAGGACTGGGAACACGACGTCTATCTTTTGGCCGCGCGACCACCCCTCGGCCCCTTCCTTGGCGGTAGATTGAAGCGAATGCGTTGGCTCCGCCGGCATTAAAACATTACTTTGCTCCGGCGCATTGCCAGACTTTAAAAGTTCCATGGAATCTGGACCGGCTATCCATTTACCCTGCTTTGTGATTCCAACAGGAACAACCTCGTACTTATCTTTGTCTAAGTTTTTGATTACTGATGAAGCCGAAACCAAGGAAACCTCGTGTTCCCCGCTTCTACCGCCAAATAGGACGGCAACTCTTATTTTTTTATCCAATGGCAACATATGTTTACTCCACTATTCTTTTTTCTATAAAAGGATTAATTCTGGTGACGACTTCGTAGCATATGGTATCGAGCATGTCCGCGATTTCATAGGCGTTAATTTCTTCATCCCCCTGCCGGCCGATTAAAACAGCTTCATCGTCCCGGCGCGCGCCAGCGGCGTCTGTCACGTCCACCATGGACATGTTCATGCATATGCGGCCGACTATAGGGCACCTTTGTCCGCGGATTAGCACAATTCCGCCGCCTGCACTCCGCCGCCTTGGCGAAGGGGGGTTTGATAATCCCCGGCTGTAGCCTTCGTAATACCCTACTGGAATAACCGCCACCCGGGTTTTGCGCTCTGTAGTGTAGGTGCATCCATAACCAACATTTTGCCCGGCGGGAAAATCTTTTACCTGCAGAATTTTCGCTTTCCAAGTTAAAACCGGTTTTAACTTGAATTCCGGATGTTTAGCGCGCAGGCGGTCAATTAGTTTAATATTCGGCCACAGGCCGTATAAGCCAATGCCCAAGCGCGCGCCGTCCAGATGCGATTCCGGAAAATCCAAAATCGCTTCGGTTTTGGCAATATGCCAGAGCAAAGGCTCGATTTTTTTCTTCCGCAACTGGTCCCGAATTAAAGTAAATGCATCCAACTGCTCCTGGGAATAATCCCGATGGTTTGTGATGTCCGCGAAATGGCTCATAACGCCGCGCACGCGCAAATGCGGCAAATCGTAAATTTTGGATATGTAATCAACCGCGTGCTCGGGTAGAATTCCCATGCGGGCCATGCCAGTATCTATTTTCACGTGAATTTTTAAGTCAGCCGCTGCCTTGCTTGATTCAATAATGCCAGAAAGCCGCTGGGCGTGCGTTAGGCTGTTTACCACTATCTCCACTCGCTCGGCCGCGCACCATAATATTTCCTCTTCTGTTTCCCTAATATAGCCAAGCACTAAAATAGGAGTTGTTACTTCTGCCCGGCGCAATTCATGCGCCTCGCGCAAATTTATAACCGCCAGCATGTCAGCCTCATCCTGTATTATCCGGCTGACCTCAACTAAGCCATGGCCATAGGCGTTTCCTTTGACGCAAACAATCAGCTTCACATCCGGCAGAAGCAGGTTCCTAAACGAGGAGATATTGTGCTTAATGGCAGATTCTGATAATTCAACCCATGTGTACGGCATATTTATGACAACTATTTTGGATTCTTGATGACAGTCTGCCCATTCATCCACTTCCGCAGAACTTCCGGTATTTTAATTGTGCCGTCGGATTGCTGATAGTTTTCCATAATTGCTATCATGGTCCTTCCTAAGGCGCAGACCGTGTTATTTAAGGTATGCGCCAGCTTTGTGCTGCCGTCCTTATCTTTATATCTAATTCCCAGGCGGCGCGATTGAAAATCCGTGTCATGGCTGCAGGAAGCCAGTTCGCGGTAGGCTCCTTGGCCCGGAAACCAGCCTTCGATGTCGTATTTTTTCGCGTTCGGAGCGCCGATATCGCCGGAGCACATATTTAAAACTTGATACGGAATTTCCAAAGATTGCCAGAATTCCTCCGCAATAGCCAGCATTTGCTCGTGCATGTCCCAGGAATTATCTTCGCGGGCAAAAACAAACATTTCCACTTTATCAAACTGGTGGCCGCGGATAATGCCTTTCATGTCTTTGCCGTAAGTTCCGGCCTCCCGGCGGAAGCAGGAGGAGAATCCAAAATACTTTAGCGGCTTTTCCGATAAATCAATGGTCTCATCCGCGTGGTACGAGGCCAATGGAACTTCGGCCGTGCCAATTAGATATAAGTCATCCCCTTCTTCTTCGTTGATTTTATAGATTTCGTTTTTGTCCGCCGGAAAGAATCCGGTGCCAAACATAGCCTGTTCGCGCACCAGCATGGGAGGAAGCATGGGAACAAATCCCCTATCCTTCATGTAGTGCATGGCATACTGGGCCAGGGCGAACTCCAGCAGTACCAAATCGTTTTTTAAATACCAGAACCTGGCGCCGGAAACTTTGGCGCCGCGCTCGGCGTCGATTAAATCCAATTCCTCTCCCAGAACTTCATGTGGTTTAGGATCAAAATCAAATTTTGGCTTTTTGCCCCAGGTTTTATGCACCTTGTTTTCGGTTTCGTCCTTGCCCGCGGGCACGCTTTCGTGCGTCATGTTAGGGAGTTGGATTAAAAGTTCGTTCAACAAAGCCTCTGTCGGCTCCAGCTTGGCTTCTAAGTCTTTAATTTCTTCACGCAATGATTTTAATTCTTTAATTTCTTCCGCTGAAGGCTTGGCCTGGCTGCGTTTTTTTAATCGCGCGCGTTTTTCCTCGATATCGGTAATAGCTTCGCGCCTGGTTTTATCCAATTTTAAAATTTCATCGACATCGGCGCCGCATTTGCGAATCTTGTTATTCTTTTTTACCTTTTCCGGATTTTCCCGGATAAAATTCAGGTCTAACATAGGTTTATATTGTCATCATGTCTTGGGTCTTAACGTGGGAAACAAAATTGATTCTTTTATGTTCCTTTTATCAATAAAAATTCCGGTCAGGCGGTCGATGCCCATGCCGAAGCCGGCGCACGGAGGCATGCCATGCTCCAATGCCTCGATATAATCCTCATCTATGGGGTGGGCTTCTTCGTCTCCGGCAATGGCGCTTTCTTGTTGGGTGTTGAATCTTTCCATCTGGTCCATGGGGTCGTTCAGTTCGCTAAAGGCGTTGCAGAGTTCTATGCCGCCGCCCAGAACCAATTGGAACCTTTCCACGTATCTGTGGTCTTCCGGCTTCTTTTTTGCCAACGGAGAAAGCTCGACCGGATGATCGATGATAAAGGCAGGCTGAATGATGCTATTGCGGACAAACTCTTTATACATTTCGTCGCAAATTTTTCCGCGTCCGTCCTTGGGCGAGACATCTTTCAATCCCATTTTTTTTGCCTGGTTATAGATGGATTTTTGGTCGGGATAGGCCTCGATATCCACCTTGGCCGCGTCAATCAAAGCTTGCCTAAAGGTCAGGCGCTTGAATGGTTTTTTGAATTCAATAGTATGCCCTTGGTATTCTATTTTGTTTTTTCCGGAAACCTCTTTTACCACCTGTAAAATTAATTCCTCCGTGAATTTCATCATGCCTTCGTAATCCATGTAAGCGTAATAAAACTCAACTTGCGTGAATTCCGGATTGTGCGACCAATCCATGCCTTCGTTCCTAAAACAGCGGGCAAACTCATAAACGCGCTCATAGCCGCCCACAATCAGGCGTTTTAAATACAGCTCCGGAGCGATGCGCAGGTATAAATCATGGTCCAAGGCGTTATGGTGAGTAACAAACGGTTTAGCCAAGGCGCCGCCGGCCAAGGGCTGGAGTATGGGGGTTTCGACTTCCAAAAAACCGTTATCATCCAAAAAATCACGGATAGATTTTACAATCATCATCCGTTTTATGAATATCTCTTTTACTTCGTCGCTGGAAATTAAGTCTAAATATCTTTTGCGGAACCGGGCTTCGATATCCTGCAAACCGTGCCATTTTTCCGGCAGAGGCTCTAGGGCTTTGGAAAGGATTTTCCATTTTGAAGTTAAAACAGTCCTCTCTCCCCTTTTGGTGGTAAATACTGTGCCTGTAATTTGCGCGAAATCGCCGACATCAACTAATTTTTGGAATTGTTCATACGTCTTTTTGCCGATTTCGTCCCGTTTTAAATAGAATTGGAACCGGCCGGTGCCGTCTTCCAGATTAGCAAAAGTAGAGCCTCCTTGGCCCCGGATGCTCTTGATTCTGCCCACAATGGTTACTTCTTTTTTCTTTCCGTCCAGCTTTTTCTTTTCCGCAATCAGTTCCTGGATAGTGTGAGTTCGGGCGGATTTGCTCGGAAACGGATCTATTCCGCTTTCCAGCAGTTCTCGCAGTCTTTCCCGGCGGGCTGTTTGCTCGTCTATGGCTTTATTCTTATCCATATAAATCAATCTAAATAATGGATTTATTATACGGCAATTAGGTTAAAAAATCAAAAAAGACTCCATAGAATTATGGAGGCGGGTCAGCAATTATCAGAACTAGGATTTTATCTCAATAATTTTATAGACCGCGTTTCCTTTGAGGGATGAGCAAATAGCCTCTTCTCCTTTCTTTTTTCCCAAAAAACATTTGCCTAATGGAGATTCGTTGGATATCTTGCCGCCCAAAGGATCGGCTTCGTTTGAGCCGACAATGGTGAATTCTTTTTTTACGCCGTCTTTTTCTGTTACAATCGTATCGCCGATTTCCACGACGCTCGGGTCGGATGTCTTGTTTTCAATAACCTCAACATTTTTTAGCATGTCTTCTAATTCCAGAATTCGGCCTTCGGAAAAAGACTGTTCATCGCGCGCGTCCGCGTATTCCGCGTTTTCGGAAAGATCGCCTAAATCTTTGGCTTCTTTAATGCGGTTAGAGATTTGCGGACGGCGAACCTTCTTTAGATGCTCCAGTTCGTCGACTAGTTTTTGTTTGCCTTCTTTTGTTACGTAGGTGGTTTTCATACGCGGAAATTATTTTATATACAACACATATAATACTTTATTTTGAAATAATGTCAAATAAAATTTTATTGTGCCGCCGCTGTACGCTGGTTAGTTTTCGGCTCTCATTCCCACCCGCCTTTCGCCAATAGGCTTCACTTCGCTTCGCTCGGGATGACAAAAGGGCGAAGTTTAATGAAATCAATTAAAATACCATTCAAATATTTTTTTGGCGATGGGGGTGGCGGCGATAGTGCCGCCTTCACCCTCTTCTACCATCACGGTAACCACTATTTCCGCGTTTTTGTAAGGGGCAAATCCGGTAAACCAGGCGTGTGGATCCTTGGCGGAGGAAAATTCGGCAGTGCCGGTTTTGCCCGCTACCGGCGCTTTTATGGCGCTTAAAGAGCGCGCGCTGCCATAGGTAACGGCGCTGCGCAGCCCTTCGGCGATTAGGCTGACGGTTTGCGGAGACACTACTTGTTTTTCCACTACAACCGGGTCAATATTTTTTAAAGTTTCTCCGGCGCGGCCAATGCGGGAGACTAGCCGAGGCTTGTACAAGGTGCCGCCGTTGGCAATAACCGCGGTAAAATTCGCTACCTGCAAAGGCGTAACTATAATATCCCCTTGTCCGATGGCTAGATGATAGGTATCGCCTAAAAACCACCTTTCCCCTTTTGCTTCTATCTTCCATTCCTGACTGGGCAGAAAGCCGCTTCTTTCCGCGGGCAAATCTATGCCGGTGGGCTTTGATAGGCCGAATTTTTCGCCATACGCGGTGATTTTATCCACGCCCAGTCCGGCAATGCCCTG
>Ga0210057_1007178_pt1 | contig 13598 bp, 10 predicted proteins | sample CryGeyCG2114_010_2_FD_183968 | JGI IMG/M metagenome (GOLD analysis project Ga0210057, IMG submission 183968) | Groundwater microbial communities from aquifer - Crystal Geyser CG10_big_fil_rev_8/21/14_0.10 (SPAdes) (version 2) | ecosystem: Environmental > Aquatic > Deep subsurface > Groundwater ... | reverse complement strand
GCGGCGTATTTTGCAGCAGGGAATCCAGCTGAGGCGATACGCAGACTTGAGGCGACTGTGCGAGATATTCCTTCTGTAGCTGCACAGGCAGAGCAGTTGATAGAACAGATTCGAAATGGCACTGCTACGTTACAGTAGAGGTTGCAGAGGTTGCTTTTTTTGTAGGTTTTGATATACTCTCCTCGTGAGTGTCACTTTAAAAGAGTGAACTTCAAGAAAGTCGACGTAATACCCCGCTTGCGGGGTATTACGTTTTTTAACTTTTCTTGTTTTAAATTTTAGACACAGAAGGACGCATCTGATACTCTATATATGTGGTCGTTTGCAGTGTGGAGGGCGGCGGCACTCACATAGACTTTCATTTTGGAGCTCGCACCCGTCCTCCACACTGTGTGCGACCAATTTTTCTTAGCGCAAAGCGCTTAGAAATAATGGGAGTGCCTGTGGTATGACTTTGTTTTGTTTACAAAACAAAAAGTACTCTTGTGGTACGACGAACATTCACTCGCGTAATCGCGAGTTTTGTTATGTCGGGACAAGAGCTCCAAAATGAAAATAGAATGCGGAGCTCTGCAATGTCCTCCACACTGTACGTGACCGAAACAATCTGTCTCTGCCGGCAGATTTTTTGATTTCAAAATTAATTCGGTGCGAGCCGCGAGCACCTATACCCAGCACCAAACTCTGTTTTGGTGCTTGGGCGTCCTGCACATTGTGTGCGACTACAGAAATCCGCTTGTAAGCGGTTTCTTCATTCTGCAATAAAAAAGTAAAAATTATTCCATCTCCCACAAAATTTGGGAACTGAGTTCCCAAGTGATACAATTGTGTAGTATATAGAGTATGCGAGATATAAAATTTGGTGAAGGCGAATATTACCACGTGTTTAATCGAGGTGTTGAGAAGCGCGATATTGTTTGTGATGAATATGATGTACATCGGTTTTTACAAAGTATGCAAATGTTTAATACAAAAAAACCCATAGGAAGTATTTTTGAAACTAATTTTAGTAAAAAGAAAAATAAAGAGAAAAAGAAACTAGGACATCCACTTGTTTCGTTTATTGCATATTGCATAAATCCAAATCATTATCACTTTTTACTTCGCCAAGAAGAAGAATACGGTGTCTCAAAATTCATGCACAAACTTGGCGTTGGGTATACAAACTACTTCAATGAGAAATATGAACGGTCAGGATCACTGTGCCAGGGAAGGTTCAAGGCAAGGCATATAGCAAGTAATGAGGATTTATTACATATAAGTGCATATGTGAATCTCAACTATAAAGTACATAATCTCTCACTTGGGAATTGGATTCCCAAGTCGAGTTGGGAAGAATATATTATTCCTAAAGGAGTGTTAAGTACAAAAAATGCAAACAAAATATGTGACACAGCTTCCATTTTAGGCCAGTTTAGCCGGAAGAACGACTATAGGCAGTTTGCACGAGACTCTGTGAGAGGCATTATCGCAAAAAGAAGACAAGATTTGGAGGATCTTTTATTAGAGTGACATTACTTGGGAACTGAGTTCCCAAGCGGGATTCAAGGTCGGATTATTTTGTCGCGAGCTCATTGTTGAGATGTTTCATCGTAATTCCATTTTGGTGTTGCTATAGTTTATTTTCGATTTATTTACAATTAAGGATTTGCATTTAAATATCAAATATCAAATATCAAATATTTTTTATATTTTTTATATTTTTTATATTTTTTATATTTTTTATATTTTATATTTTACATTTTTTAACTTATTACAAAAATATATGAATGTACATTCATATATTATTTATCCACACAATTTTTGATTTTAAGTTGTTTGTACGTACTTATGAAACGATAATTAAACAAACGCTCCTTGTGTTTATCGGGGCGGGTCGAATTAAATAAAAGTACGTACTATATATTTCAATTCTATGGCAGCAAAAAGAAAAAAAGCAGCTAAGAAAACGACTCGCCGAAAGACGACTCGTAAAAAAGCAGCTCCAAAGAAAAGGGCTACAAAACGCAAAGCAGCTAAGAAAACAACCAAGCGTAAAACTGCAAAGAAAGCAACAAAGAGAAGAAAGACTGCTAAAAAGGCAGCTAAGAAAACAACTCGTCGACGCAGGCGATAAGCTTCTTTTGAGTTTTATAAAAACAGCCCCGTTTGGGGCTGTTTTTGATTGTACTAATAAATGGATTTAGCTTGTTTTGAGTGTTAGTATTGCACCGATGCTATCTTGGTTAAAAGGTGTCGCTGGAGATGAAAATGCCGCTGCTCTAAAGCGAGCTAGACCGATTATTGAATCGGTAAATGCATTGTCCGACGAGTTTTCAAAAATGACCGATGATGCGCTTAGGGCGAAAACAAAAGAATTCAAGGAACGTCTAAAAAATAAAGAGGATCTTAACCTACTTGCTCCAGAGGCGTTTGCGGCCGTTAGAGAGGCCGCAAAACGCACGCTCAATATGAGCCATTTTGATGTTCAGATTTTGGGTGGAGCGATACTACATAACGGCGATATCGCCGAGATGAGAACCGGAGAAGGGAAGACGCTTGTGGCAACACTGTCTGCATATTTAAATGCACTTACAGAAAAAGGGGTCCATGTTGTTACGGTAAATGATTATCTATCGAAAAGAGACGCGGTATGGATGGGGCAGGTATATTCCTTTCTTGGTATGAGTGTCGGTGTTCTGAATCACGAGGAATCTTTTCTTTATGATTCAAGTTATCAAGAAAAAGATAAAGAACGTGACGAAGAGGGGTCTTTTAAAGTGGTTGATGAATTTTTGAGACCATGCACGCGAAGAGAGGCGTATGCGGCCGATATAACATATGGCACAAACAACGAGTTTGGTTTTGATTATCTAAGAGATAATTTAGAACACGATGCTACCAAACTGAGACAGCGCGAATACAACTTTGCAATTGTAGATGAGATAGATTCTATTTTAATTGACGAGGCCAGAACTCCACTCATTGTATCTGCCCCAGTGTCTGACGCGGAAAATCTATATGAACGTTTTGCAAGTATCGTTCGTGATTTTAAAAAAGATGAGGACGTTTTAATCGATGAGAAACGAAAACAAATTCAGCTGACTGATCAGGGTATTGAAAAAGCCGAAAAATCACTTGGGGTAGAAAATATTTATACTGATGCCGGCATCAAGTATGTGCATCATCTTGAAACTGCGGCGCGTGCAAAATCACTTTTTGAAAAAGATAAAGATTATGTGGTGAAAGACGGTCAAGTGATTATTGTTGATGAGTTTACGGGAAGAATGCAGCCGGGGCGCCGTTGGAGCGAAGGGCTTCACCAGGCTATGGAGGCAAAGGAAGGCGTGCCTATACAACAGGAGTCGCGTACATTTGCATCAATTACGTTTCAAAACTACTTTCGTCTTTATGAAAAATTATCGGGAATGACAGGGACGGCAAAAACATCTTCGGAAGAATTTTATAAGGTGTATGGATTGAATACTGTTTCGGTTCCTACAAATAAGCCGTCTGCGAGGATTGATAATGAAGATCTTATTTTCCAAACAGAGAGGGGAAAGTTCAAAGCGATTGCGCGCAAGGTTAAGGAGTTAAATGAAAAAGGTCAGCCTGTACTTGTCGGTACCGTTTCTGTTGAGAAAAACGAGTTACTTTCAGTGCACTTCAAACAAGAGGGGATTTCGCACGAATTATTGAACGCAAAAAATCACGAGCGTGAGGGAGAGATTATCGCGCAGGCTGGACGAAAGGGGGCGGTTACAATTGCAACAAATATGGCAGGTCGTGGCGTTGACATAAAGTTAGGGGGTAACCCCGGCACAGAAGATATGTATGAGGAAGTTAAGTCTTTGGGCGGGCTATTTGTTATTGGCACTGAAAGGCACGAGGCGCGCAGGACTGACAATCAGCTAAGGGGGCGCTCTGGTAGGCAAGGAGATCCGGGAGAGACACAGTTTTTTGTTTCAATGGAAGATTCTTTGATGAGGATCTTTGCGTCTGACGTTATAAAACGAGTTATGGGAACATTTAAGATTCCTGAAGATGAGCCGGTGTTCAACTCAATGATTACAAAATCGCTAGAAAAAGCTCAGACAAAGATAGAGGAGTTGAATTTTGACTCACGAAAGCAAGTGTTGGCGTATGACGATGTATTGAACATACAAAGACAAAGTATTTATAAAAGAAGAAAACTGGTTTTGATTGGAGACGACGAAACTCTTGATAAAGAACTCGAGCGACTATTTAAGGACGACGTCGAGCTGATGGGGGTTATCGAAAATAAAAGAAATTCACTTGGCAAGGAGATTTTTTACCCTGGGGTTAGGCGATTACTGCTTCAGACGATTGACCTTCTGTGGGTGGAACATTTGGAAACAATGGATTATCTGCGCTCGAGTGTTAATCTGCGTGCATATGGTCAGCGCGATCCGCTTGTAGAGTACAAAAGAGATGGGTTAGAGCTTTTTCGTGCCTTAGAGATGTCGTATAAAGATCAGGTTGTAAGGCTTCTTCCGCAGATGGAAGAAGGTGGTTTTGCAAAAAGAGAGACCCAGGATCTCGAAGATGTGCATAAATCAGCAAGGGGAATTACGGGAGCCGGTGGCGTGCCACTTAAAGTGGCTCAAAAAATTGGGCGTAATATGAAAGTTACCATTACAGATGGGAAGGAAACAAAAGAAATGAAGTATAAACGAGCGGAGGAGTTGTTAAAGACAGGAAAATGGCGTATTGTTGAAAAATGAGTGAGCTACCTCTGGGGAAGTACAAACACTTTAAGGGTGGTGAATACGAAGTGGTCGGCGTAGCAAAAAATAGTGAGACACTTGAAGAAATGGTTTTATACAAACATCTAGGAGAGGGTGATTTGTGGGTTCGTCCACTGGAAATGTTTACAGAAACAATTGAGCGTGACGGCAAGACAATTAAGCGTTTTGAACGTATCAGCGAGTAAATATGCCAACGTATATTAAATGGGTTCTCACATTTTTGATTACCCCGATAGTTCTGCTTGTAGCGACAAATATAATTCCAGGTGTATTTGTATCTAGTTTTTATATTGCGATTGTTGTGGGAATACTTTTGGGAATATTGAACGTTTTTGTTCGTCCGATACTTATCTTTTTTTCACTTCCAATCACCATAATTACATTTGGGCTTTTCATATTTGTGATTAACGCATTGTTGCTCTGGTTTGTATCGACATTTATTTCCGGTCTTTCATTTTCGGGTTTTTTGCCGGCATTTATTACCGCACTTCTCATATCTATTGCCCATTGGGTGGGCGACATGTTCCTTGACTAAACATGCAGAAACCTTCTTTTTTAGCTGTTTCTATAGTATTTTTACTACTATTACTATCTTTGGTAACTTTCTTTTGGGATGTGCCGGCTGATAATATCTCTAGAATTGCTACAGAAAACAAGGTACTTGCTAGTGTGCTGTTTACTCTCCTAATGTTTACTGCCACCGTGATAGCACCGATTACTGCGACTCCTGCGATTCCTATAGCCGCGACAATCCTTCCGCCCATGTTAGTTGCGATACTGAGTGTAATTGGATGGTGTGCGGGCGCAATGGTCGCATTTATAATTGCTCGTCGTTACGGAAAACCAATACTTACTCGCTTTGTAAGTCTTAAAGAAGTGGAGCGATATGAGAGAAAAATTCCCGATCGCCTAGGGTTTCTAACTTTAATCTTGCTTCGAATGGTTGTTCCTGTAGATGCACTTAGCTACACAATAGGATTAATGAGCTCTGTGCGTTTTTGGCCGTACACTGTTGCAACATTTATTGGCATTATTCCATTTTCCTTTATATTTGCTTATGGTGGCTCGGCGTTTTTTGAGGGGAGGTATGCTTCTCTACTCCTTACTGCTGGAGGTGGAGTGGTGCTGTTTTTGGTTGCTTGGTACATCTTAAAAAGACATATCTCATAGGTTAAAACTGAGCATAGATCTATATTGCGGTAAGAGTCGTTCTTCTGATACAGTAAACATACATATGAAAGGGTATACGCCGACAATTGGCCTAGAAATACATGCCGAATTAAAGACTCACACAAAGATGTTTTGTGATTCAAAAAACGATTCAGATGAAGAAAGGGCGAATGTAAATATTTGTCCGGTGTGTATGGCGCACCCAGGGACACTTCCTGTAATAAATAAAAATGCGGTGCATCATGTCCTGAAAGTCGGCACGGCAGTAGGGGGCATCCTTGCCGACTATACTGAATTTGATAGAAAAAATTATTTTTACCCAGATATTCCAAAAGGGTATCAAATTAGTCAATATGAATATCCATTGGTTGAGGGAGGGGAGCTTGAGGGTGTGAAGATAACGCGCATCCATCTCGAGGAGGATACAGCGCGATCACTTCATGACGAGAAGACAGATACGACTCTCATAGATTTTAATCGCGCTGGAGTTCCTCTTATGGAATTAGTCACAGAACCGGTCATTGAAAATGCGGAGATGGCAGGGAAGTTTGCGCGCGAACTACAAATACTTCTCCGGCGCCTCGAGGTCAGTGATGCGAATATGGAAAAAGGGGAGATGCGTGTCGAAGCGAATGTGTCGGTTAGTAATGATACGACACTCGGAACAAAAGTTGAAATAAAAAACTTAAATTCTTTTAGAGCGATGGAGCGCGCAGTTGATTTTGAGATTAAAAGGCAGATTAATCTTATTGAAGAGGGAAAAGAGATAGTACAGGAAACGCGGGGGTGGGACGATACAACACAGCAAACATTCGCGCAAAGAAAAAAAGAAGGTTCAGCAGATTACCGGTATTTTCCAGATCCGGACCTTCCCAAATTACATCTATCAGAGATACAAGGGTGCACTTCAGATGATATCTCATTACAGCTACCAGAACTCCCATGGGACCAAAGGAACAGATATATGGCACTCGGCATTAAATCGGAAGATGCTGAAATGTACGTCCAAAATCAGGCACTTGGAGCCTTTTTTGACTCAGTAACTGATCTTTTGGGGGACACTGAAAAAATTCTTCTTTCCTCCAATTACATTGCTACCGATCTCATAAAAATTATCCGAGATAGTGATAAGAGAGATACAGAAAACATAGCCGAGATTACCGAGATACCAGTTGTAGCTGAAGATTTTGCCACCCTTATCCGCATGTTATCTGATGGACAGATCTCGTCGCGTGCGGGAAAAGACATTCTTCTGTCTATGGCCAAAACTGGAAAAAATCCTATCGAAATTGCCGAATCCGGGGGTCTGTTCCAAACAAGTGACGAGGGAGAGCTCGCGGGTATCATTGATGAGATATTGTCTGTAAATGAGGCAGTGGTTTTGGATTTCAAATCTGGAAAAGAATCGGCACTTCAATTCTTAATTGGACAGGGAATGAAAATGACAAAGGGTTCTGCGAACCCGGAAACATTACGATCCTTGCTTTTGAAAAAGTTGCAGTAATTTTTTTCTGAATGTTGTGCACTATTTGTTTATTCCAAGAGAAGAGTCGCTAAAGAAAACAATATGGGACAATTTAACTGTAGCCTATTATCGTATGTGCCCACTCACTAATATTTATTTAGTACTTCTATAAAGACTACTTGTCTCTAGGTGTAGGAGTTTTTATTTGTCGTACTTTGGTGTTTGAAAGTGAACTTGATCCGTTACTTCCCATCCTCCAGTCGCAAAAAATGTGATCTGGCGATGGTGGGAAGGGGAATTTTTGCTCTAACATAGCAGACTGCTATGTTTAAGTGGGTCCGGTTACTTTTCTTTTACTGCGTGTTGATTAAATGCGAAATCAGATACGGAAATAACTGTGATCAAAAGACATTTTCTGCGAAATTTTACAGAAAATTGCATAGAAAATTGCTTCATAAATGACAAAAGATAGGAAAAAAATGATCATTGCACACAATTGTCGATTTTTCTGCCCGGTTTTGCACTGAGGCAGGGTAAGTGTTCCTTAATGGATAAGTAATAAGCAATTAGGACATCCGATGTCCTAATTAGGACATCGGATGTCCTAACACGGTCGTGCTCATTTTTTTGCGCTTTGAGGCACTTTTAGCTGGTTATTCTATAGACAAAGCATTTTTTGCCTTCTGAAAATCGGAAATAATACCTACCATTTGATTTTCTTGTTCACGTTTTGTACCTAAAATCTCACCAAGAACATCTTTTTTTATCAGCGATGGAAAATTTTCGGTACCTGTGTAGTCAAGATAGCTACTCCATTTATATTTTTCTACATTTTTTATTGCCTGCGTTACGTGCAACACTTTTCCCAAGCGCCACTTTGGCTGTGTGTAATCGAGCGGGTTTAAATGAATGTAGTATGGAATGTAATTAAAGTGTGCGTCTCTTTGAATGTGAACCTTTTTGTATTTTCCTTGCCACAAATATCCGCTTCGCTCATATTTTTCATTAAAATACTTTGCGTACCCCATATTCAGTTTTTTCATAAAGAGAGAAATATTTTCTAGGTTATCCTCAACAGGTGAAAGCAGTAAATGGTAATGATTATTCATTAAGCACCATGCGTGGATGTACACAAGCAAACCGCGCGTGTCGATTCCACTCTGATGAACACTTTTTCTTTTTTCAAGGGCAAAATTTTCAGCAGGGTTTCTATCATTGAAAGCGTACAATGAATTAACGAAACGGATGCGATCGCCATCGTTAAGTACAATGTTTCTTTTTTCAATGCCGCGGTTTAATACGTGATAGAACTCCATAAGACAATAAATGAGATAATACTTTGGTCGCGTGTAATTGTAGCAATTAGGACATCCGATGTCCTAATGAGTGTGTTTATAACTTTTCAAATATTTTTGCTTTCTCGCCGAGATGTGCTTATTTTTATTATCTCGGTGTATTCTCTTAGTGCGCTCTCCGAGACCACTACTTGCCCATTTTGTGACTTTAGAGAACCACATATGGGATTGAGTTGTTTCCATATCTTCTCCTTAAATATTCCTCGTCAGGTACGAAAAGATCTTATTAATTTTTTGGCCTATCTTTTTGAAGCTGAAATACACCCCTTCAAAAGCAGAATGAATGTATAAATACGTCGTTGTCCACGCCTGGCGATGTTGAATCGGGTTTACTTATACACAAATACGAATTTGTTTAAAATACAGTGCATCTCGGATACTGTATACTGTATCTATGACATCCGAGATACGAGTTGACGAAACAAAGTACGTAACATCGAAAGTTGCGGCGATGGAAGTTGGTTATAGCCAGGATTACGTTGGACAACTCGCAAGAGCGGGTGAAGTGTTGGCAGAGCGCTCCGGAGGCCTCTGGTACGTGAATTTAGAATCGTTACGTGCGCATAAGGCACATTCGGGGGAGCCTTCCAAAAAACCCCTGAGAGAGGCTCATAGAGGCTCTAGAAATGAATCCGTTGTTACATTTGATGCCAAAGAATATATTTCATCAAAAAGAGCATCAGAGATCACTGGATACAGTCAGGACTATGTGACGCAACTTGCACGTTCGGGAAAGATATTGGCAAGGAGTATTAGTAATCGCTGGTATGTTTACAAAGATGAGCTTATCAGTCACAAAAAGCACAATGATGCGCTTCTCGCATCTGTTCAGGCTGATGCGGTTGGTTTGAAAAAAAACGAGATTCAGCAGGGTCCGCAATATCAACAGGGTCCTGAATTGAAATACTACTCTGACAGTAAAGAATTACTCCCATCAATTGCCCCTAAAATAGCTGATCTTGAAGATGAAAAGCCGGACAGTACTTCTGGTAGTTCCTCGGCACACAATATTCCAATACATGTGGCGCAATCTAAACAGAAAAAAGATTTTCAAAGCAGTCGCATCAGCGGGCATATTTTGGATTTAGACGAGATTCTAAAAGACGATGCGGAAGAAAAGAAGGGAAAAACTCTTTTGTTGCCAGCTATAGCCACGGCAATGCTGTTGTTTGTAATTCTAGTTGGCGGTGCCTCACTTTTGATTTCATCTGAATCGACATTCACGAGAGTAGAAGGTTTTGATGAATACACTAGTAATACAAAGCAAACTGCACTAGCAATTTTCGGAGTGGTTGGAGACCGTATCAAAAACTCCGTTCCATTTGGAAAAGTTCGCTATCATCGTTAATAATATAGTGATTTCGTGTTCGCGTACTACACAAGATCAGTAACGTGAAGAATAATTTTTATACATATATCCATAAAAATTTCACATAAGAAATATTAATTATATATTTCTTGAACAGATGTTTATATTTTGGTTTCTGGCTGTGAATCTAACATTTAATTATAAATTGGATCACGGGTGTGAATATTATTAAAGAACCAATTGAGTCGCATCAGCGGGCATATTTTGGATTTAGACGAGATTCTAAAAGACGATGCGGAAGAAAAGAAGGGAAAAACTCTTTTGTTGCCAGCTATAGCCACGGCAATGCTGTTGTTTTTTCTTTTCAATATCATGAAGAAGCTCTCTTCAGCGGAAATTAGAGATCTGATTGGAGGTAACTACAAATGTGCCTGGAAAATGCTCTACACACTAAAAGGCACCCACGTTTTAGATAATAGAAATGTTTTTAGAGAAAATTTCAAAAGTATTTTGTCCCAAATAATACAAATAGGGAGAAAATAGCCTGAAAATTGTATCTCGGTTTGTGCATCGCGGATTAGCAATAGTGGATTTTGTGAATTTTTTTGGTTTTGATAGACGCTATATACCCTTCGGCACGGGACTTTTTCCTCATATATAACTTTCTCCTTAAAAAATTAGAAAATGCGACCTATTTTTGCGATTGCGTACTTGTGCACAGTTTTTTACTTGTTTTCCACACACTGAACACAATTTGTGCACAGGTTATCCAGAAAGACTAGTAGAATTATAGACATATCGTGTTAGCGAACCCGGTAGTAGATATTCGGCTTAATCCAAATTGCGGATTATAGGAGCACTACTCGTATGAGGAAAGCAACTAAATCAAGATATGAGAAAGATTGTGCGCAAAGCGCACGAGCCGAATATTCACTACCGGGGAACCAAGAAAAGAAAACCGAAGGAAAGATGTTTTATGTATATGTTCTTGAAACCGAAAACTCTGATCTTTATATCGGTTATACCAATGATCTCAAAAAACGCTTGCGCGAACATAATCACGGTATGAATTTTTCAACTAAAGACAAGTGTTGGCGTTATATATATGCAGAAGCATGTCTTGAGAAAGAAGATGCTTGCCGCAGGGAAAAATACTTTAAGACGAGCCAAGGTCGCAGGCTTTTAAAGCGTAGGCTGAAAGAACATTTTTATAAAAAGCGGCAAGGTAAGGAGTAGAACGAGTCGTATGGCAAACGAAATTTATTTTGACGGGAGCAGATTTATATCTGCAAATGATGCCGCACGTACTGTTGGGGTAACTCGCGATTACATTGGTCGTCTTTGTAGAGATGGGAGGATCGTTGGTAAGCGCGTCGGGAAATTGTGGTATGTAGAAGAGAATTCACTAAATGCTTTCTTGGTTGAAAGAGGTTATTTGAGAGAAGTGCGAAAATCAGAACTCTCAAAAAGTCGCTCCGATGAGTATAGGAAGGTAGTCTCGCCACACATAGGACATGTGGGAATAAAGAGGGACAGTACGGTAAAAAGCACCTATGATTCTAATGTAAAAAATACTGTAGTTCGAGGTTTATTTAAATCGTCATCTAATAATGTAGAAAGTCCTGTATCCGTTATATCTTCTGAGAAAGCCAATAGGGTAAGGGAAATGATAGAGCGCGGTGTTCACTCTATGAACGACACTGCGAGACAGGCGACTTTTCACGCAACAACTTTGGCAGTTCACAAGGTACCCCCTCACGAAGCGATTGATGTTGGTCAACGTGTCGCCGCTTTGTTTCTCTCGTTTCTTCTTGTGTTTGGGACGTATGGATTTGTAGATGCACAGTATGCGCGCTTTGCAAAAGAATCCATCGTGCGTGCATCAAACAATATCAAGGCCGCGCCTGAGAAAATTGTTGCTGCAGTTTCTGCGATTGACGTTACGTCATCACTCAATCAATTTGCAGCTGTGTCTTCCACTGTGGCAAATAATCCTGCCGCCGCCGCGGTGTCTTTTGGAGAGCGTTTCTCAAACGCGTTTGGTACTGTTGCAAAAAATGTAAACGATTATGTTGACACGTTTGTGTACGAAATTGTCTTTACGCCTGAAGTGCGCTTTGCGATTGAAACAGTATCAGGACCTCAACGGAACGCTTCGGTTGAGGTGAATGTCGTTCCCTATTCAGGCGATGCTTCTGATAATACAAATACCCAAATCACTCAAGCGACACAGACAACTGGACCAACGACGATTGTGCAACAGCCGGTTATTGAGAGAGTTATTACTACCGAGCGGTTGGTCACGCAAGGAGGAGTTAGCGAGAGCGATTTGATTTTTAGACTTAACACGCTTGACAATAAATTAACCTCGCAGATTTACGCTGTTTCTGCATCAATCCCTTCCTTTTCAGGGCCGGCACAAAGCACAGCTGTTACAACACAAACCGTTGCGTTATCAAGTAAAATTGACCAACTCACCAACACCACAATCAATACCCCAACGATTACCGGTGGCACCATCTCCGGCGCAACCATCACCGGCGGCTCTGTCACTGCAACTGCGTTTTCAGGCACACTCGGCATAGGATCGGGTGGCACCGGCACAACAACTGCACCATCATACGGACAGGTGCTCCTCGGGCAGTCTGACGGTTCTTATAACCTCGTTGCAACCTCAAGTCTTGGAATTAGCGGTGGGAGTTCGGAATGGACAGACTCTGGATTTTATTTAGAAACAGGAGAATCGAGCGAAGCGGTTGTTATAGGTACGACAACTGTTCCTACTCTGACCTCCCTTTTAGTTACGTCGACCTCAACTGACACAACAACCGTATTAGATGTTCAAGATTCAACAGGTGTATCAAGATTATCTGTTTCGGGAAGTGGTTTTGGAACGACCACAGTAACTGGGTTTACTATTTCGGGTTCTGCAACAAGCACCTCAAACGTCGGCATAAATCTCACTGGCGGATGTTTTTCCGTTGACGGAGTTTGTATAACAGGTGGTGGAAGCGGTGATTCGTTCGCGTGGACGTCAACTACATATGGAAACGCAACATCAACAACTCTAGGATTACTAAATGGATTTATATCTACTGCATCTTCCACAATCTCAGACCTTCACGTTACAAACTCCACTACAACAAATGCAACCTCCACCAACTTCGCCATTACCTCTCTTGCCAGCGCAGTCCTTTCCACGAATGCAAATGGCACGGTGGTTGCCACCACATCAATCGGATCAAATCTCATCACCGGATCCTTGGGCACCATCAACAACACCGCTTTCAACCGCGGGGACACCATCACCATCACTGCCGCATCATCAACACTCCTCTCTGACAACAACACGTTCTCTGGAACCAACACCTTTGCCAACATCACCGCAGATGAAGCCACCACCACCAACCTCTTCTCCACCACCGCCTCATCAACCAACCTCTTCACTTCAAACTTCTCCATCGCAAATCTCACCGGCTTCCTCAAAGCAACCGCAGGCACTGTCGCAACAGCACTCATTGACCTTGCAAGCGATGTCACTGGTATACTTG
>Ga0210057_1007177_pt1 | contig 13602 bp, 18 predicted proteins | sample CryGeyCG2114_010_2_FD_183968 | JGI IMG/M metagenome (GOLD analysis project Ga0210057, IMG submission 183968) | Groundwater microbial communities from aquifer - Crystal Geyser CG10_big_fil_rev_8/21/14_0.10 (SPAdes) (version 2) | ecosystem: Environmental > Aquatic > Deep subsurface > Groundwater ... | reverse complement strand
AGACTCAGCCATTATAAAGTGGGGAAGTCGAGTTTCATTTTTATTCCAAAGAGCCAAGAAGATTCTTTAGCGGAGGGGGAGAGAGCTTTATTGCTCATTATTTAAAATACTATACGTCGCACAATATCAATTAGAAGAACAACTGTCGTAAAATCAAGTGCGAAAAGTCCTAAAATGGTACTACACCTCACAAATTTGTTCAATGTTGTGCGAACAACGTTGCACGAAAGAGCGATCGCTCATTAAAAACCGGCGGTTAAAATTGGTAACACTTGCTCGATCATGTAAGCACGCACCAATCTCTCGTTAATTAAACAAAGGTGATCCTGATTGTCGTTTAACAATCGGGATTTTTTATTTTGCGCTGCCGGTATTCGACCATGAATGCCAATAGCTCTGAGTACGGAATTCCGTACTCAAAGGTCGAATATTATCAGCACAACATAATGCGTGTTCCGGAACCGTCGGAAGCGTTCAGAAAACGTAACATGGCAACTGTAAAGCGGATCGCCTTCTATGCAGGAGGGACGATCCTACTTCTCTTTGCGTTCAACTGTCTAATTCTCTTTGCATCACTGATGCAGGTTGTGACAGAGGAGCGCACAGGATACTGGAGTCCCTATTGGCGATGGCAAGCAGAAGCTGTGATCTCTGTCGTCAAACTGGTAGCTCCAACTGAATAACAAGCGAACGCCCGCAAAGGCGTCTTTCGTTTGGCTGTTAGCCGGGAAACGCTCTCAAAAATATGAGAGAAAGAAGCCGAATCATTAAGCCGGACTTCCTCATCATCCCGTATCCATTACTGGAAGATGAAGCGATTGGTCCGCAGGAAGAGAAACTATACGGCGCGGTTTATTGGTTCTCGAAACTGAAGAATGAGAAATGCACTGCCTCAAACATAGTATTGGCAGAGATAGTGCGCTCAAGTCCGAAGTCAATATCCAATTCACTGAACAAGCTCGAAGAACGTGGGTATATTTTACGCACGTACAAAGACCAGAAGCGGAGGAATCGAGAAGAGATCATACCGCTCATAGCCTTCTCTAGGGTTCCATCTACAAGTGGAACACGAAAAAACGATACATCAGGAGATGGAAGGGTTCCATCTACAGGTGGAACACGCAATCCATCTGTAGATGGACAGAATAAGAATAAAGAAAATAAGAATAAAAAGAAGAAACCTGTTGGCATTAAAAGCAGAACGAGATGTCGGTCTTGCGCCTACGATGAAATCGGGGTTGAAGAAAGACTCTGTCCCTGGTGTGGGGAAGCCACTGACATCAGTGCTGTGATTGTGCCCTGGAAGCAACGATCATACCGAAGAGGCAATGGCCTCGAATCTATTAGCAACATACTCAAGCAGACCGATCAGTAAGAATCGGAATGCACCTAACCACAAAAGCAATTATGGAAAACGAAACAAAGTACGTTCCTGTACTCGAAACAATTATCAAAGCATTGGTCCGCAATCCGGATCAGGTAGAGGTTACCAAAACTCGTGACGACATGGGCATCCTTCTCTCAGTCAAGTTGGCAGACGGAGATGCCGGTCGTGTGATTGGTAAGAAAGGCATGCTCATCGATTCAATCAGGCGTGTGATCCGAAGTGTTGGTCGTACCGAAGAAGCGCGCGTGAATGTGAAGCTCGATGTGCCAGAAGTTAAAGGGGAAGAAGCGCAGTCCTAGCTCATGGGAAAGCAGCCGGACATAACCTTTGAGATACCCTATGTCACTCCTTCTTGGAATGACATCTATGCAATAGGAAACTATTGGGCGCGAAAGCGCATCGTAGACCAAGAGCGCAGAACGACTGGGACGTATCTCATTGGTCGCGTCCGGAAGCCACTAGAGCACAAAGTCAGTATCAGTATTCAACATTTCCAGAAGCGACCCTACGACAGCGACAATGTTTGTTCAAAGATATGGATTGATGCCATGAAAGACGTTGGGATTCTGAAGAATGACGACCATCGCTACGTCGGGTGGGTGTCGACACGGACGGAAAAGGGTACTGAAGACAAAACAATTATAAGTATAATCAGCGATCACTAGCTCTATGAAGACTCGCTTAGAAACATTAGAAACACTCAGAGATTACACGCTTGAAGATATCCTGCGTGCTGAGATCAAGATACGTGTTCATGACGACAAAAAAGATGACGATGAGCTTGAGGGATTCGAGCGCAGAAGTCCTGTCGGTTCAGTACTGGCAACCAAGAAAGAATACGTTGCCCAGCAGGAAAAAGAGATCGAGCGACTCACAAAAGTCTACTCAACCATTGAAAAGATGATCACCGAAGAGCAAGAATCGAAGTAACACAGCACATGGCGGATGACCTCAAAGTCAATCGCACTGCACATGGTGACGCTCTCGCAGTACTCAAGACATTACCGGACGAGAGCGTTGACATGATCATAACGTCTCCGCCCTACTGGTCCCTGCGAGACTACGGTACGAAAGGACAGTTGGGTGTGGAGAAGACCTTCGAAACGTACATTGAAAAGCTCTGCACTATATTCGATGAAGCAAAACGTGTTCTGAAGAAAGGCGGCAGCTGCTGGGTGAACATGGGCGATACCTACGGCGGAAGCGGTCAGGCGTGGTCCAAGTCCGGCAGGAATCGAGGGCGCAACACAATCGACCACAGACCACTGAACATACACGGCACTGGTAAACCACCATCGTATGACGTGATGCCAAAGTCTCTGCTGCAAATTCCCTCACGCTTTGCCATTGAAATGTCCCGGCGCGGATGGATACTTCGCAATGAGATCATATGGCACAAGCCAAACTCTATGCCGTCATCGGCAAAGGATCGATTCACTGTGGATTTTGAAAAGCTATTTTTCTTCACAAAGAGCAAGAAATATTACTTCGATCCGCAGTACGAGCCATACGGCGGTCCGCTCAATCGTTGGGGAGGTACAACAGTGCGCGGTGACTTCAAAACAAAGACAGAGCAATTTGCAGTCACGGAACGAGCTGGTAGAAACATGCGCCCGAATCCGAAAGGTAGAAACAAGCGATGTGTGTGGAGCATTAACACCAAGTCGTTCCCTGAAGCACACTTTGCTGTTTACCCACCAGCACTGATCGAGACTCCCATCAAAGCAGGATGTCCTGAGATGGCCTGCAGTAAATGTGGTAAGCCCCGAGAGAAACTCTTTGAGAAACTTGAAATCAGTAGGAAAGGAAGCAAAACCAAGTACGACACGGAAAGCTCTACTGCCCGACGCTTGGCAGAGAAACGTCAGGCGTACAGGAAGATGGGTCTGGAGGGTCCGCCTGCGCCAAAGCTCATGGGATACAGCGACTGCAAATGTAAAGCAAAATACGTTCCCGGTATCGTCCTTGATCCATTCATGGGAAGTGGCACGACTGCGCTTGTGGCGCGAGAATTAGGGAGGGACTACTTCGGAATAGAGCTGAATAAAAAATACATCAAGATCGTTGAAGAACGCCTAAAGCAACAACAACCAACGCTATGGGAAAAATAACCAAACAAACAAAAATAGTGAGAGTCGATGATCTGGTCCATGCGCCGTACAATCCGAGAGACATAGGCCGGAAAGACCTTGATGCTCTCAAGCAATCGGTAGAGCGGTTCGGACTGCGCGGTCTGATTACTGTGAACGTCCACAAAGGAAGAGAGGGAATGATTGTCGGTGGCAACATGACAGTGATGGCTCTACGAGAGCTAGGGTACGAAAAGGTCCCTAGTAAAAATGTGGATTTTGTTGATCTGCCAGAGAAAGAAGAGAAAGCACTGTCACTCGCACTCAACAAAGTAGCAGAGCGCAGAAGCTGGAATGATGATAAGCTCGCCGAACTCATGTGGGAATTGAATCGTGCTGACTTCGATCTCTCACTCACCGGCTTCGAAGATGTTGAGATCAGTAGTCTTCTCGACATGCACGTTCTCGAATCAACCGATCCAGAAGAGGAAGAGACACTGGAAGATCAAAAAGAAGCAATTAAAAAACCGGACTCAAAACTTGGAGAGATATACCAGCTCGGCCGACATCGTCTCATGTGTGGAGATGCCACCAATCCGGAGCATGTTGCAAAGCTGATGGATGGAGCACAGGCAGACATGATATTCACCGATCCACCCTACAACGTCGACTACACAAGCCACGAAACAAAGAAGAAGTTTCCGACAGAGAAAGGGCGCATTCTTGGTGACGACCAGAGTGATGAAGACTTCAAGACATTTAGCGCGAAAGTGTTCAAGAACTGCGCTGACATTCTGAAGCCCGGCGCGGCAATCTACATCTGCAGTGGATACACCAGCTACCCACTCTGGTACTACGAAGTGCAAACCGCAGGACTGGAATTCTCCTCGACGATTGTGTGGGTGAAGCCGTCCTTTGCTATCAGCTGGGGCGACTACAAGAAACAGTATGAGCAGATGATCAAAGCAAAGAATCCGAAAGGGAAGACTAAAAAGACGAAAGGACAGCCGATTATTTATGGATGGAAGAAAGGTGAGAAGCATACCTTCTACGGCGATAACAATGAGAGCGACATATGGGAAATGCCTCGCAAGGCGGTAACCAAGATGGCGCACCCGACAGAGAAACCGGAGTGGCTGATCATGAAAGCAATAAAGAACTCAAGTCGGATCGACCAGGTCGTAGTCGATCTATTCGGAGGGTCCGGAAGCACGCTGTTTTCAGCGCACAAAACGCAGCGCACTGCGTACTTAATGGAGCTTGATCCGCGATGGTGTGATGTTATTCGAAATCGATGGAAGAGAGTAAAACCTAAAGCATAAAAGGTCACTATATTCGCCCTAATAGCTCATGAAAAAACCAACACTTACAACGTCAAAAATGCCAAAAGAGACAGAAAGGCAGTACACTGCTTGGCTTTTATATTGCGAAGCGGGCAGTCTCCGGAAGACATTACTGCTATGGGAAAAGGTTGGGCAAAACTTGGGTGATTCTTGGGTGGATTTTGCGAATCGGCTAGGCAAAAAACCGAGCGATACAACGCTAGAAACATGGTCAAAAAGATATCGATGGGTTGAACGTAAAGAGTTGAAATTAATAGAGGATGTTGAGGGAATTAGAAAAAAGGCGCAAGAAATCAGACAAAAGAAAGTCGGCGTTATTGCAGAGGTTTTTTGGGAGAAACTTCAAGCGTTACGGAAACAGATAAAAAATGGAGAGAGTGTCACAGTTGATGAAGTTAAAAAGCTGTGGGAGATGTTCCGTACCGAGATGGGAGAGACTCTTTGGAAGCACACTCACGAATTGGGGATAGACGAAAGCAAACAGACTCCTCCTACCGAAGAGGAGAAAGAGCTTGGGAGAGCTGTGAACGAAACCATTAAAAGATTCTATGACAAGCGAGGAGACAGTTGAAAAAGCAAGTATCCTCCAGTGGATCAAAAACAAGAAGATAAAAACAGAGAATGACAACCTGATTGAATTCAAGGATCACCGATTTCTACTGGACATTTACTGTGACGAGTCAGATATGCTCGTCATACGCAAAGCGTCACAGATCGGTGCGAGTACCATGCAGATACTCCGCGCTTTACACGCTGCTCGGTACTGGGGGATTAACCAAATATACACACTGCCGACAGTTGATGATGTTGGGGAATTTGTTCGGTCCAAAGTGAACCGAATTATTAAAGTGAACCCTGCCATCATGGAGGGAGTGAGTCACCGGAATGTAGATTCGGTGGAGCAAAAACAGATTGGTAAGGGTTTCTTGTTCTTCAAAGGTACGCATACGGAAAAGGAAGCGATCATGCTCTCTTCCGACCGGAACATTCATGACGAGCTGGACAAGTCGAAACCGGAAGTGATTAGGGACTACCTCTCACGATTGGGATATTCGGAAATCAGGAGTCAGCATTACTTCTCCACTCCAACCATACCGAATGCGGGTATCGACCAGTTGTTCGTGCAGTCAGACCAAAAGCATTGGCGGTTCAGTTGTCCGCATTGCAACCACCGTCAGCACATGGATTGGGAGGAGAATGTGGACAGGGAGCGAAAGATATACGTTTGCAGTAAGTGCAAAAAAGAACTCTTGCCACAACAAGTTGCACAACTAGGGTCATGGGAAGCGAAGTACCCCAGTCGAAGTATTAGTGGCTACTGGATATCACAACTGATATGTCCGTGGCGTACTGCCGCTGACCTCCTACAAGAAGAGCATGATGCAGAGGATGAACAATACTTCTACAACTTCGTGCTCGGACTGCCATACCTTAGTGCAGACCAGAAGATTCCACAAAACCTATTCCTCAAGAATCTGATAGACCAGAATATAGAGACAAGTGGCTGGAACGTGATGGGAGCAGACACCGGTCTCACAAACCACGTCATCATCGGCAATGAGCAGGGCGTGTTCTGGATTGGGAAGCTAGAAGATGTCGATGGCCGTACTCGATGGCAACAGATGGAAGAGCTGATCGAATTCTACGACATACGCGTGTGCGTGATTGACGCTCTCCCGTACACAGAAGAAGCACTCAATCTCGCTCGGAAGTACCCGTATCGTGTGTACGTCAACTTCTACAAAGACGATCCCAAAATGCTTCAAGTTATCCGTTGGAATGACGAAAAAGAGGGGAAAGAGGACACACCGTTCGAGGACGAAATCAAGGTGCTCACCTCACGCAATCGGATCATGGACGACACGATATCAGGACTTCGCAGAGGGGGTATACGCTTCGGAATACCGAAAGACGCTCCAACATTCCAACTGCTCATTAAGCATGCACAGACCATGTATGCGAGAGTGGTAACCGACAAGCTTGGCCAGGAACGTAGAGAATGGACATCAACTACTGGAGAGGATCACTTATGGCATGCGTTGCTTTACTGGCACATCGCATTAAAAAAACGTCTCAAATATGAACCAAACAAATAAACAAAAAGAAGAGGAAACACTCGTGCTTCTCGACATAGCCAAGGCTCTTGATGAAGTGAAAGCAGAGGGCTTTGGAAGCGTGACTATCTTTGTTCAGGACAAACACATCTACCGATGGGAGATTGTGAAGTCTCGCACAAAAAGTCGCTCAAAGGCTGGCAATGTTGAGAGAGTTAAGCCATGATGTAAACATGAGGGTAACACTCAAGAATAAGGGAACAATCATCGCAATCATACTCACCATTGCTTATACGGTACTTCTGTTGAAGCTGATCGTATTCAAATATCCTGTCGGGTACACAGTGGTAGGTGAGGTAAACCTTATACCATTCAAAACAACTCTAATGTATCTCAGTGGGCAACCAACATGGACCGTTGCACTAAACAATCTTGTGGGTAACATTGCGTTGTTCGTACCACTCGGTATGTTGCTGGCGTTTATTCCAAAGCGATCACTTAAGAGCGTGGTAATAATTGCTGCGTCACTCGGAATCGGTGTGGCAATGGAGGTCACGCAAGCACTTCTTCATGCAGGAGTTTTCGACATTGACGACATACTCCTAAATGCATTGGGCGTAGCGATAGGGTATTTATTGATCAAGGGTACAATTCGTACCCTTGTGAACAAAGGTATAATCCATACCTTAGGGGAACCAAGGGTGTAATTCATACCTTAGAGTTTTCCACTCCACAGAAGCTGGTCTTGACAGCAGGATTTTGATATACTTTAGGCACTAAGATACTTATTATGAGAGATATTTAACGAATGGGTATCCGAAGCACTGCTATGGAGAAAATCAAACTTCCATTGATAATCGCAATCCTCCTCATCGGTTCGGTTGGAATCGGATATTTTACAGTAAATAAACTCGCTACTCCTCCTGAAGTCGAAACAATTTCAATAGCAATACCGGAAGGCCTACGGAAAGAACAGGTCGCCTTTGTCCTAGCTGATCAGCTGAGGTGGACAGACGAGCAGATTGAAAAATTTGTTGAAGAAGATACTGCACTAACAACTTCAACAGTAGAGGGCTACTCCGCACCGGGACAGTATGAGATTCCAGTAGACGCAAGCACATACGATGTCGCCCAGATTATGAAGAAAGCGGCGAATCAACTCCATTCTCCGTTTAAGAATGTAATTGGCACATCAAACTGGTATCAAGTACTCGTTGTGGCTTCGATCATTCAAAGAGAGATGGACGAAACAGGATCAGATAGATTCGATATTGCAGAGGCACTGTGGCAAAAGATAGATAACAACGAGCCACTCAGAAGTACGGCTGTCGCGCAATGGGCACGAGATTCAATCGATGTGTATGGAGAATCTTGGTGCGAGGGACAGGAGGAACGTGATCCCGACTGTTCGACAGTCTGGAGCTTACAATTCCATGTCTCGGATGCTCGTGACTACGAATGGTGGCAGTCAGTTGATGGGAATCAGATCGATTGGGAAGACTTCGACACATTCAGTCACTCAGGTCTTCCGCCTCGTGCCATCTCGAATCCGGGACTGAACGCAATAGAGGCAGCCGTTAGCTCTCGCTACACACCGCAGGGAGAGCTGATTTCTTCAACACCCTGATCGGGTGTTTTTTTAAACCATGAATACAAAATCATAAACAATAAAATATTAGGATGGGTGGGTGGGTAAGACTTAGTTAGTCTCTTCGAGCTAGCGTTGGTTGGATGTGGGCTCAAATAAGGGAGGTCGAATAACTAAGGAATTATTAGATCACTAAGTAAACGACAATGCGCGAAAATACAATCAGCACAAAAGTTGTTGTAATGGGAACGGTCTTTGCTGGTCTCGTGTTGGGAATGGTTATGGGTTTTACTCAGATCATCAACACATCAGTAGCTACAGCAGATGACCAATCTCGCGATGTGGAGGGTGCAATTGGCGTTGGAGTCACTGACAAGTCTGCCTCTCAAGATCAATTGAACGCTGCTAATGCAGCCGTTCGTGTTGCTCAAGAGAAGATAAATGGGCAGTCAGGGGAGGTTTCGTTTGTGGAAATCCAGCGCAATCCTTACATCACTGACGGGACAGACGCAGAGGGTCGTGAAATTCACACCAAACAGGTTCTCACTTACATTGGTGATGGTGGGCTTATCTACACTGTAGATCGTGACACAGGAAAGATCATGCAGATTGGTCCAGCACCACGTCGCTCTGAAAGCGATCCGGCTCCTAGCCGTGATTACACTGAGCGATACACCAAAGATGAACTTGCACCACTTGCGGTTGCATTTGCTGAGAATCTCGGTGTGGACGTAGACTCAGTCACCAAAGGACTCGACATGCAAGTCTTCACAAAGGATGGGACAGGGTATTTCTTCCGATGGGAAGATACATCCAATCCTGGGGAGATGCGATTCCTTCAGGTAGGTCTGACAGTTGGTGGAAGTTTGCTTAGCTACGTTAACACTCTAGAAATCTAGGCTTATGTTGACGCTGGCTAAACAAAACACTTTCCTCGCAGTTGCTGGTATTGCACTCTTTGCAGTTGCAATGCTATTCAGCTTTACGTCTACAGCACATGCTCAGACGTATTCACTAGAGGAAAATGGAAGCTACTACGCACAAAGTGGTAGCTTCTACATCGACTCAAGTTGCGGACTTCGAGGTGCTTGTAAGTGGGAGTACAATGAACAGTACGACGATGACAACTGGTTACGTTGGAACTTCTATGCTGCTCATGACTACTACGATGAGCACTTCCATCAGACGAATGCAGACAACTATGTCTTCATTCCGACACGTGGCACAACGGACAACGCTCGTTACTACACACAGTCGTGGCGATACACATGGCCATATGCGGCATATCTCGACACAGACTGGATAGGCGAGTGGTGGTTCGATCAATCAGCATACCTAAACTCATGGGTATCTCTGCTTGATCCACACAACGATAGTACAGAGACCTACAGGATCAAACTGGGAGATGCAACCGGTGAGACCACGAGTTGGTACACAGTTGTGTGGGACGCGACCAAGGCAGTTTATTAGAACCGTCTAGGCGATCCCCCGAAACTGGTACACAACTTTTGGGTAGGCTCTTGAGATAGAGACAACCTGAGCACAAAAGCCCCGAGTCCAACCCAGGGGCTTTTTGTGTGGCAAAAACGAAAAGCCACCCTTCCGGGTGACTTTCGCTTGATCAATCAGTAGCCAAGCACTTCACCGCGCGCCAGGTGAATCCATTGGCACATCAGGCCTGATCGTTTGAGATGTTAGCTTCATTTCAAAATAGTACGTAGGGGTGTTGTCCCCTATAAGGCTAAAGATTTTGTCAATGTTTCCTAAAGAAAACCTAAAGCGTATAATGTAATGATATGGCAGGTGAGAAGAAAACTCCAAAATTAAAAAAGGTCAGACGTGATCATCAATTAGAAAAACTCCTCGGAGACTACAAAAAGCAGCGTGCTCACCAGTATCGTCTCGATGCCGTGTTCCGAGACTTAGTGGCGAAGCGAACAGGCATGACGCAGACAGAAATATCATGTGCAGGTTTTCTAATAGAGAAAGGGGAAGCGACACCCAGTGAACTGGCAGAGATAACCGGACTCACCAGTGGAGCAATCACAGGTGTGATTACGAGACTTCAGAAAAAAGGATTCGTCACCCATGATCGTGACACAAAGGATAGGCGCAAAGTCATTGTCAAAGGAGTGCCAAAGAAACTTGCTCACGCAATGTTTTACTACCAGCCGATTGCTGAACGCTATTACGGACTACTTTCAACTTTTGATAAAGATCACCTAGAATTTTTAATGGAGCACAGCAAGAATATCTCCAAGATAATGGAGGAGGAGATTGAAAAGTTAGAACGTCGAAGCGGAGAGCGCAGAAATAAAGGCAAGAAACGGAGCGATTAGATGTGAAAAATTACTTTATCTGCTAAGATACTTAGACAACTGAATAAAGACCTAAACCCATCTGGGCATGGTCGCAAAGCCATCCAAATAGTCCTCACGAGGGATTTCTAAGCGTACAACGCTTGGGATGGTCTTTGTGAGGATTTTTGTTTATTCGTGAATCCAGAACCAGTACAGATTTTTCAGGTCTTCACTCAGTTGGTAGGTGTCAGCATGCGATAGCGCACCGAGGTAGGACTGGAGTGATTGCGATAAGGTGTACTCGTCAATTAACCCCTGACGGTATTGCAAAACGCGATATCGTAACTTACGAAAAATTCTCCTTTTGGTCTTGGTTCGAAGCAGCCGATAGTGAGGAAACGTTACGTATCCCAAAAAATCAACTCCTTTCGTGATGTCGCGAATAGATATTTTTTGTGGGTGTAATGAAAGCATGAGTCTGTCTCCAAGAAAGTCTTGAAATGGCTCAAGTAATGTTTCCAAATATTGTCTGTTATTAGAGATCACTACGAAATCATCCGTGTAGCGTGCGTAGTGTCTGATGCGCAACTCATGCTTAACGAATTGGTCGAATTCGTTCATGTACACATTGGCAAATAATTGTGAAGTTAAATTGCCGATAGGCAGACCCTTCCTGTTAAATAGGTCTGTTCCGCCTGTGTCGAAGCTGCAAACGATTTGTCGGAGAAGTTGCATAGTGTCGGCATCCACAATTCGCTTACTAAGTATGTTGAGAAGAACCTCATGATTGACCGAATCAAAGAACTTACGCACATCACACTTGAGGGCAAAGGTTGGGATAGTGTAATTCTTGCTTTCCGACCGAGCCATTCTCTCGGTAGTGAGAACACCTTTATGGGTCCCTTTTCCAATTCGACAGGAAAACGAGTTTGCAATGAATGTTTCCTCAAAAATTGGATTCAGTACTTGGAACACTGCGTGGTGTAAAACACGATCTCTAACGGTTGCTTTATGAATGTGTCGTACCTTCGGATCACGTATAAAAAATCCAGTATATGTTCCATGAGAATATCGTCTGGATACAAGATCACGATGTAATGTAAAAAGGTTTTGCTCAAGGGAATATTCAAATTCCAGCACATCAGCTTTCTTTCCTTTATCTCTCCGAAACTCTTCCCAGGCACTAACCAGGTTCTCAAGCGATGTTATTCGATCAAATAAATCTCTATAAATTTTCATAATGTATGAATGATTTTGACATCCCCATTTTCAAAAAGGCGTACGAATTGTATAAACTCTTCCATGAATATAGGAAAGTTGTACCCAAGCAAGATAGATTTACCATCTTCGAAAGAGGAGAACATTTGATACTAGATGTGATTGAGGCAATATTGCAAGCAAGCAGTGAATCAAAATCATCAAAAATTCCCACCCTCGATCGTTGTAGTCTCAAATTAAATATGCTTCGTGTTTTTGTACGCCTCATGAAAGATGTAAAAGCTATAGATTCGAAGAAGTATGTTGTGTTAGAGAGCAACATTGACGAAATAGGACGCATGCTCGGAGGTTGGATCAGGTCAACCAAGAATGGTTAAACAGAAAGGGCATCTTTTATAATAGATGCCCTTTCTGTTGTTAGGGGAGAGACTTCGAGAGGAACGCCGAAGCGGAGCCGTAGTTGCCATTGGCATTGTCGCACCAGTTGGCGTCGAACTTGACCCTGTCGTCGTCGAAGTTGAAGATCGGGGCCTTCGAGAAGTCGCCATCGGCATCCGGATAATTGTCTCCGTCCATCCAAGCCACCAGACTTCGAGCTTTACTTCCTGTTGGAAACAGGACTATATGCTCTCTGTCCTGAATTTAATTCGACAGCATCTGCATAGCGAACAGAATCTGTCTTGAGCAGAGACAAAGCAGTATCTCCTCAACACAACACTCTCTTGGAAGCCGTAACTTCCATGACTCTGGTTGCTATCGTTGAAACGATAGAGTTCGGCGACAGCGATCCGTAGACTGCTGTACACGAGCCTATACTCAGGTACTATTTTATCAGACAGGAGGACACAGAACCATACTCTTGACAAGCCCTTATCCTTCTGCTATACTACTACAGAATGCTCTTTGAGAGGGTTGAGGTAAGCGCAATCGGCATAAACAACTTTGTGCCAAGTGCGCTTACCTCACGTAGAGGAATGCCGCTAGTCCGAGCGAATCGGAAAAACTCAAAATAGGAGTAAGACGATGACGACACAGTCGATCACGTCCATCACCGATGGACAACGGAAGCAGTACAAGCGGTTCGTCGAAGACGCCGCCGACAAGGTCCTGGCGGAAGCCGGGATCGACAAGGATGGGCTGCAGAAGCTCATCGAGAACGGCGACGACTTCCAGTCGCGTATCATGGTGGCGGTGAGAGAACTCTCCGTCTCGAACCAGTACGCTGACGAGGAGACCTCCTCCAACTATGGCTACCTGTCGGGCTATCAGCCCAAGCCGGTTGCCGAGCAAGTCGAGGTACTGAAGTCGCTGTTCCCGAACCTCGGGACGGCCGACATCGAACGCGCAGGCGCTCCGGTTCCGACCGGTGCCGAGGGATGGTTCGCCATTCCGCGCTGGCAGTCGATCGCGCCGTCCTACGGCGAAGCCGTCGAGAAGGTCCTCAGCGCTCTCAGCAAGACGCGCAACGGCAAGTTCTACAACATCCGTGAGGGTCGCCTCGGTCCGCAGTACCTGCGTCAGCTCGCCAAGACGGAGCGAGAGTTCGCGAAGCTCGGCGACGAGCAGACGGGTCACGACATTCTCGTCGTTCCCGCCCAGTTCGGCATTCGCCATCGCGGTCGCTCGGTTCGCCGGGCACGCGA
>Ga0210057_1007175_pt1 | contig 13602 bp, 10 predicted proteins | sample CryGeyCG2114_010_2_FD_183968 | JGI IMG/M metagenome (GOLD analysis project Ga0210057, IMG submission 183968) | Groundwater microbial communities from aquifer - Crystal Geyser CG10_big_fil_rev_8/21/14_0.10 (SPAdes) (version 2) | ecosystem: Environmental > Aquatic > Deep subsurface > Groundwater ... | reverse complement strand
TCCCTGACGGCTTAACCTTTCTGAGTTTTATCTTTCCAAGAAACAAACTCCTCAAAATCCACTACGAATTTCATCAACTGAAAGTCCATTTTTTCAGAAATAAAAAAATTTCCCTTTTGGGGAAAACGTTAAGCCAGGCTCTGACAATCGCTGTGGCTATTTTTTTCCTTCTACCCCATTAGAAATTTCGCCGTCACAAAATAACTCAGTAATTCATAAATGATGTAAATTTCTAACGGGGCAAGCAATAATAACAAATTCTCCTTTAATTTGGTCTTTTTCAATTTCTTTGATTACTTCGTCGATTGCTCCACGATAAATTGTCTCAAATTTTTTGGTTAGTTCCCGACAAACAACAATATTTCTATCTGTGTTAATCTGTTTTCCTATCTGCGTAAATCTGTCTAAATCGCGGAGCGATTTTAAAATCCGGTAGGGCGATTCATAAAATATCACCGGGTATTTGGACTGCCTTATTTCCTCAAAGAATTTTCTCCTTTTCTTTTTAACTGGCGGAAAGCCAAAAAATAAAAATTTATCCATCGGGAAGCCGGAAATTGAAGCCGCGGCTGCCAATGCCGAAGGCCCAGGAACCGACACAACGTTTATTGGGAGGCCGGGTCTCGTAGTGATTAAGGCGATTAATTTATTGCCAGGGTCAGCAATGCCCGGGGTACCAGCATCAGAAACCAAAGCCAGATTTTTGCCCTCTTTTAGAAATTGAAGAATCTCCTCGATTTTTTTTAGTTTTGAGTGCTGGTGATAGCTCAAAACCGGCGTTTTAATTTTGTAATAATCCAACAATTTTTTTGTCACTCTGGTATCTTCGCACAAAATTAAATCAACCTCGTTTAACACCTTTATTGCGCGGCTGCTAACATCGCCCAGATTCCCAATGGGAGTAGCAACAACATAAAGAGTAGCCATAATTTACAAAACCTCTATCTTTCTTTCCTTTCTTTTTTGTAAAAACTCCTTTAGAAATTCAAATAAAATTCCAGCTAATGGCACGGCTAAAACTGCTCCCAAAAGACCCCAAAGTTCTCCTCCGACGGCTAAAGAGATTAAAACTAAAACCGGGGAGATACCAATGAATTTTTTTGATAAAAGCGGGGTAAGGATATTATTTTCAACCTGCTGGATTAAAATAAAAGCAATTAAAACAAAAATTGCTTTCAATAATGAATCAAAGAAAGCGATGAGAAACATTAAAGCTCCTGCAATTATCGGTCCGACTACCGGAATAAAATTAAGAACACCGGCCATCAAGCCCAGGGAAAGCGGATATTTTGTCTGGAAGAGCAAAAGGGCAATATAAGAAACACCGCCCACGAATAAACAAGCGATAATTCTGGTTAAAAACCAACCGCTAACTTTTTTTTGGCACCTTGTCCAAAGATTTAAGGCATAAACTTCGTAATTTTTAGGGAAAAAGAGAGAAAGCATTCTTTCTATCGGTTTTTGCTCCAGAGAAATAAAAATAGCCATAGTGATAATAAATATGCTTGAAAAAATTCCGCCAAAAAAGGAAGAGAAGACACTGATAATGCTGCGGGTTGTTTTTTCTAAATCTCCGCTGATTGTTTGGATGAAATCCTCCGTGCCGCCAAAAATTGGCAACCCGAAACTTTGCAAAATAGGCGAGATTCTCCCTAAGTATTGAGGCAAAAACTGGGAAAACTGTTGAATTTCTTCCAGAAATAAAATAGCAGTCGAGTACAGAAAAAAGATTAAAATCCCGAAAAAGAACAAATAAATTAAAACCACCCCTACTAACCGGGGAATTTTTCTTTTTTCCAAAAAATCAATTGCCGGATTAAACAGAATAGAGATTATCAGAGCGAAAATAAACCAAATTAAAATATCTTTAATTAAAAAAAGAACGTAGAAACAGATAGCTGTTGCGGCAATTTTTAAAATCGTTTCCCAAGAAATATCTAAAACTTTATTGCCATTCACCCCGTTAGAAGTCTATCCTTATATAACAAGAAGTTAATTTCAGATAGACTTTTATTTTTTATTATACCCCGTTATCTAAAGCAGAAAAAATTATACAAATTTTTTCTGCCAATGACTTCTAACGGGGTTCATAATTTCAATAATTGTTCAAATCTTGTTTTCTCTTTATAAGGACCGATTAAAGCTAAATTGAGACTTTGCGGCCGGAAAATATCCTTGGCTACTTTTAGAATATCATCTGCCGTAACTTTATCAATCTCTTTGAAGACTTCTTCGGGAGTTAAAATCTTTTTTTCCAAGAGCTCCTGCGCGCCATAAAAAGACGCTTTGACATCGGAGGATTCCAGCAAAAGAGCTAATTTACCCTTAAGATTGTCTTTTGTCTTTTTGATTTCAGCGGAAGCTGCTCTCTTTTGGGAGATTTTTTTATACTCTTTTAAAATAGCTGAAACTGCTTTCTCAACCCTTCCGGTATCAACGCCAGCTGCAGTAACTAAAAATCCAATATCTGGATCTGCTTCAACTTCGGTCCTAATATAATATGCCAGGCCTAATTTTTCTCTGACCTCAAGAAATAACCGAGAACTCATCATTCCGCCTAAAACTGTCGCCAGAATGTCTTGGGCATATCTTTGAGGATGAAATATATTATAAGCCCGAACTCCTAAGCAAAGATGAGTCTGGTCGGTTTCTCTGTAATGAATTAAACACCCAGGCCTGTTTTGTTCTTCAATCCCTTCGACTGAGCTCAGGATTGATGCTGAGGGCATTCGACTGAGCTCAGTCGAAGTCTTTACCGAAGCATCAAAAACTTTTGGCTTCTGAAGCGGTTTTTTTACGCCAATTGAAGAGAAAAATTTTTTAATTTTCCTAATGGCAGATTGTTCATCAATATTTCCAGCAACGCAGACGATAGTGTTTGAAGCTGTATATTGATTCTTCATATAATCTTTCAGCTGCCGCCGGTGCATTTTAGAAACGGTTTCTTTATTTCCGGTAATCTGCCAGCCGGCCGGCTGGTCCCCGTATAAAAGTTTGTTCCATAAAACTCCGACATAAACCATAGGATTGTCATAAACCATATTTATCTCTTCAATAATAACTCCTTTTTCTTTTTCTATTTCTTTTTCCGGCAAAAGGGAATTCAAAAAAATATCTGAAACCCAATCCAAGGCCAAGTCAAACTGGGAAACCGCCACCTTGGCGAAATATCCCGTGTATTCTTCTCCGGTGAAAGCATTGTAAATTCCGCCTATTTTATCTAAGGTTTCGGCGATTTCTATTTTGTCGGGCCTTTTTTTTGTTCCCTTAAAAAACATATGCTCCAAAAAATGGGAAATACCGTTTGTTTCTTTTTTTTCATACTTTGAACCCGTGCCAACTAAAACCAAAACTGTTACTGCCTGAGTGCTTTTTTGAGGAACAGTAATAATACGGAAACCATTTTTGAGAGTGATCTTTTTAAACATAACCTTATTTAATTATACTTTAGATTTTTTAATAAAACAATTTAATGAATATTTACGTTCTCGCCGATAAAAAAGCTCAGCTTCTTGCTGAGCCCTCTAATACTTCTCCTCGTCATTACCTCTTTATTTTATCACCTCAATACTAATAACCATGGGAGGGAGGAAAAGACCTCCCATCTTGCCGAAAACTTCAATTGCAATCGGAACTCCAACTGTAATTTTATTTACTAAACCGCGATGTAAACGACCCGGGCCCGGCGATGCGCAGGTTATAATTCCTCGAATGACGCCATGGCCAATGACTTCTCCATCAACATTAACCTCTCTTAACCTATCCTTCCCGGGCCTGCCAAGACGAAGAGTATGTCCGTCTTTTGTGCCTATCAACAAAGCAGCATCAATGTCATTTGACACGCCATCACCTACCAATTTAATTTCCTCCTTTTTTAATTTTTTGGTTATTGTTTTGCAGCACCTATGAACTACTTAAAGAACCATTTTTAACCTCCCTTTAATATGATTTTTATTTTATTAGCAAATAAGTTAGACTATGTCAAATGTATCGGAAAACAAAATTATAATTTATTCTTCCAATTTTTCTTCCAAAACTTTGGTTAAGTCTTTTATTTTTACTCTTTCTTGTTTCATTGTGTCGCGGTCACGGATAGTTAAAGTATCATCGTTTAAGGTTTGGAAATCACAAGTCAAACAGAAACATGTAGCAATCTCATCTTGACGGCGATAACGACGACCAATGGAACCTAATTCATCGTATTGGCAAATAAAATGGGGTTTTAAGAATTGATAGACCTCTTTGGCCTTTTTGACTAATTCTGGTTTATTGCGAACCAATGGCAAAACCGCAATCTTGATTGGGGCTATTTTTCTGTCTAATTTAAGCAAAACTTCAACCTCTTTGGCAGCTTTGGTCGTCTTTGTCCTTGCTCCTTTAATTTCCTGATAAGCGTCAATCATAAATGTTAAAAAACTGCGGTCGGCGCCGGCCGAAGTTTCAATAATATACGGGAAGTATCTCTCCTTTTTCTCCTCGTCAAAGACCGAGCGTAGCGAAGGTGAAGATGAGCGAAGCTCATCGACATATCTTAAATCTTGGCTTGAATGTTTTGAATGGTTAGATAAGTCCCAATCACCCCGGTTATGCACTCCTTCAATTTCTTTCCAGCCAAAAGGAAATTTATATTCAATATCAACCGCTCTTTTGGCATAATGGGCCAATTCATTTTCAGGAACCTCCCTGAATCTTAGATTTTCTTTTTTAACTCCTAAATTAAAATACCATTTCATTCTTTCTTTCTTCCAGTACTCAAAGAATTTATCAGCTTCTTCGGGATGGCAAAACCATTGCATCTCCATTTGTTCAAACTCCCGAGTTCGATAAATAAAATCTTTGGGATTAATTTCGTTGCGGAAAGCTTTACCGATTTGGGCAATACCAAATGGGATTTTAAGCCGCATTGAATTCACAACATTTTCAAAGTTCATATAAATCCCCTGACAGGTTTCTGCTCTTAAATAGGTCATTGCCGCCCCATCTTCAACGGGCCCGACAAAAGTTTTCATCATTAAATTGAATTTTTTGGGTTCGGTTAATTCTCCCCCGCAATCAGGACAACTTGCAGGGGTTGAACCCCTGTAAGTTTCACCGGTTCGAAATCTTTTGTGGCAACTTTTGCACTCTACCAATTCATCGGCAAAACCAGCGGTTAAATGACCGGACGCCTCCCAAACCTTCGGGTTCATCAAAATCGCCGCGTCTAAACCAACCATTACGCCAGCTGGCGGATTCTGATTTTTTATCATTTCGTCCCACCAGGCTAGCTTTATGTTATTTTTCATTTCCACTCCCAGGGGCCCATAATCATAACAAGAACCAAAACCGCCGTATATTTCCGAAGAAGGAAAAATAAATCCCCGCCTTTTAGATAAAGATACGATTTTTTGCATTAGGTCTTTCATAAAATTACGGCTATTGAATAATTCCTTGCTCTTCCGAAACGGTTTCATCATCAGGCAAATCGGTGGTAATTGCGGAATCAATTGCTTCTAAGGACTCTTTGGTCCATTGGTCTTGGCCGGTTATACTCGCTCTGCCAATCAGTTCAACAACTTCTCCTCTTTGGGAAACATCAGGCGTAAAAGCAACCTGGAAAGAAATATTCGGCCCGGCGCCTCCGGTTCCTAAATCGCCGATTTCCCAGACCGCTTCTCGCGACTGAGAGTCAAAAGCAAATTTGTCAGAGGTCTCCTCGGGGAAAATTTTGCCAGTCAATTTTACCTGTTTTGGCAAAATGGCTTTTACTTTAACATTTTTCATATCATTATAATAGTTTTTCGCCTGCCACGTTATTGTGTAAGTGGTGGCTTCGCCAACTTTAGGCGGAATAGGGCCCGAATTGCCAAAAACCTCGTCTCTAAAATAGCCTTTCTGCACAATTTGCAGTTCTGAATTAACCTTGGTTACAAACTCTTCTCTGGCTTGAGACAGATAAATTTTGTTTTTTATGACCGGATTTTTATTGGAAGAAGCTCCCCAATTTTCCTTTAATTTTATCCAAAATTCAACTTTTCCCTCACCCTGAATGTCTAAAAATTGAAGTTCCGGCACCTGTTTCCAGTCAAAAACCACTGAATTGTCCCCGGACTCAAAATCTCCGAGGTCAGATTTTATACTCTGAAAATCAAAGGCCTCTCCTTCCAATCTGCTGATTAAAAAAAGATTGGTTAAAGCTGTCTCGCCTATGTTTTTAAAGAAAATCTCATAATGAAGGAGGTTGCCGGGAGACGCTATAAAGTCCGGATTATTATTAATTTGTTGGGTGATATGCAAATCCGGTTCGGCTATTTCAATTCCTTTAGCCGCTGTTTTTAATAAAATAAATTCTCCTTCCTGCCAGCTGCCTATTTTGGCTTGAAAAACCTTTTCCTCGCCGACCTCTCCCCTCAATTTTCCGACAATCTCAATCCGTCCACCTTCAGCTTTGTTTAGAGGACCGATATCCCATTCAGATTTTTCCAAGGAGTTCGGCGTTGACTCAATAAATTCAAAATCTGATGGATATTCAATCGCTATCCTTAAACCGGGAATAGGATATTCTGTATTTGAAAAATAATTCAACCTAAAACGCAAATCCTTCCCGGGTTCAATTTGAGAAGGCAAGTCAAATTCAAAAGTCAAGGGAACTTTTTGAATTATCGTGGTAAAGGTGGTATCTGATTTATAACGAGCTTTTAAATCCTTGGGACTATAACTCAAAGTGGCTCGGGCAGTCTTAGCTTCTCCCTCTTTGCCGAAAAGCCGAGCTTTGAACTGAAAAGTTTTCTCTTGTCCAGGGTAAATGGCTTCTCCTAATTCATTTGAGTTTTTGGTTATTCTTAAGGAATTTTCTCCGCTCGGTATGGAATATTCCGGATATTCAAAAATAAGCTCCGGCGCCTCCAAACGAGTATTGCCGTTATTTTTATACTTAACAACATATTCAACTTCTTGAAGAAGGTCGGTTGTTTCCGGACCCAAAATTTCTAATTTGAGGGTTTCTTTTGAATAAATGTTTTTCTGATAATAATAAAAACCCAAGATTCCCGCGATTATCGCCAAAATAATAATAAAGAGATTAATTTTATTCATAGTCAATGAAGCTGGGCTTCATCTCTACCCTTCGCTATCGCTCGGGTAGTGATTGTTCTTGCCCAAAAAATAATGGCCCGAGAGCAATACTTATCGTATTTTAACAAATTATCTAATTTGCCTCAAAACCCCTGAAAGATAAACATTAGAGATTCTCATCAACTGCTTTAAATCATCGGTTTCAACTTTTAGTTTTTTTAAAGTTTGCCAATCTCCCTTAAGTATGATTCTTAATATTTTTATTGCGTTAGGATGAACCAATGTGCCTGATTTTGCTGATTTTTGGCATCGGCCGCAGATTAATCCTCCTTCTTCTAAACTAAAGTAGATGCTCTCAGGAAATATTTCTTTTTGGCATACACTACAGCAATACAGCTCTGGCTGGTAGCCCAGCATTGAAAAGAGATTCCAAAGGAAATAATGATATAACAATTGACAATTGACAATGGACGATTGACAATCGTTTAATTTAGTAAATGTTTCGTCTAATAATTGCCAGATTTTTTCATCCGGCTCTTGCCCCGTTATCAGACTGTCTAAAATCTCTGAAATTTCGAAGGCGATTGATAACTTTTCTGAATCTTTTCTTAGGGCTTTAAAATCATTAATTAAAATGGCGTCAGTTAAGGTTTTATGGGTTTTGGCCTGGATAAATTCAATGTCGGATAAATAAAATAATTCCAGCCCTCCTCTTAATTTTGATTTAATCTTCCTTACGGCTTTAGCCAGCAGTTCTAATTTTCCGAAATCTTTGGTATAGACGGTGAAAATTCGGTCAAATTCCCCTCGGTCTACTTTTTTCAAGATAAAACCTTGAGTCCTGTAATGAGTGAACATTCCTATAATAATTTATTTTAATGTTTATAAACCCGCTCTTTTCTTCACATCCTCTAAACGATTTATCGTTTCCCGACGCGCATTACTTTCAACTTCGGTTTTTGGCGCAGTTCTTTTTAATCTATCAATCTCCCTTTGAATTTCAGTTCTAGAAATATCACGGCCATAAAAACTAGGAAATCTCTCTTTCAATATTTTTCCTCCTAATTGTTTTAATTCTTCCTTACTCCTATCTCTGCTATAAGGAATTGAAAATGGTCCTTTCTTGAAAAGTTGTGCAAATTCTTTTCTTGGGATTCCTCCTCTTTTCTCATAAGGCCCCTTGGGCGGAGACGGAGCAGGTTTTGAAGGTTTTTGTGGTTGCATAGTCAAATTTTTTTAATTCCTAAAGATAATTTTTCTCCATCGACCTTTGTTTCTTTTTCAGCATCAAACGGCTTTTTGGCTCTGTTTCTTGAAATTAAATCTTTTACCTTAGCTTCTTTTAAGAGGAAGTTTTTATTTTGCTCCAAAATTTTATTCAATTCAGGACTGGCTAAATAAATAACCACGATTTTATCTTTTGGTTTCAAGTTAGCTTTTTTCCTCAATTCCTGAATATTGCGGACAACCTCTCTGATAATTCCTTCTTCTTTTAATCCAGAAGTAATTTTTGTGTCTAATTCCACTGCCTCCTTTATCTTATCGTCAAAAATTATCTCTTTAACATTTACTTCTTCTTTTATTAACCCAAGAAGTTCTTCGTCAATTTTTAACCCCGCACCAGTCCCGCTGCGAGCGGGACGGTACGGGGCAAGTTTTTCATTTTCTTGACCCGTTAAATTCTGAAAGAATTTTTTTTGGTTAATTTTTAATTTTTGTAATGGCTGCCTCACTTTAATTCCCGCTTTGGCCCTTTCTGCCAAAGCCAAAGCGACTATTTCTCTCACTTCCTTCATTTTTTCTTCTAATTTCTTATCAACTAATTTTCTGTTTGTCTTGGGCCAATCCTCCAAGTGAACCGACTGTTCATCACCTGGTGATGAACATTTGACTTTTTCAAATATTTCTTCACTTAAAAAAGGGACAAACGGCGCTGCTAATTTACTTAAAGTTAAAAGTACAAAACCTAAGGTTTGCGATGCTTCTTCAAAATCATTTCTGGTTTTCCTGCCCCGTAGTTCCCGCTGAAAGCGGGATACTACGGGGTGAAATCTCCTTCTTGACCTCCTGATATGCCATTGCGATAAATCTTCAACGGTAAAACTCTCAATTGCCCTCGCAGCCCCCGTAACATCATATTTATCCAAACTCTCGGTAACAGCTTGAATTAAACCATTTAACTTAGAAATAATCCATCTATCTAATAAGTTTTTAATTTTTAGTTGTGGCTTTGAATTTTTCGCTTCCATATTTGAACTTTTACCGTATGTCTCAAAAAAGATATAACTATTCCAGAAAGTCATAATAAATTTTCTCAAACTTCCTTCAACGTCTTTTTCTTTAAACAATTTTGCATCCCCCGGTTGATTAACGGTGTAAAAATACCAGCGGACGGCATCTGAACTGTATTTTTCAATAACCATCCAGGGGTCTATCACATTTCCTTTGGATTTTGACATCTTCTCCCCTTTTTCATCCAAAACATGACCCAAGGAAATAACATTTTTGTATGAAGACCCAAAACCCAAGAGAGTTGAAATCGCCAATAATGTATAAAACCAACCCCGGGTTTGATCTACCGCTTCTGAAATATAATCTGCTGGAAAAAATTCTGGGGATTTTGACCCCGCACCACCCCGCCTTTTTTCCGAAAAGGGCGGGGGGTACGGGGCAAGCTTTTGATTTTTGGTAAAGGGCCAATGGCCCTGAGCGAACGGCATCGCCCCTGAATCAAACCAGCAATCAATCACTTCGGGTACTCTCGCCATCTCTCCCAAACATTTTTGACATTTAAACTTTATTTCATCAATAAACGGCCGATGAAAATCCAACTCTCCTTTTTCATCGTAGGGAAAGTTTTTAAAATCAATCTGTCGGAATCCACCAACTTTCGGAAAATTTTTTTGGACAAATATTTGGTCCAACAATTCATCATTATTTAATCCTTTTACTGCCCCCTCAAGAAGCCAAAAGGGGTCTCCGTGAGTAATGATTAAAATTGTTTTATCTCGGTATTTTTTGTCAATGTCTTTCAGGAAGTCAAACATTCTTTTTTTACAACCTGACCAGCTCTCGCCTCCTTTCGGACTTTTATAAAATCTTTCTTTAGGGTTTGGAAAATCTTGATGAAATTTTTCTTTTTTCCCGCCACGATAAACTCCTAAATTTATATCTCGCAGCCTTTTATCAAAAATTACTTTAATTTTCAATTCTTTAGTTACCCGAGCGCTAGCGAAAGGTGAAGATGAAGCTGCAGCTTCATTGACTACGATTTCTGTTGTCTGGCGGGTCCGGGCAATATCGGAAGAATAAATTAAGTCAATTTTTTTATTCTTAAGCTCTCTGGCGGCTTTTTTTATTTGATTTTGGCCCTTTTTAGTTAATAAAATCGGCTGCCTTTCCGGCCAAGGATACATTGTCTTTCTCTTTTCTGCCTGATAGATTGTTTCTCCGTGCCTCAAAATAAAATATTTATTTGTGCTGAATTTTTGTTTGAGCAAATCCTTTTCCCCGCCAATAACCTCTTGGCTTCCGCATTTTTCGCATTCCCAAACCGGGAGAGGCGTTCCCCAATATCTCTCCCGGGAAAATGCCCAATCTTTAATTTCTCTCAACCACTCGCCAAACCTGCCTTTTTTTAAATGAGAAGGTATCCAGTTGATTTTTTGGCCATTTTTAATTAAATCTTTTTTGACTTTCTGTATGTTGATAAACCAGCTTTCTTTGGCGTAATAGAGAAGGGGAGAGCGGCATCTCCAGCAAAAAGGGTAGTCATGCTCATATAATTCTTCTTTGAAAAGAAGATTTCTTTTTTTAAGCTCTTCAATGATTAAAGGGTCGGCGTCTTTTACCCCAAGACCTGCCCAATTTTTTACTTCGGGTTTAAATTTCCCTTCTTCGTCAACATTTAATATAACCGGCAAATTATTTTCTTTTCCAACCTCCATATCTTCTTCTCCAAAAGCCGGGGCTATATGAACCAAACCTGTTCCCTCTTCGGTTGAAACAAAATCTCCAGCTATCACATAATATGCTTTCTTTTCCGGCTTGATGAAATCGTACAGAGGTTCATATTCTTTACCCAACAAATCTCTTCCATCAATCACGTTAACTATGCTGGCAAGCGATTCAAAATGTCTTGTAACAAAAATATCTGTTCTGTAAAGATAATAAAACTCGTCATTTTTTTGAATTTTTGTATATTGCAACTTAGGATTTATAGCAATAGCCACATTGCCCGGCAAAGTCCAAGGCGTGGTGGTCCAGACCAAAAAATATGTATTCTTTTCTCCTTTAACTGGAAATTTCACATAAACTGAATTCTCTTTGACTTTCTTGTATCCTTGGGCAACTTCGTGGGAAGAAAGAGATGTGCCGCATCTCGGACAGTAAGGAACTACTTTATAATCTTTGTATAGCAATCCTTTCCGCCAAATCTGTTTAATAATCCACCAAACTGTTTCAATGTATTCAGGTGTATAAGTAATGTAAGGATGTTTAATGTCTAACCAGAAAGCAATTCTTTCGGTCAGCTTTTCCCAGTCATTTTTGTAGCTCCAGACCGATTCCTTGCAGAGCTTGTTAAATTTGGCAATTCCAAATTTCTCAATGTCTTTTTTGCTTTTCAACCCTAATTTTTTCTCAATCTCTAATTCAACCGGCAAGCCATGGGTATCCCAACCGGCCTTTCTCAAGACCCTAAAACCCTGCATTGTTTTATAGCGGCAAATAATATCTTTAAAAACCCTGGCTAAAACATGGTGAATCCCGGGTTTAGCGTTGGCTGTCGGCGGTCCTTCATAGAAAACAAAATCAGCTGCTTTTTTGCGCTGTATGATTGATTTTTCAAAAATTTTATTTTCCTGCCAAAATTTTAAAATTCTCTTCTCTGATTCTGAAAAATTTATTTCCATAGCTTTAATATTAGAATATCATTTTTTGCTAAAATATCAATCTATTCCAGAAAAAAAATTTACGAGGATAAAACCCGTAAAATTAATCTCGCATTTGACATTCTAAACAAGAAATGTTAAAAAGCACTATTGCACCTTAAAGGAGGAAAAATTGAAAAATCAGATAAAAGAAAGGTCACTTTTGGGTATAACTCTTCTGCTTGTATTTTTAATGGTCTGTTTCCCAGAAGCAACCGGCGCTGTGTCCTATGCTAAAATCCCTGTAACTAAGTTTTCGCATCTGCGGGAAATTCCCACTCCCACTCCAACATCAACCCCGATTCCCGCTCCAACGCCTACCCCGATCCTAATTCCAACTCCGACTCCAAGCCCTACCCCCATGCCAGTCCTTCTTGATATGAATGTGTCAGGTTATAACGGAGAGGAGGAAGGGGGAGGAGGTTCTTATGGCTGGGATGGAGCTCGGCTTCATCGGGGAATGGTAGCTGCTGACTTTTCGCTGCTGCCCTACGGCAGCAAAATAGTTATCCCCGGTCTCTTCCCCGGACAAATCTTTGAAGTAAGAGATACTGGCGGACAGCTTATTGTTATGTGGGGTAAGGGGATAAAGGGATTAGATATTTGGTTCCCTACGGTCCAAAAGGCATCGGATTTTGGCCGACAAAACGCATTGGTAGTAGTGCTTGAAACTCCATCTCATTAGATGGAGTTTTTATTTTAAACATATTGTAAAAATTATTCTCACATCTTCTCTGGTGTGGAAATCCCCATTAAATCTAAAGTGTTTTTTAATACCGTTTTAGTGGCTAAAATTAAACCAATTCTGGCTTCGCGCAGAGGACGGGCCGAGGGGCCCCGCCCTTTCGAGGAAAGGGCGGGGAGGGTGGCGGGAGGGTTGTAGTCTGTTAGAACTCGGCAATCTCGATAAAATTGGTGAAGGGCAGCGGCTAAATCTGTGGCATACTGGGGCAATCTTTGCACCTGATAATCTTTAGCCGTATCTTCAATAATTTCCGGAAACCGAATTAACTCTTTTATTAAATTCAACTCTGAAGGGTGAGTTAATAATTGCAGCTTGGAATTTGAAATTTGGAATTTGGTATTTGTTTGGGATTTGGCATTCGTGATTTCTGATTTCCCGCATTGGCGCAATATTGCGCCAATGCGGGCGTGAGCGTATTGAATATAATAAACAGGATTTTTCTCCGACTGCTCTTTGGCTAAATCCAAATCAAAATTTAAATGACTGTCTGCGGCTCTTGTCAAAAAGAAAAATCGGGCCACATCCAAGCCGACTTCATTAATTAGCTCGTCTAAAGTGATGTAAGCGCCGGTTCTTTTTGCCATTCTTGTTTCTTTGCCCGCTTCAAACAATCTCACCAACTGCATAATGATAATTTTTATCTTCTCTTTATGAAAACCGAAAGCTTCTGCTACCGCTTTTATTCTGGCCACATAGCCGTAATGGTCTGCCCCCCAAATATAAATTAATTTATTAAAACCTCTTTGAAATTTATTCCTTAAATAAGCGATATCCGAAGCCAAATAAGTTGTTTCACCGTCGGCTTTGATTAAAACCCGGTCTTTATCGTCGCCAAATTTGGTTGATTTAAACCACCGAGCTCCTTCTTTTTCA
>Ga0210057_1007173_pt1 | contig 13605 bp, 11 predicted proteins | sample CryGeyCG2114_010_2_FD_183968 | JGI IMG/M metagenome (GOLD analysis project Ga0210057, IMG submission 183968) | Groundwater microbial communities from aquifer - Crystal Geyser CG10_big_fil_rev_8/21/14_0.10 (SPAdes) (version 2) | ecosystem: Environmental > Aquatic > Deep subsurface > Groundwater ... | reverse complement strand
GCCCTCATAGCTTAATTGGATAAAGTATCCCGGTCCTAACGGGACGACTGACAGTTCAAATCTGTCTGAGGGCACAGAATAGTATCAAGTATATAGTATCTAGTATATTGTATCGAATTTTCCATACTACATACCAAAAACTTTATACTATATACTCAAGTATGAAACAACATAAAGATAGTGATTACTACCGAACTCTTACTTTGCGCACGATCGGGAATTTTATGATTTTTTCTTCGCTTTTCATGATAGGAAAAACTTTTTATCAACCGATGCGTGAAGAAGTGCGTTATTTGATGGAAACGCAATCACAAAAGGAGTATATCGTGGCGCAAGATGAAAAGGAAGCTTCTGAAATTATCGAACGTGATTTTGGAGCGATTGCCGAAAAAGGTGCGTTGAAAGAATTGCTTGAGAGGGAGAATGTTGGAGTACTTATCCCATCGGATCCGGATTTTAGCATCGTGATTCCAAAAATTGCCGCAAATGCTCCGATCGTACCAAATATTAATGCCGGAGATCGAGAAGAGTATCTTAAAGCTTTACAAACAGGAGTAGCTCATGCAGAGGGTACGGCATTTCCCGGTGAAGGAGGGCATATCTATATGTTTGCACATTCGACCGATTATGTATGGAATGTTGGTACATATAATGCAGTGTTCTACTTGTTGTACAAACTTGAAGTGGGGGATGAAGTCAATATCTTCTATAAGGGACAACGGTTCGTATACAAAGTGACCGGAAAGGAAATCATAAATCCCGATCAGGTTGATTATATTACTCGAAAAACGGATAAAGAATTTCTTACGCTTCAAACCTGTTGGCCTCCAGGCACTACTCTCAAGCGGCAGATGATTTTCGCGGAGCGGGTGGTGGAGTGAGCTATCTTATCCCAACAGAGTACAGATCTCCATACTCATTATTCTGAGGATTGAGGTTTATAATCACCATCAGATTCCAGTCAGGCGAAATGCCAAAGAATGATTGGTCAAATGGTCCTGCATATACGGTTTCTTTATTTGTTCCATCGTATTGAAGAACGGAGATAGTGTCATCTTTTTTGATTGCAATATAATCTGATGTCGGGTACCACCTCACAGAATTGAGCACAGTCGTAGATATTTCATCATCAATTAAACTTTTCGTTTGGTCAAGCGCCGTACTCGATTGATCAATTGTTTTTTGAGCAGTTGTAAAGACGGACTTATCAAGCGCAATTTCAACTGGAATTAAGAAATTCTTATCTTCTTTTTTGTCATAAATATAGAGCTTTCCTTGCTTGATATTTCGTTGTTCTTCTGTTTGATTTGCTCCAATCAGTGGATGATCAAATATGAGCGGAAGTGATGCATCATTTTTTGATAGATATATCACTCGTTTTTCGTCTGGAGATACTGATATGATGTGAAATGATTCGGTGGCAATTGGTTGAAATGATTTTGGAAGTGTCTCGATGACTTTCGCCATTTCTTTGTTTTTTTCTTCATGCCACTTTGCAGTAATGTCATTAACGGAATTAGTTACTTCGAAAAGTTCAATATTTTCATCCTCAAGTGAAATAAGATACGAAATGGCATTTTTTGGTTCAGCGATATTAGGAAAGTTTACGATGGCTTGTCGGTATTGTGGTCCAAAGACAAATGAGGCAGCGGAAAAATCGAGGGTATGTGGTACCAGAGATCGAAGCATCAAAAGTTTGAGGGGTGGAAAAAGCGATACGGGACTTGCGCTTGGTTCAAAGAGATATATACCATCTTGTTCGACATCTCCTGTTTCACTTATCAAAATAATCTTGTCAGTATTTCCGACAGCAAATATGCTATGTACCCCAATATTAGTAAGTGGGGTAAGTGATGGATTTTTTGAAAAGAGTACCGCACTGAGACTTACTACTATTTCACCTTTCAATGTGACATGTTTCTTCCAACTCGTATATCCTTCTTTTTTGACCTCAATGTCATATTGTCCAAAGGGAAGGGTGAGATTTGTATCGGTTGCGCCTTTGAGCTCTTCGTTTATGTACACCTTAGCTCCCCGAGGTGATGAGTTTATGGAAATAATTCCTGTGGAGGAAACGGTTCCTTCTTGCAGATTGAATCGGTATCCGCGCGCATAAGCAATAACACCCATCAATACCACAATAAATAAACCCAAAATAATCATTTTGGGGAGAATATATTTAGTTGTGTTAATGACAATTTTCATTTGATAGGTGTATAAAATAATTTCGATTTTTAATCAATGACGTTGGCAGAATATTTATATAGTCTGATCTATTAAAAATATAATGTGATATATTGTTTTGATGCATATCCTGCAAACCAAGCCGTATATATTATACAATAGCATTCATATCATTATTGGGGTATGGTTTTTTCTCGGTTATTCGCCTCCCAAAATTGAATCGTTCAAATTTACTCATATCTTCACATGTGGTTTAAAAAAAAAGTTGGTATCGATTTAGGAACAGCAAATACGCTTGTCTATGTGGTGAAAGAAGGAATACTTCTCAATGAACCGACGGTTGTGGCGTATTCCGTAGGTGACAAGCAAGTGCTTGCGGTTGGAAATGACGCACGTGAAATGATTGGTCGCACCCCAAACTCAATTGTCGCTGCGCGGCCCATGAAAGAGGGAGTTATCGCAGATTACACCACAACCTCTGCCATGATCACCTATTATCTGCGTAAAGCATTGAAGGGTCATGTTTTTTGGCCTGAGGTTATGATCTCAATTCCCGGAGGATCTTCCCAAGTAGAAAAGCGAGCGGTGGTTGCCGCGTGTAAACAAGCGGGGGCATCAGATGTTTACCTCATTGAAGAGCCACTTGCCGCAGCAATTGGCGCAAGAATTCCTATCTCTCAACCATCGGGGCATATGATCGTCAATATTGGGGGAGGAACAGCAGAGATCGGTATACTGTCACTTGGCCAGCTGGTAGTTTTCAAAACGGTCCGAACCGCAGGAACCAAACTTGATGAGGCAGTGCTTGAGCATATGCGAAAGAAACACAACCTCCATATCGGAGAGCGCACATCAGAAGACATTAAGATGCAGATTGGAAATGCACACATCAAAGATTTGGAGGAGAACAAAGAACTGAAAGAGAGTGTACTTGAAGTCAAGGGGCGCGATAGTCAATCGGGGCTTCCACGAGTGATGGAAGTAGGGGAGATCAGTATCAACGAAGCGTTACAACTGCCGCTCAAACAAATAATTGATGGAATAAAAGAAGTATTATCCGAAAGTCCTCCTGAACTCGCAGCTGATATTATTGAAAAGGGAATTGTTCTCTCAGGGGGGAGCGCGCTCTTAAAAAATCTTGATAAGTACGTGACATACTACACCGGCGTTCCTGCCTTTGTGGTAGAGGAGCCACTTTTTTGTGTGATTCGTGGGATTGGCATGGCTATCGAAAATTTGGATAGTTACAAGAAAGCGATTCGATAGGGCAGGTATCCAGAAAAACATGGATTCCCGATCGGGGTCGGGAATGACAAATGGGACATGGATTCGCCAGCTGGCGGATGACAAAGAGTCAAGCGGGTGGAAGTTCATCAATAACTCATAATATTTAAATATTAATACGTTATCCGTACGAAATCAAATAGAGCTCATTGTAATCAATGTAGATACTTAATATAGTATTGAAACTACAAAATCAAAATATTTCCATAAATAATGGAGTATAAATCTTTATAACAACAAAATATAAGTATAAACTATTTATACAAACAAGCAGTATTAAGAATATTTAATAAGCTTATAATCCTGACTCAATATGGACAATCAAAAACTACTTGGGACAACAATAAAAAATCAGTCAAAAAAACATATCCTAGAGAAAATACGAAAGTATCTACACAATCCATACGCATTTTTTCACGTTGTGTCCTTGAATCCTGAAAATATTATGCTAGCATCGACAGATCAAGAGTTTCAAAATATCCTTTCACAAGGGGATATTCAACTCATCGATGGTGTTGGTGTCGCTTTGGGATGCGCTTTCTTGAATATTGATCGAGGAGAGCGAATGACGGGAACTGATTTTATGGAAATCATGCTAAAAAACATCAAGAAAGAAGGTCTCCGTATAGTACTATTAGGTGGCAGGGCAAATTTAGCAAAAGAACTTGCTGACTGCTACACCCAAAAATACCCCTATTTCAGCTTTCTTGGAGAAGAGGGTTTTAAGGATATAAAACATCCATCCAGAGCTGAAACTAATCATATTTTGGGCATTATTGCTGACTACAAGCCACAAATCGTCTTAGCGGCATATGGTTCTCCTGACCAGGAAAAGTTTTTTGCCCATCACAAAAGGGAGTTTGATGGAATACTTTGCATGGGAGTTGGGGGAGGATTTGATTTTGCCACAGAGAAATTATCGAGAGCGCCTGTCCTGATAAGAAGAATGGGATTAGAGTGGCTCTATCGATTATTTATTCAGCCGTGGCGGTGGCGGAGACAGATGCGACTATTTCAGTTTATGGGGGAGGTATTGAGCCAAAAATTTTTATCAAAATAACGTACAATAGCTTCATGTATGAAGCAATCTGCGAAGTCTGCCGCTATTACGCTCAATTTTCATATCCGCCAACAGAACAAGAAATAAATACTTTTTTACCAAGAAAAATCGGTCGCGCGGTGTTGAAACAGCATTTACTCGACCTCATAGAAACGAATAAGATCAACAGTAAGAAAGTGAATGGGGAATATCGCTACGCTTTGAGAAAAGATATTGACATCTTTGAAGATGCAGCTTCTAAGTTGAGAAAGGGCACGTCGCTTTTTGCCGTAGCACAAGTATATCTAAACATATTCCGTTTCATTCCTTCAGTCAAATATCTTGGCATATCTGGTTCTCTCAGTATGAAATATATCTCAGGAGAGAGCGATATAGATATCTTTGTCGTAGCAGCGCCTCAAACCATATGGCAGACACGGTTTACATTATTGGTGTATAAGCACCTTTTGAAGCTGTTTTCCCCTCATATTGGCAAGAAACTGTGCTTCAATCTTTTTTTTGCAGAAGATGGGCTATGTCTTCATAAGAATAAGCAAACAGAATATATCGGTCATGAATTATTGCAGCTAAAAACCATAATCGATAAACGACAGACGTATGAATCTTTGAAGTCTCATAATCGCTGGATCGTGAAATTTTTCCCAAATGTTCACATAAATACTGGTACGGAAAAAGGTTCGAATAAACGGTCACATACGGTAAAATCAGAATCAGTCTTTGAACTAATAACAAAACAAATTCAAAAATGGTGGTTAAACCAAAAGAAAATGAAAGTTGATGATTTTGGGGCTCAGGTATGGTTTATTCAAGATGATTTTGAGAAAAGAATCAAAATGGATTAAATTGCGGAGGTGGTGGGATTTGAACCCACGTGGGTGTTTTACCACCCGCAGGTTTAGCAAACCTGTGCCATGGGCCACTAGGCGACACCTCCTATATTAGTCCTCAGTTGGCTAATGTCGAACGACTAATATCTGTGCCCCGAAGAGGAGTTGAACCTCCACGTCCTTGCGGACACACGCTTCTGAGGCGTGCCTGTCTGCCAATTCCAGCATCGGGGCTGAGAATTCGACTTTAGTTCCTTATTTTAACATAATGGAGAAGTTGTGATCTTAGAAAGAAGAATTCAATCGATGTTTTTCTTCCATCTTCCCGAAATTAAGCAGGTACCATAAATAATGGAGCATTTTATTTATACATCCTCATTCAACACTTTATATTTTAACTGAACCAGAGATGAAACCATCTGCGGATATTGCCATATAGATTGTCACTTTAGGTATTTCCATGTATTAGTTATACCATAAATGTTTGAAAATCAATTATTGTCACAAATGTTGACAGAATTGAAAACACCAGTCATAATGAAATTACTCATGGATAAACTGAAACAAGATCTACAAACGCTCGGACTATCGAAAGAAGAAGTGGTGGTATATATCACGGCTCTTGAGCAGGGGAGTACGACCGTTCTTGAGCTTGCCAGATCGACCAAAATTCCTCGGACAACGGTTTACTTGCTTATCGATTCATTGACGGAAAAAGGATTACTTGCACTCACGGCTCAAGGAAAGAAAAAGCTGTACGTTCCCGCTTCGCCTGAAGATCTCGTAACTCTGGCAAAAACAAAATATACACAATTAGAACGTACTATTGATTCATTGTGTGACGAGTTGCCACAACTGCAAGCGCTTTTCAATATGTCCCATCAAAAACCAAAAATCAGATACTATGAAGGTGTTGAAGAGGTAAAAAAAATATATGAAGATACCCTTGCTTCTGAAAAAATATACTTTCATCACACATTTGAAAAAGGCAGAGAGATTATGGGTGATTATGGTGAGGACTATTGGTCAAAAATGATGCAAAAAATGATCCACACAAAACAAATACTTTCTGATACTGAAAAAAATAAGCTGTATGTTCAAAATGAGTCAACGCAACGAAATCAAATGATCTGTATTCCCTCAAAATTTAACACAAACACAGACTATTTACTGTTTGGCGACAATATAGCATTTATCACGTATAAAGACCGTGTGCCTGTGGGTGTGGTTATCTCTGATACAGAAATTGCTCGCTTTGAGAAAATTCGTTTCATGATGGTATGGGAGAAGTTTTATGATCCTGAGGGATAGTTATTTTCACGCTTTCAGACGGTATTGATCGGTGAGTTTTTGAGGAATGCCTGGATATTTTCGATCGTTGTGTTGTCAATTCTGCGAAGCGCCTCGATGCTGTTAAATGCATTGTGAGGAGTTATGAGGACTTTCGGGTTTGCCATAAGGTAATGATTGATCACGAGCGTTTCCATATCGGCCTCTTTTCGAAATTGAGGAGTAAGTATCTCTGCTTCTTCAGTCATTTCTTTTTCTTCTTCAAGTACATCAAGCGCTACACCGGCAAGTTTTCCTGAATTGATCCCTGCAATAAGCGCTTTTGTATCAACAAGCCCACCTCGTGCAGTATTGATGAGAAAAGTCCCCATTTTCATTTTATTGATACGATCGCTATTTATTATATGTTTCGTTTCTTTGGTGAGAGGAAGGTGAAGTGAGATGAAATCAGATGATGCAACAAGCTCATCAATCGTAACATACTCGAAATCGTAGGATTTTTGCAAAAGAACATCCTTGGAACGGGTTGATACAATAATGCTCATCCCAAATCCTTTTGCAATCCGCAGGACATTGATCCCAATTTTTCCCAGTCCAACAATGCCCAATGTTTTCCCATTCAAATCAGTTCCCCGTATCTGAGCATGATCGAAGTTGAGCTGTTTTACCTGATTTACTGATTGGTAAATCTTACGAGATAAGCTCAAGATGAGTGCGAATGTATGTTCTGCGACGGTATTGCTCCCATACTCTGGTACATTTGAGACAACGATGCCTTTTTCCTTGCACATGTTGATATCAATGTGGTCATATCCGGTTGATCGGGTTGCAATATGTTTCAGGTTGGGAAGTTTGGATAACAGCTCTTTATCTAGTTTAGAGTAAATAAAGGATGATACCACCTCTGCTTGGGCGGCAAGATGAATGGTATCGGAATCCAATAGTTCCGAATGTAGGTTTGCCTGTGGAAAAGCAGTATGGAGCATTTCTGTTTCCCAGTCTTGCGCCTCAAAAAAAACGATGTTTGCAGTCATACCTTCTCAGTATAATATATTTTTGAAACGCCATGTATAGATTGTGATACGTATTGTATACTGGTACATCATGCTTATTCTCTATATAGTCGGTCTTATTCTCATTTTTTACCTTCTCGCCAAGATTTGTGACCAGTACTTTGTCGAAAGTTTAGATGTTATAGCAAAAAAATGGAAGCTTTCTGATGATGTTGCTGGGGCGACATTGATGGCAATTGGAAGTAGTGCACCGGAATTTTTCACTGCGCTTATAGCACTCACCAAAATCGGATCGGAGCAGGTCGGTGCCGGAACGATCGTTGGTTCTGCAATATTCAATATTCTGGTGATTGTCGGTATGTCATCAATTGTTGCAACTGCATATTTGAATTGGAAGCCCGTGATACGGGATCTCCTCTTTTATCTAATTTCAATTCTTATACTTTTGTGGACATTTGCAGATGGCATAATTACCTGGCAAGAATCACTTATGTATTTAGTGGGATATGCGGGTTACGTATTGATTTTGTCACGTTGGTCGGGATGGTTTCCCGATATAAAGCAAATCAATATATTGGCAGAAGATGTCAAGGCATTTGAGAGGGAGGAAAAAAAGCACGAACGTGGGGGAATATATAATGTAGCACTGTCGTTTATTGATCGAACATTAGCCAGGACATTTCCAGGTCATGGGCAAATGCAAAAAACGTATTGGCGAGTCTTTTGGATCTCAATCATTTGGATTATTGTCTTAAGTTGGGCTCTTGTGGAAATGGCAGTTCTGACTGCACACTTATTGGGAATTCCTGAGGTGATTATCGCACTTACCATACTTGCGGCAGGTACGTCAATCCCTGACCTCATGAGTTCGCTCATCGTTGCAAAAAAAGGAAGAGGAGATATGGCCGTTTCAAATGGAATAGGAAGCAACGTGTTTGATATTCTTATCGGACTTGGATTTCCGTGGTTTTTGTATGTTGTGGTGACCGGAGGAAGTGTGACGGTTGGTACAGAAAATTTATTTTCTTCAATACTCCTTTTATTTTTTACTGTCGTGACATTATTATTTCTTTTGATTACGCAAAAATTCAGGATGGGATTTCGTTCAGGGTATTTCTTGGTAGGGCTATATATTTTGTATGTTTGTTATGCTGTTTATGGCGCATATTATCCCGAGGCATGGACCCTGGGTGATCTGTTGACCTATGGTGGGGAGGTGTTGGGGGTGATGCAGTAAGATTATTGGAATGCAATGATGATGTAGCCGGTATCAATCATTTGTTGAGAAATTTGAGCATGAATGGTTTTGAACGGTACATACGACCCAGTCTCTTGATCAAACCGTGAAGTATAAACCGTAATCGCATATTCTCCTGGATATAGTAAGGTACGAAAGATTGATGTGCCATCAAATGATCCCTGAAGAATAACCTGATTGGTCGGAATTGACCGCAATTCAAAATTTTCCTGTAAAAGCTCTGCGGGAACATTTCTTAGTTCAATAGTTGTAAGGGATTTTTGAACAACAGGAGGGTTTGCATTTGATGCAGATTCCCTGGCACCAATATTGTTGTTAGAGCGTATCATGAGCATATTGAGTATTTCTTTCATTGCTTCTTGTATCTCGTCAACAGTATCTCCTTTTACTCGAACTGCAAATCGATACTCACTCAGATTGAAGTTGCGCCAATCAAACCGATCATCTTCGGAGAAATATTTCTCAACCATATTTTGAGATCTGAATGATATCATTCTTGCTGAATTTTCATAATTATTCATGGTGTTCCACTGCACGCTATTATTTGCTTCATTATTCAGGGAATTAATGTGTTCTTTTACCGTATTTTGTATCTGAAATATGAGATCTTCATAAGAGTTTGAATCGTATGTGTAATATGCCATATAGGAGTAGTCAATTCCTTCTGGAGCAGACACCTTATGAGCACTGACAATCAATTCATCAAAATTGACAACATTGATTGAAATGATGATTACACCGGTCAATATCACTGCTAACTTTACAAAAAGAGCATCCGAAGTGCGTCGTACATATTTGTACGTAAATAATCCAAATAGTCCAACGATCCATACAACAAAAGCAAGTCCATAAAGTCGTTTATGGGTAAATCCCCAACTGGCAATATATGAGTAGTCGCTGAAAAATGCCATCGCAGTCAAGAAAAATCCTTGTACGATCAAGATATATGTGGTGAACCTACTTTTATACGTTTCGTGCTTGTCATTGTAGATGAGGATAAAGACGATTAAAGCAACAACGGCAAGTTGTGCAAAAACTTCCCGCGTTTGCATAGAGTTGGTATATCCAAGCTCAATGAGTCGCTCATCGGTCGCAAAATAGAGTTGAATCTGCGAAACAAAAAATATCAACAGCACCCCAATCACAGCAAATTTTGGTATAGTAAGTGCTTTTAAGAGAGAAGGAAACGATGAAAAGATTTCTTTTTTAGATTGCGGAGCATTTATTATTGTGACGAACCTCGGAAGAAAGAATACCAATAGTCCAAAGAACACGGCACGAAATATTGTAAGAAAATAGTTCGTGTTAAATATCCAAGAGATGATGTTTTCGATATAAAGCATTTGCATAACCGATCGGACGAGTTTTTCAAATATAAGATTGACCTCTGAAAGCAGAGGTATCATGATAAAAAGAATGATTAATGTTATGATAAGCGAAGTAATAAAATGTTCTGGAAGATGTATTTTCTTGATTTTTTTTGGAGCATAATCACTGTTTGACTGAAGGGTGGCAAGTCCGGTGATCATTGGTGAAAATATTACGTTCGTAAAAGATATATCTCTTAATGCAGCTACCGATATCAAAAAGATTGACGTTGCAATATTCAAAAATATTGAGAATGGATTTGCATATATACATATATATGCTGAGGTGCAGACACTTAGAAGGAACAGTGATGTTGAAAACCAATCCCTTTTTTCTCGAGTAATAAATGTCAATGTTGTCAGTGTGAATAGAGAGAGTGCTATTCCGGCAGAAGGAAAGTATGCGGGATTCCCTGAGAAAGCAGATACAGCAACAATAAATGCAGCAAGAACTGAGGTATACCAGACGTGTTTGTGCTCAACAAATGACAGGATTTTTCGCATACCGATGTTGATTATATCAAATTGAAGAGATTTCGATCATCTATCAGACATAACTTTTATCACTTTCTCCACCTCACGTGTATTTATCGCGTGGTAGCGACCGCGATGTGAGAGAAGCGCACCAGAAAATGTTTTGGGGATATGCATGAGTTCATGTACCAAGGTATGGAGCTTTTCATGCTCCGACTGCTTGTCAAATCGTTTTGCATTTACTTCAATAATGTATGTTGGTTTGATCCCTGCAACTTCTGAAAACAGTTTTGCCATGCCCCAGATCCTGGCAATAGCTCTGGTTTTTGCATCAAAACTGCGGATGCAGTGGATCTGATCGATCTTGATATGATCCATTTTGAGTGCGGGCACGAGTTTGGTGATTTGTTCTTTTATTTCCGGAGCAAGCGCGTATTTCATAGCTCAAAGGGTACCATATAATCGTGTACAATAATAGAATGAAGTATCTCTCAATTTTTCTTACAGCTATCCTCATTCTATTTGCTACCCCAATTGATGTGCATGCTCAAACTCCCTATTACGGAGAACATATCGCTGATTTTCAACAAATCACCATCATCAATACCGATGGAACGATTGATGTAACCGAAACGATTTCTTACGTTTTTGGAAATCAAGAACGTCATGGGATTTTTCGCACTATCCCATACACCAAGCTAAATAAAGTTGGAAAAAAATATAAAATGACGTTTTCCGGCATTTCTGTCACTGACGAAATAGGTAAGAAATATCCTTTCTCTCAAACGGATGAGAGTGGTGAGATATCACTCAAAATTGGTGATCCGGATGTGACCATTTCCGGACAGCATACATACGAAATTCGATACTCTGTATCGGGAGCCTTGACATACTTTTCCGACCACGACGAATTGTATTGGAATGTGACCGGCAATGAATGGGATGTACCGATTGCCCAAGCTCAAAGCTTAATACAAATACCCCGATCGATAATCGTCTCTGAAACAACCGGTCTTTGTTATCAGGGAGAGAAAGGATCAACCGACCAGTGTGTCGCGGGAAAAGTGGGAAATACACTTGTTTTTGAAGCTTCTGCGCTCCAGTCAAATACGGGAATGAGTATAGTGGTCGGATTTCCAAAGGGACACGTTGCTGAGCTAGAGCCAGTACTCATCACTGATTTTTTTGAGACATTCATTGGACGATTGACGATTTTAGGAATGATGATTGTGGGGTTTCTATGGTATATCGTTTATCCTCTCTGGCTTCCGATAAAGTGGTGGAGAGAAGGAAGAGACTCGAACCATGTCTCAACCGGAGTTGTCCGCGCATGGTTTGATCCACCAAAAAAAGACGGACGTTATCTTACCCCTGCAGAAGCGGGAACTTTGATAGACGAACGTGCAGAATTACAAGAAGTTGTTGCTCTATTGGTACATATGGCTCAGAGAGGTTATCTCACAATACACGAGATCAAAAAAAAGGATTTTAAATTTATCAAGACAGATAAAGATATTGTAAAAGGGGATTTGCTCGATTTTGAGGAGAAAATGTTAACAGGATTATTTAAAGATAAAACACACGTCCGTTTGAAAGAAAAACAGCTTTCAAGCCTCGTGTCAACTGTCCAGGATATGATATACACACAGACAGTCAAAGATGGGTTTTTTCCCGAGCATCCAGAAAAAGTACGTCAAAAGTATGCATTGATTTCTGGACTTTCCATTATTACGTTTAATTTTTTTCTTGCGTTGTCAGCAGCTGTTTTTGGAAGAATCATGCCACGGAAAACGCTGGATGGAGTCCATGCTGCAAACAGTGCACGATCGTTGAAGAATTTTCTCCAGTCACAAGAACGACAGCTCGAGTTTCAAGTAGAAAAACAGTTGATGTTTGAAAAGCTGTTGCCGTACGCAGTGTCATTTGGTGTTGAAAAAATATGGGCAGAACGATTTAAGGATTTAAAACTGAAAGATGTGGACTGGTATCAGAGCTCGACTTCTCATGTTTTGACAGCACATGCCTTGTCAAGCGGACTCAATGGATCTTTTGCTCCTTCATTTCAATCAGCTGTAACACCGGTAAGTTCAAGCACGGGACACTCCTCTGGTTTTAGTGGTGGATCTTCAGGAGGCGGTGGCGGAGGAGGCGGAGGAGGAAGTTGGTGAGGAATATGATAAAATAGAGCCTGGCATACCTTGTCCTCGTAGCTTAATTGGATAGAGCATCAGATTGCGGATCTGAAGGTTGGTGGTTCAAGTCCACTCGAGGACGCCAGGGCCCGTAGTTTTCCGCCAAAGGCGGATCAGCCTCTGGCTGAAACGGCAGAATAGAGGTCTCCAACCCCGATAGCAAAGTGTATCGGGACGACTCCTCTCGGGAATAGAACAATTCAGACATTAATGACTAGCAGACTGGGCCCGTAGTTTAACGGCAGAATAGAGGTCTCCAAAACCTTTGATAGGGGTTCGACTCCCTTCGGGCCTGCATAATATCTCTCTTCTCTGTTAGTTAAAAATTAAAATGGGACAGTTTTGATATTTTAAAAGTTAAAAAGGGACTTTGGGATTTTGTCCATTGCGACGATTATTACTCCCACTAATGTTTTGTTAAACCAGAATCGTATCTCAATAGTTTGGTCTTTCAGGTTTAGGATACAGTCTCAATTCAATCTGCTCATAACAGCCAACTTTGGGCACGGTGAGGCTCACTCCATGAAAGGATATCTTTCGGTATCCGTCGGTTCTTCTTGTTGCTCGTAAACAGAAAATGTCTTTAACTGATTCATAAGGTTTTGGTATTTCAAAAGGACGAAACAGTGTCTTTCCTTCTTTTATGGCTCTATTGA
>Ga0210057_1007172_pt1 | contig 13607 bp, 15 predicted proteins | sample CryGeyCG2114_010_2_FD_183968 | JGI IMG/M metagenome (GOLD analysis project Ga0210057, IMG submission 183968) | Groundwater microbial communities from aquifer - Crystal Geyser CG10_big_fil_rev_8/21/14_0.10 (SPAdes) (version 2) | ecosystem: Environmental > Aquatic > Deep subsurface > Groundwater ... | reverse complement strand
CCCGCTACTGATTGCGGTGCTGGCAAGGAGGACTCTTTAGATCCAGCTTCTCTTTTGCGTTCTCCCACTCCGTTGGAGTAAAAGTCCGCTGAGAAAAGGCATGGAGCCCCTCGGCGCGCTCTTGAACGAAAAGGTCAGAAACTTGGCGCTGACGATCGACGCGCTAAAGACCCTGAAAAACTTCAGAAACAATAACAACCCGAAAATGAGTCTCTTCCTCGGGCGACCGATGGTGTTTGGCACTCTCATTTTCGATTTCAAAATAACTGGGCTTAAATGCGTTCTCGATCTTTTGCCGAATGGATTCCTCTCGAGTCATAGAGCCAACCTCATTTTTTTACTCGAGATCGAACCTGCTCGATAATTTGCTGGGCCTTGATACCAGCCTGAAACACCTGCATAGCCAACTTCTCGGTCACGGGGCTTTCCAGAACTTTTTTCTCTAGCTCTTTGGCCTTGCGTAAGCCTTTGGCGGCAAAGTATTGAGCCAAGGGGTGATCAATCGGCAACCCCTCAAACTTACCGTCGTGAAGCCAATCTGTGGCAATGACCTCGGCCATTTCAAAAGGCCTTGGAAATTTAGCTCGCAAAATTTCGCTGCCGGTGAATTTGAGTTCAATTTTCGGATTTGTATCCTCGGATAGATCCGCAGACACTTCATCCACCGAGGTGCTTTTAGAGGACTCCTCGGCGGTACCGTGAACCTCTGCACTCAGAGACTCAGTGGCGGATGAGTGGGTTTCTCCGGTTTCTACATCTACGATTTGAACCTCCGCTTCAGAGGTCTCTCCGGCAGCGGCTTGAGTTTCACTGTCACGACCGGGACGACGTTTTTTTGTTTTTCCACCAGCAGAGGGATTTGATTTGGTATCGGCCTTTGCAGTTTTAGTGTCAGATTCATCGGCGGAAGATTCCGCTGCTTTTTTTTCAAAATCTTTGATCGAGGGCATATATTATCTCCTTGAACCTACAACTTTTCGGAGCCGGGCTCGGACAATTTCTCCATGCCAAGAAGCTCCCTGGTCACCAGGTCATAGTCTGCCTTGGCGTTGGATTTGGATGAAAAAATCGTCCGGCTAGATCCGATCGTATTTTTAATATCCGCTGAGGTCCTTATATAGCTTTTTAGAAGCAAATCTTCAAACTTTTCAATGCATTGAGACAGGATTTCCCGACTGGCGCTCTCTCTTCCGTCAAAACGGGTAAAAAGCACATGCTCCTGAAAGTTCAGATCAAACTCGGACTTGAGCTCTCGTAAATCCTGTAAATGCTTTTCAAGACCCAAAATTGAAAACTTATCCGGATTGATGGGTAAAATAATCTGATCTGAGGCACAGGTGACCGCTGTATTGATCGCCGACAAATTCGGAGCTGTATCAATGATTACAAGGTCATAAAATGACCGAATCTCTTTGAGTGGAGCCTTTACCGCCTGAGCCCAATTTCGATTAGAATTCAACAGGGCTCGATCTAAAACTGAATTGTTCAAACTCGATGGAACAAGGTCAATACCCTCGTCGATTGGAATCAAAGTCTGCTCGATCGAAGCCTTTTTTTCCACAATGTCGATCCATACTGGACGTTCCTCAGCCTCGGCCCCAAGCGCGTAGGTCAGGTTGGCCTGCTGGTCCAAATCGATAAAAAGAACTTTGCACCCGTACATTGCGGCTCGTAAGCCAAAATTCAAAGTCGAGGTGGTTTTCGCCACTCCCCCTTTGAGCATTTGAAACGAGATGACCTGATGAGGGTACTGAAACCCGAGCGAACTCAAATATCTGCGAACAACTTGCGGCAGGATATGGGATTTTGCCTTGAGTGGCCCATTGAGGCTTTCAATCTCACGAATCACTTGCCGAGGATCTTTACCAACCAGCTGAGCTAGATCTGAAGTTGATAACACAAAATCATTGGAAGTCGCTTCTGCCATATTTTCACCTCTCCTTGATTCCATTGAAGTTTTGCGACGAAATCAAGACAGGATTTAAGGGCGCTGCTTCCAAAAGGCCAAATATTGTCCATCTTGCATTAGATTTTTTATAAGATTGCAATCCGGGGTTGAAACCTGCCTTGGCCTGATTTACCGATGAGGTGTCCTTGGAGGGAAAAATGAATCAACGACTCAGACAGTTCTCCGGCATCTTCAGTTTCCTGATGATCACGCTGAGCCTCCAGCTCGCCCACGCCGCCCCCGAAGGCTCTGCACAAGATCTTTGCCTGAAGCAGTGCTTGGTGAGTGCGGAGTGTGGAATCGGTGGAGTCTGCGACCAAGGCACCTGCCGCCACCAGGCTCACTATTGCGGCAACGAACGCTGGTCGGTGAATGAACGCGGGGAGTCCTCCAACTGCGATGCCTATCGCTGTTCGACAGAAACCGGCTTGTGTCTTCGCGAAGCTAAATCTCCTGTGGATTGCCTGAATGGCTATGTTTTTGATGGGGTTAAGTCCTGCATCCCGTCCATCAATTGCAATCCTCAAGACCCAGATTGCCAGGATCTGTACCATCGCTGGGTTAAAGCTCGGGCCGAGTACGAAACGACGACTCCTCAACCAACGCCAACTCCGCTCACTTGTCAGGCCTGCACCGGGCACGCTGAATGCGGGGCTCAGAAAATGTGTTGGCAATCTCGATGCGTCGTCAATGACCTCTTCTGCCAAACCGATGCGACGACTCTGGAACAAATATCCTATTCGAGCCAGGGGCCCCAGGCATTTTGTGGAAACTTTGCCTGTGATGCTAGCCGTGGACAGTGTTTTGATCGCTGCCTAAAGGCTCAGGATTGTCGCGCCGGAAAAAACTGTGTCACTGGGATTTGCCTCTGAAATGAAAAGCTCCCATATTATAACCGTTGATCAGTTCTATTCTCAGGCCAAAAAGCTACGCGGCTATTTTGAAACTCAGTTTGCCCACCCCAAAGAAACCAGCTCACAGCGATTTGTCTGGGACTATTGGCATGTGCCCGACCAATACACTCTGATGCGAACCCCGGCCTATCACTATTTTCCTCAAAAGGCTTACATGGATTTTCACCGAAGCCTGGTGCTTTGGGGACGACGAACCTTGGGGTGTTGGGATATTTCTCCGCCATGGCTCAGCTATTACATCAATGGCTGCAAACAAGATCTTCACTCAGATGTGCCCCATGGACCCTGGGCCTATGTTTATTCTCTGACCCCATGGAAAGGTCGAAAGTTTTCAGGCGGAGAGACCCTGATCTTGAAACCAGAAGTCCTTTCTTACTGGAGAAATTTTGCGTCCACCGAGCACCGAGAGCTCAGCAGTTTCGTCGATCGAATTCCAGCTCTGATGAACCGCCTGGTGGTTTTTGATCCACGCTATCCCCACGGTGTGACCCGAGTCGAGGGAACTCAAGATCCCATGGAAGCCCGCCTGGTTATTCACGGTTGGTTTATGGAACCTAAAACCTATATTGAAGGACCTTTAAAGTCCGCCAGTCGAAAGACTGAGAAGATCTTGAACCAAGCTTTTGATCAAATCCAAGAACTGCTGGCGGTCGAACGGCAACTGCAAGGAACCGTCAGCATTCAAGTCATGGTTGGAACCACTGGCAAAGTGAAGACAATTCGTTATGGGACAAACACATTATTGGATCTCGAAACCGGCACAGCCCCCTCCGCTTTGAATCGTCGCCTGCTCAAGATCTATCGTGATCTTGAATTTCCAGTCGCCAAAGCCAATACATTGATGACTGTCCCACTCATATTTCAGTAAATTCCCAGGCTCCTGGGCGCGAGTCTTCCGCTAACGAAGCTTTGGTGTCTGCGAAATTTTTGAATCCAATCCTTGCAGAAATCCAGACAATAAACCTTCTCTTTGTTCGGAACTGACGGGACGGAATTCTCCTGGATGATTTCGCAAATTTTCCTTGGAGATCTCTAGCAGAAACCGACTGGGGGTTACCGGCTTCTGAGTTCCATGCCGCGTGCGTGTTCGACAACGACTTAAAACTAAACGGTCTTTGGCTCGGGTCAGGCCAACATAAAAAAGTCTTCTTTCTTCGTCGACGTCGCTGCCCAAGGTTTTATGGGGAATCAGATCTTCTTCCACGCCGACAATGATCACGCAAGGGAACTCAAGTCCCTTGCATGCATGCAAGGTCATCAGGCTCACTTCATTTTTCTTGTCCTCGGCGTCGGTTCCATCATCTCGAAGCTCCATGGCGTCAGCAAACTCTCGCAAAGTTTTTTCAGAGATTCCGCCCTTTTTAGCGAAGCTATCCAACACTCTCGAAAAGATTTCAACCAATGTCCATTTTTTCTCGCCAGCCAAAGGGTCTCGACTGGTGCTATAAAGATACTCGCGGTATCGAAGCTCTGTCAGAACCTTGATCAAATTCTGACCGGGAGTTGTTCCAGACTTGGGATCCATAATCCGTGACGGCAAATTTCGAAGCCAACCAAGAAGCTCCTCAATGGTTTCTCCGGTCTTTTCCGGGATCTGAGCTTTTCGCCAATCATGGGTAGCCCTGACCATGGTTTGTTTGTGAGCGATCGCATAGGCGTTGAGCTTCTCCACCGTCGTATCACCAATGCCCCTGGGTGGAGTGTTGATGATTCGTCTTAAGCCGACGTCATTGGGACTGAGCGAAAAACGCAAATAAGCCAGGATATCTTTGATTTCTTTACGATCAAAAAAAGCTGTGCCACCAGAGACCGAGTACGGAATCTGGTTCTGTCGAAACACTCCCTCCAACAATCCTCCCTGTGAATTGGATCGATAGAGGATGGCGATATCTTGGAATTGGTAACCCAAAGACTGAAACTGTCGAATCTCGCGAACAACAAATTGGGTTTCTTCTTCCTCGTTATTGCAAACAAATAGCTCTGGCAATTCTTGAGTTTTATACTTGCCTTCGGCTTTCAGAATTTTGCCGTGACGTTTTTTATTTTTTTGGATCAGCTCATTGGCCGCATTCAAGATCAGCGGGCTCGATCGATAGTTTCGTTCAAGACGAATGACCTCGCAGCTCTTGAATCGCCTTGGAAATTCAAGGATATTGGCTACCTGCGCCCCTCGCCACCCATAAATAGCCTGATCATCATCACCGACCACCGATAAATTTAAATGTTTCGCGGAAATCTTCTCGATCAGTTTCATCTGTAAATCATTGGTGTCCTGAAATTCATCCACCATCACCTGTTGAAACTGAGACTGAATTTTTTCAAGGACATGGGGATGATTTTTAAACAGCTCCAGCGGCTTTAACAAAAGCCCCTCGAAATCAACGACACCCAATAGATCCATTTTTTTCAAAAATTTGGGGCCCAAGATCTCGGCGATTTCATGGTACTCATCAAAACCTTCCATTTTCTGACGACCTGTCACACGCTTTTGATTGATCAGATTCAGAATCTCATCCAGATCAAACTTGTCTTTACCCGTGACTTTGATGTCTCTCATGAGTTCCCGCAAAATTGACTGCGAATCACTCTGATCGATCACCCCAAACTGAGAGGGCAGGCCTGCTTCCTGGTGATGCTGTCTGAGCAAACGCAAACCAAAAGAATGAAATGTCCCAGCCCAAAGACCCTGTGCCTCGGGCCCGATTCTTTGCGCCACTCGATGTTTAAGCTCTCGTGCTGACTTGTTCGTGAAGGTGAGGACGCAGATCTGCTGGGGTTGCACCTTTCTTTCCCAGATCATCCGCCCGGTACGCGCGACAAGAACGGTTGTCTTGCCCGATCCCGCACCCGCCAAAATAAGCATTGGCCCCTGATCATGAGCCACAGCTTTCGCCTGCTCAGGATTGAGACCCTGATACCAATCCACTGAACTCACTGACACTTCCGCCTTTGGCTAAATTGATTTAGCTTCTGTTGTGAACCAAGTTTCGAACTTCGTCTTCAAAGATCACTTCAATTTTGTCGGGCTGAACAGCTCGAACCACGCCGGTTCCGAACTTGGGGTGCTGAAGTTTTGAATTTGCTGGAAATTTTGTTTTCATATTGTAACTGACGGGGTCGCCGGCCTTTTCTAACAGCTGATTGTACTCATCCACGTGCGCATTTCTTTTCGCCGTCGCGGCCTGTTCTTTCCGTTTTGCGGCGGCTCCCGCCAGTGGTCTCTTGGCCCCTGTTTTTGCCCCGGCCTTAGCTCCTGCCTTGGGCAGACGATAAGTGCTGGTCGCCCCGCAGACTTCACATTTCATTTTTGCCGAACTCGCCGTGGTATGGGCAATCACCGTATGATATCGGTCTCCGTCACACTTTTTACAAAAAGTGTTGAAAGATTTGGCCACAGGAGGAAGCTGATTTTCAGACATGGTATTTCCTTTTCATGAAACTCGTTGAGGTTGGTAAATAGTTAAAGCATCCATTAAATTTTTCTCGCCGATCTCAGTCGCACTCAGATAAAAAGGGCCTTCGCCCTTTTGAATACGAGCGTGCAGATCTTTCATACTCTGCTCACTTTTCGGATCAATGATGAGCGAAGTCGGCGCATATTGTTTTTGAAACTCACTGTCTTGTTCTCGAGTAAAAAACTTTTCCCAAGCGGCCGTATTGACAGCAACACGATAAGTAATGGTCTTTGCATGTGAGTGCACCGGCGTGTAGGCCGTGACCACTTCTAAGTTTCCATAGTGTGTGTGTAATTTTAGAGCGGGACTCCCCCACTGAGTCATGCCAAGACAGGACTCGACATTGGCATACCAGAGACCAAAAGCTTTGGACAAAAATCCCAAACCATAAAACCGATCTTCTGAGGGCAGCAGCGAGTTCACCGCACACAGGTTGTGGGCCACCCACTGCCCTTCCGCCATGGTTGGAATAATGATAAAAAGTGAAAGCGGAGTCCAATCGCAATAGAGATCAGATCTTAATACTTTTTTTAAAGCTGGGGGCAATTTCTCGGTTTTCATCGCGAAGCCCGCGACAAATCCCGGAATAATCGCGCAATCATAAAAAACCCACCGAGGCATCGCCATATTGGCCGGTCCAAAAGCGCGCCCCTCAATGTCATAAATCTGCTCGGCAAAGTTCAGCTCGGCGGTGTCCAAAGGGTTTTTACAGATCGGCGCCATCGGGAACCAATCTAAACGGTGCAAGCTCCCAGGATTTTGAATCTTGTTGTCAGGACGGACATACACATAGGGTCGAATGTCACCCGACTCGCCCCACTTTTGGTACCAATCCGCTTTTTTCAAAATCTCAGGAATCTTCAAAGTGTCTGTTCCGTTTCTGTGGATTTGTTCCGTCCTACTTTGCCAAAGGGCCGATCATTGTTTCTGGCCGCACATACTGATCAAACTGCTCTGCAGTTAAAAATCCCAGCTTGACGGCCTCCTCTTTCAGGGTCGTGCCATTCTTGTGTGCCGTTTTCGCAATCTGAGCAGACTTATCATATCCGATATGAGGATTCAATGCGGTCACCAACATCAATGAGTTGTCCAAGTGTTTTTTAATCTGTGTTTTGTTGGCTTGAATTCCGACCAAACAATGATCAGTAAAACTCTCACAAGCATCTGCCAACAAACGAACTGAGTTTAAAACATTAAAAACAATCACGGGCTTAAAAACATTGAGCTCAAAATGTCCCGTGGCACCACCGACCGCGACCGCCATGTCATTGCCAATCACCTGCGCACAAACCATGGTCATTGCTTCACTCTGAGTGGGGTTTACCTTTCCAGGCATAATTGACGAACCTGGTTCGTTCTCGGGCAAATTCAATTCTCCGATACCACAGCGTGGACCGCTGCCAAGCAGTCGAATGTCATTGGCAATCTTCATGAGCGAGCAAGCGATACCTTTCAGGGCGCCGCTGACCTCCACCAATGCATCATGGGTGGCGAGTGCTTCAAATTTATTTTCGGCCGACACAAAAGGAATCTTAGTCTCGCTTGCAATTGCTTTTGCGACCTCGACCGCAAACTGAGGATGGGTGTTGAGCCCTGTGCCGACGGCCGTGCCACCAATCGCTAGCTCATGCAAATGCGGCAGGGTGTTCTTCACTCGCTGGAGACTGTGTTTCATTTGTGTCGCGTAGCCCGAGAACTCCTGACCCAATGTCAGCGGAGTTGCGTCCATCAAATGGGTTCTCCCAATTTTAACGACATCTTTGAACTCGTTCTGTTTTTTCACCAATACCTGATGCATTTTTTCAAGCATAGGAATCAATCGATGGTAAACCTGATCAGCCACTGCGATGTGCATGGCCGTTGGAAAAGTGTCGTTGGAGCTCTGGCCTTTGTTCACATCATCATTGGGATGAATTTCTTTGGACGGCAGCTTCACCCCCATCATTGTCATCGCGCGATTGGCGATCACTTCGTTGGCATTCATGTTAGATTGAGTGCCTGACCCCGTCTGCCAAACCACCAGTGGGAAATGAGCGTCCAGCTCCCCTTGTATGACTTCGTTGGCGGCTTTAACAATCAGGTCTGTTTTTTTTTGGTCCAGCAGGCCCAACTGATGATTGGTTAAAGCTGCGCACTTTTTCAAAACACCCAAGGCTTTGATCATCTCTCTTGGAAACCGATCGCCACCGATTTTAAAGTTCTCGGTGGAGCGTTGAGTTTGAGCGCCCCAGTATTTGTCAGCGGGAACTTTCACTTCACCCATAGTGTCTTTTTCAATGCGAAAATCCATTGTTCTATCCTTTGCTTTCATCGCTTGGCTGATTTTTGGCCATCGAATTATTCTGTCCGAGAAACATCTCTCACCGAAGCTTGATCTGTCGGATATATCACCAGCTCCTGAATGTTCACGTGAGAGGGTCTCGAGACAACCCAGGCTATCGTCTCCGCTATATCGGCGGCTGTCAAAGGCTTCATCCCTGCATAAACTTGGTCGGCCTTCGTCTGATCAGAGAAACGGACCCTGCTAAACTCAGTATGGACCATTCCCGGCTCGATATTGGTCACGCGAATATTTTTCCCAAGAAGATCCATGCGAAGCCCCTCGGTGAGTGCACGAACCGCAAATTTGCTCGCACAATAGACAGCACCACCTGGATAGATCCAGCGTCCTGCAACGGAGCCAATATTGACGATGTGCCCCTTCTTATTTGCCAAAAGAAAGGGCAAAGCTTGCCGAGTGACGGACAACAGCCCCTTGACGTTCGTTTCAATCATCACATCCCAATCGGCCCACAGGCCGTCTTGAACCTTGTCGGCCCCTTTGGCCAAGCCGGCGTTGTTCAAAAGAAGCTCAAGACTTTTCAACTGGGGCTCGTATTTTTTAAAAAAATCGACGACAGCACCATGGTTGGTGATGTCCAAAGATTCGGTCCAGACTTGAAGATTGGGATAACTCGTTTGAAGCTGATCCTGCAAGATCGACAGACGCTCTTTACGACGCGCCACAAGAAGCAAAGAGTAACCCAGCCCCGCCAGCTCAGCTGCTGTCGCCGCGCCAATTCCAGCAGAGGCCCCTGTGATTAATGCCAATTTCATTCGCACCTCGATTCGAAAGGCGGACATCATTCCACTCGAGCATCAAGAACTCAAGCCCCTCCCTCTCCGTCCCCGTAAAAAGCATCGACAAAAGCCCCCACCACCAGGTAATAACGCACGACTGCTACCAAAAGGTGAGTGTCACTTTTTAACGTTCTGTTAACAGAGGTGGGATGATGAATTGGTTGATGAAATCTGAGCCGGATGCCTATTCGATTCAGAAGCTGCAAAAAGAGAAAAAAACTTGGTGGACCGGAGTGCGCAATTATCAGGCACGAAACTATATGATGAAAGACATGAAGGTCGGAGAAACGGTTTTATTTTATCACTCCAATGCGGAACCCCCGGGGATTGCCGGGCTCGCCAAGGTTTCTCGTTTAGCAGAACCGGACCCGACACAGTTTGATAAAAAAAGCGACGTCTTCGAAGCCCGCGCCAGCAAAGCAAAGCCGATGTGGTTTTGTGTGGAAGTTGAATTTGTGGCTATTTTTCCTCGGTTTATTTCTCTGCAAGATTTGCGGGACGAGAAAAAATTGACAACCATGCAGGTCTTGAAAAAAGGGCAGCGATTAAGCATTCAGCCCGTCACCGATCGGGAACTCTCGGTGGTCAAAAAGATGGGCGGGCTGTGATCCCCCCTTCCCGCTCGTTTTCTCTTCATTTGGCACCCATGGAAGGCGTGGTTGATTTTGTTCTCAGAGATCTGATCACTGAAATGGGAGGCGTCGACAGATGCGTCACCGAATTTATTCGCGTCACTCGACATCTGCACTCTCCCGCCATCCTTGAACGTTATGCTCCCGAATTAAAAATGGGCTGCCGAACTCGCGCCGGCACTCCTTTGTTCATTCAGTTCTTGGGTGGCGAAGCCACTCCCATGGCCGAAAATGCCGCCCAAGCCGCCGAACTCGGAGCCCTGGGGATTGATTTGAACTTTGGTTGCCCAGCAAAAACCGTCAATCGTCACGATGGTGGGGCTTCACTTTTAAAAACACCGGAACGGGTTTTTCAAATCACTCAAGCCGTGCGGGCCGCCGTGCCCTTGGCAACACCGGTGACTGTGAAAATCAGACTGGGATTTGATGACCCCTCGATCTGTTTTGAGAATGTGCTTGCCGCGGAAAACGCCGGAGCCCAAGCTCTGACCCTGCACTGCCGAACAAAAACTGATGGCTACCGCCCGCCCGCATACTGGGAATGGATTCCAAAGATCCGAGAGAAGACGAAAATTCCCATCGTTGCCAACGGCGAAATCTGGACGGTTGAAGATTTCGAACGCTGCCAAGAGATCACCGGCTGCACGAGCTATATGTTGGGCCGCGGAGCCGTCGCTAGACCGACGCTTTTTCGTGAAATTAAAAACCAGGCGGCGGAAAAAATCTCCATTCAACAATCTTGGTCGCAAATCAAAATGGTCCTGCCTCGTTTTTTTGCCGCTTCCACGGATTATCGATCTGGATCCTTTGCCCAGGCCCGAACCAAGCAGTGGCTCAAAGCCCTGGCTTTAAAACATGACGATGCGAAACCTTTGTTTGAAGAACTCAAAGTTCTGACCCAGCCGGAGCAGTTTCGATCACGCCTAGAACAACTTCTCAGTTGAGTTTTTGAAAAAGAAACAGGGGCGATTGAATCTCGAGCACTTGCAAATCCCAGTTCTTGGCGATCCACCAAAGGCTTCTTTCAGAGTAGAAGCTAAAATGTGTTTGATCCCGTGGATACCACCAGGTGTTGAAATGCCCAGGCCCCTGATGCATTTGAGTTGTGCCCGCCCAAATTCCACCTTTTTTGACATGCCTTAAAAGTTTCTCAATTTCCCGGCGTGGATCTAACCAATGTTCAATCACCTCGGTCGATGTGACCAAGTCAAACTGAGAGCCCTCGCTCAAATCAGGAGCGTAAATGGGATCATAAATCTGAGCCCTTGCGCCCCTTTCCGCCAGAATTTTTGCCAAAACGGGCCCCGGACCACATCCCCAATCCAGTGCAGCCATTCCCGAAAAGGAAATTCGTTGGGCCAAAGGCTCGACAAGCGCCAAGAGGCTTTGCATGTACCCCTGATTGTCTTCACTATTCTTATGAAAATCATAGCGTTTCTTTTGTTCCAAAAAATCCAAATGGACACTCGAGTCCTTAAAAATAAAATCACATTCGGCACAGTGCCAGGCCGGCGCTCCGGAGCTTTTTGACTCGATGGACTGCACCTGTGAATTTTGACAGAGTGAACATTTCATCTGATTGTCTTCTCATTGTTTTTATGAAAAAGTCTAGGCGTTACCCTAAAACTGCAGCAAAAGGTTTCTATGGCAAAAGTGGTCGTTTATTCCAAAGTTCCCTGCCCCTATTGTGTTCATGCCAAACGTTTTCTGACTGAAAAGGGCGTTGCATTCGAAGAAATTGATCTGACGGGCAAACCGGATGAAATTCAAGCAATCAAAGAAAAAACCGGCTGGATGACAGTTCCAATTATACTGATCAATGATCAATTGATCGGCGGTTACAACGATCTCAAAGACTTGGACGCCGAAGGAAAACTCGATCAACTTCTCAACACCTAAGGTTTCAACAACAATGAATCCCTATCGAAAATTATTTCCCTATCCCGAAGATTTGCTTTTTTTTAATTCGGGCAGCATGCCGCTGACACCTCACTCAGTTCTTGAAAAGGTCGCAGAGGAAAAAACAAAGTTTGAAAAAAATCCCACGGCCGGGCTCTTTGGCGCATGGGAAAAAATGTGGGCCGTCCAGAAAGAGTTGGCACAGGCTTTTTCCGCAGACCCACGACATCTGTATCTGCGTTTAAATGTCACCTATGCCATGAATGATTTCATCATGGCTCTGAAACTTCCGCCCGGTTCAGAAATTCTGATCTCTGACCTCGAGTATGGGGCCATTGCCAAAATCTGCGCCTACAAGGCCAAGATCGACAATCTCCGGTTTCGCGTCTTTCCTCTCTACAAAGCCAGCACAGATCCCCAGTCCTTGACCGCTGATTCGTTGACCGAGCAGTTGGAAAAAAGTCTGTCTCCTCAGACCAAATTGGTGATGCTGTCTCATGTCCTGACGGGCACCGGATTAAAGCTTCCGATCGAAAAGATGGCCGCCTTGCTGCGATCCAAAAATATCTTTTTCGCGGTGGATGGAGCGCACGGAGCTGGCTGCGAAAATTTGAGTTTTAAAAAAACAGAGCTCGATTATTACGGATCCAATTTGCACAAGTGGCTGATGGGCCCCAAAGGCACCGGTTTTGCGTGGGTCTCACCGCAAATGCGAGAACACCTAGAGCCACAATTTGCTGGATGGACCACCGGCAACCTGCCCCCACACTTTGCCCAAGTTGGCGACGGAGATCGCTGGACCATTCGGTGGATGATCTGTAGCACCCATAATTTTTCAGATTTCTATGGCCTGCCTGAGACCTTGCGCTTTTGGAAAGAGCAAGGCGCCGAGAAGATATTTTCTAGACATCAAAAACTTCGCAATTTGATGATTGAAAAGGTCTCTGACAAAACTGGCTGGCGGTGCCTGAGCACTTATGCGCCAGAACTTCAGGGCCCCATGATCGCCTTTGAATTGCCTAGTCACCTTGAAAAAAGAGGACCAGAACTGATGAAACATCTTTATCTGGACAAAAAATTGGTGACCGTAACCCCCCAAATTTTTAACAGATGGGTCCTGCGCTTGTCCGCGAATATCTATAACAACGAAGAAGAGATCGATCAGATGGCCCAGATTCTGGGCGAAATCGAATAGACCCAAGCATCTTTGTTACTCGCGAAGCTCTGTTCGTTGGGTCATTTCTACCGGATTGCTAAAAAAGACCCGAACCCCCTGTTCCAGCTCATCCAAGTTTTTTGCCTTGGTGGTCACTGAAATCAAACTGTGACCGAAGAGCAGCCACACACTGGTGGTTCGAACATAGAAACGAATTTTTCTCAAAGCTAAGTCTTCCCGGAAATAATGCCGACAATAAAAAATCAGGCGCAAAAGACATTTACCGTACTCGGCCCCCTCTTCTTCACTCGACTGCGGAGCTCGCCGCTTTTGAAGGTCCACATCCCAAACCCCCAGCCCCAATTCTTCCGCCTGGCCAGGCTCTGGCCATTGCCAAGTTTCACCGATCTGCCACAACATCCAAGGTCGGGCGGCCAGAGCTCTGCCGGCCATCACCACATCACAGCCTGTTTCTGCCAGCAT
>Ga0210057_1007171_pt1 | contig 13607 bp, 12 predicted proteins | sample CryGeyCG2114_010_2_FD_183968 | JGI IMG/M metagenome (GOLD analysis project Ga0210057, IMG submission 183968) | Groundwater microbial communities from aquifer - Crystal Geyser CG10_big_fil_rev_8/21/14_0.10 (SPAdes) (version 2) | ecosystem: Environmental > Aquatic > Deep subsurface > Groundwater ... | reverse complement strand
AAGGTGATGTTGACATCACGTAAATAATTATGACAACAGAAAGATTAGACATCCAACAAATGGTGGCTGCCGCGTCCGGTTATAAGTTCGATGACGTAGAGCGTCAAAAACAGTATGAAAGATTGCTGGCTGATTTGAATTTGATTGTGGAGGAGAATACTTTTGACCAGATTTGGGATGACATCGGCTTGATGGAGACTTTTACAAAGAAATTGAATGAGATTATGGTTTTGGTTGAGGTGGAGAAGATTGAAACGGTTTGGGACAGAGAAAGGTGTGTTGAGTGGGCCGAAGAGGCTGGAATTGAGGATGCGGAGAGTTATGTCGATAATAATTTTAAAATATTTGATGATCATATTGAGATTAAGGGAGATTTGGATCTTGAAGGCAGTCAAGTGCAAGTGTTGCCATTCGGGTTGACAAAGATTGGTGGATGTTTGTGGCTTGAAAATAGCCAAGTGCGAGAATTGCCGGCCGGGTTGACGACGATTGGTGGTTATTTGGATCTTGTAAAGAGTCAAGTGCGAGAACTGCCAGCTGGACTGACAACGATAGGTGGTGATTTATTTCTTGAAAATAGTCAAATTACAGATATCCCTGATAGTTTAAGGATAGAGGCGGATGTTTATGCCACAGTGTGTCCTCAAAGTTTGATTGATAAATTGAATAAGATGAAAGAAAAAGGAAATATAAAAGGTAGAGTTATAACTACATACTAAATAATTATGCCAATAGAAAAACAAGACATCCAACAAATGGTGGCTGCTGCTTCCAGTTACAAATTCGAAGACGCTGATCGGCGAGCTCAGTATGAAAGATTACTGGCTGATTTGAATTTTATTATCAAGAACAATTCGATCAATGTAATATGGGATGATGTCAGCTTGATGGAAGGTATTACCGCTTTGTTACAAGAAATCACCGCCTTAGTTAAGGCTCAAGAGATAGAAGACAAAGAAAAATACAACGTTTGGACTCGTGAGCAATGTATTGAGTGGGCAATGCTTGCAGGAGTCAGGGATCCCCAAAAAACGATTGATACAACGTTTACTTTTGAGTCTGATGGAATTGTCATTGAAGGCGGTTTGAGAGTGGGTGGCTCGGTTACTCATTTGCCCGAGGGAATTGTCAGAATAAAAGGAACATTATCATTTTTCAATAGCAACGTTGAGTATTTACCAGCCAGTTTAAAGCGAATTGATGGTACACTTGATCTTAGTATGAGCGGAGTGAGAGAATTACCCGAAAATTTGGTGTATATTGGCGATAATTTTGAAATTACGTACAGTCATTTGAAATCATGGCCCCCAAAATTATCCTACATTGGAGGCAATCTTAATTATAATGAACAGCAAGAGCATCTTTTACCAAGTAATATTAAGGACATTGCCCATGGGAATCTTGAACTTGAGAAGGTCTTTTAGATTTTACAAGTTTTGCAGTTTTTTGGTTTAGCAAGATTAAAGAAATAATACAGTGCATTTATTTATGTCAAAAAAGATTCAAAATTTAGAAAGTTCAATTGCCGCCGCTTCCAGTTACAAATTCGAAGACGCTGATCGGCGAGTCCGGTATGAAAAATTACTGGCAGATTTTAATTTTATTATTGAGAATAATACCATTGGAGTAGTTTTTGATGATATTGAATTGATCAAGAAAATAATAATTATAATTGAAACAATTACAGATTTAGCTAAGCAAGAAAATATTGAAAGCAGTACGAAAATGTGGACACCAGAACAATGTGTGGTCTGGGTCAAGGCGATTGGTTATAATAAGCCGCAAGAATTTGTCGAAAAGAGTTTTGAATTCACACCCGAGGGTATTATTATCCGGGCTGATTTGGGCATTCATAACTCGCAAGTTTTGAATCTGCCCGAGGGTCTTATCAAAGTTGTTGGTTCTATTCGATTGATGGATTCAGGTATTACAGAGTTACCATCTACACTGAGATATATTACAGGCACCTTAGATTTAGCTTATAGTAAAGTGAAAAGGTTGCCGGATTCGCTAGAAAGTATTGGTAAAAAATTGGAAATTCATGATTCGCCTTTGGAGGCCTGGCCGCCAAATCTGAGCTATATTGGTGGTGATTTAGGCTATGATCGCGAGCAAGAAGGCCTTATACCAGATGATATTAATATTATTATTCATGGTGGGTTAAAACCCCAAGCCGTGACAGTGATTTAAGATTAACATAAGTAAAATAAGCCTAATTTAGGCTTATTTGTTTGACAAAGTTGCAAATGTATGCTATAATACCAAGTTGGTTAAAGATTGACTACCAATATTATGGAGCTTCTGCTGGCTGCAGAGACCTTCTGGCAACGGAAGGGGACTTGGAGTACCAAGTCAGTTAGCCTGACCGGCGAAACTGGGGTTCAATTCCCCAAGCTCCACCAATGAGGACATCGTTCCTCGGATTTTGCCAGAGCCACGTATTAACTTTACGTGGCTCTTATCTTTTTAAAAACATTGCGGCTATACCCTCAATATTTAATTATCTTAATTATCTTTCCCATTATAATCTTAATTTTCTCAATCTCTCCCTCTCTACTTGCTTTACTGGCTGTACTCGCTTATAATAAAGACATAAGAGTAATCTAACTGTTACTAATTTTTATGCACAAAAAAATAACGTTTGATAATGGATTGCGATTAATTCACATTCCCAACAAAACGACCAAATCAGCGTCTTTGTTTGTTTTATATGGTGTTGGCTCTCGTCATGAGACTCGAGATATCAACGGTGCTTCCCATTTTATTGAACATTTGATGTTCAAGGGCACCAAAAAAAGACCTTCAACACTCGACATTTCCAAAGCTTTGGATAGCGTCGGGTCAGAGTACAACGCCGCCACCTCCAAGGATTGGACTGGGTACTATGTCAAAATTGACAGCAAAAAGTTTGAATTAGCCATTGATGTTGTGTCCGACATGCTTCAGAATTCAAAATTTGACGCCGTTGAAATCAACAAAGAGAGGGGTGTGATTTTAGAAGAGATCAATATGTACCAAGACAATCCCATTATGTATGTGGAAGATGCGTTAGAGCAATTAATGTTCCAAGGCTCAACGCTTGGTTGGGAAATTGCCGGTCCCAAAAAAAACATTCAAGAAGTTTCTCGCAAAAAGTTGGTTGATTACAAAGACAAGTATTATATTCCTCAAAACATGGTTGTTGGTATTGCCGGTAATATTTCTGAAAAAGAAGCGGTTTCATTGGTGAGTAAATATTTTGAAACAAAAAAGATCAAGGACAATTCAAACGCTCCATTCAAACCTTATGTCACCACCCAAAAGGAGCCAAGAATAAAAGTCATCTACAAAAAGACTGAACAAGTTCAATTGGCTTTTGGTTTTCCTGGTGTTAGTTATGCTGATGAAAATCTCGAGACTTTGGCTCTACTCAGTGTCATCTTGGGTGGTAATATGAGCTCCAGATTATTCTTGTCAGTTCGTGAACAGCGTGGCTTGGCGTATTTTATTCGCAGTTATCCCAACGTCTATCAGGATACCGGTAATTTAGTTATTCAGTCCGGTTTGGACCGGTCTCGCCTTCAGGAAGCGATCAAAGTGATTATTGGTGAATTGAAAAAAGTCAAAAAACATGGCGTCACAGCTGCTGAACTGCAAAAAGCCAAAGATTATGTTCGTGGTAAAATTATTTTGACTCTCGAAGATTCTTCCAGCCTGGCTGATTGGTATGTCAAGCATGAATTATTGGAGAATAAAATTATCACTCCAGAACAAAAATTCAAAAAATTAAATAATGTGACCGTTGGCCGGATCAAGAAATTGGCTGAAGAAATATTCTCTACCAATAGTATCAATTTAGCAATTATTGGACCATTCAAAAACAAAAAACCTTTCGAGAAGCTATTAAAACTGTAGAGGATTGTTTCTAGCCTTTAGTTTGCTTGACCCTAATTGCTAATAGCTTTTCGCTATTAGCTAATCATATGAAAAAATATCTCATTGCCAATTGGAAGATGAAGTTGAACCATTCTGAGACCGTTAAGTTGGCCAAACAAATTACCAAAATCAAAACCACCAAGTATCAGTTGGTCGTGGCTCCGAGCACGCCGTATTTGTTTGAGGTCGGGAAAATATTAGTCAAATCAAACATCAAGTTATCAGCCCAAAACCTTGCGGCTTGGTCTTTCGGTTCTTATACCGGTGAAACTTCTTCCTCGATGATAAAAGAAGCTGGCTGCCAATTCTCATTGATTGGTCACTCTGAGCGTCGTGAACACCTAAATGAGTCAGCCGAGATGATTGGTCAAAAAGTTCAACAAGCCATTGATCATAACATTACTCCAGTTTTATGTGTTGGTGAGACCGAAGCTGAAAAAAAGGTCGATCAAACCAAAACAGTGCTGGTCCAACAGATAAGAAAGAGCTTGTCCAGTGTCAAAAATTTGACCCAGAAAAAGATTGTTATTGCCTACGAACCGGTTTGGGCAGTAGGGACTGGTCAAGTAGTGGATGCTGAAAGTCTAGAAAAGGCCTATTTAGTTATTAAACACGCGGTCTCGATGCTGACCTCAGCTCGTTATTTTGACCAAAATGTTAGTTTTCTGTATGGTGGTAGTCTTAACAGTAAAAATATCGAGTTATTTGTCGAAATTCCTTATTTACAAGGCTTTTTAGTCGGCGGTGCCGGTTTGGATGTGAATGAATTGAAGCAGATAGTCGAGGCTTGATTCAGTAAAAGAGTTATGCTATAATCCCATTTGTATTGAAATGTCTATATATATGATCTACAACATAATTGCGCTATCCGTCATGATTGTTTTTTTAGCAGCAATTGTTTTTATTTTAGCCAAAAAATATACTAGACTCAAGACCATTGACATTGATACGATCAAAGAAGAAAAAGAGTCTAGAGTCCGAGAGCGGATTTTAATGGATCGGATGAAACGCAAAACAGAGTCAGGCAAGAAACTGGTCAGACAAATAGTTGGTCCGTCTACTGAAAAAGTCAAAGGTATGGGGTCTCGTTTTTTTCAAAAATTAGTAGATCTAGAAAAAAAATACCAGAAGGAATCAAATGCCAAATCTCAAAAATCAGATGTGAATATTAGTCAAAAAGTTATCAAGCTACTGATCGAGGCTGAAGAAAATTGCAAAAAAGGTCATTCAGCTGAAGCTGAGAAACAGTTTATTGAGGTTATCAGTTTAGATCCCAAAAATATTAGAGCCTATAGTGGTTTGGGTGAAGTTTATCTTCAACAAAAAGAATATGAACAAGCTCTACAGACATTCGAATACCTGGTCAAATTGAATCAAAAAAATAGTCATACCGTGACCAAAAAAGATGAACGTGGTAATGAGGAACAGACAGTAGATAATTCAGAAATAATCAATGAAAATTTTATTCAAATCGGTGAAATTTATACTGAAATGGGCAATCATAACAAGGCCTTTGAGTATTTTTCTCGAGCCTTGGCTTATACTCCCAACGATCCCAAAACACTTGATTTATTGATTCAAACTGCTATGATAATGCAAGACAAAATAAATGCCTTGGAATATGTCGATCGACTGGAAAAGGTGAACCCCGACAATCAGAAGATTAATGAGTACAAAAAGAAAATTAGTGAGTTGTAAATTAAGCTTTTAGTTATTAGTTGGTAGTTACTAGCGTTTTTCCTAAAAGCTATAAGCTAACAGCCAAAAGTTTCACGCGCCATCGTAGCTCCCACCTTCGTCAAGACTTCGGCGGACACAGCAGTCGGTAGATTACTCAGTGTATGCCAATCCTAATTCCTATTTACTAGTTACTAATTACTACCTTACGCCGTCGTAGCTCAGTTGGTAGAGCGCATCCATGGTAAGGATGAGGTCCGCGGTTCAACCCCGCGCGTCGGCTCCACGATTTAAATTTTGAATTTTGAACTTAGAACTTTGTCTCTGTTTCGAATTTAGAGTTTAGGATTTAGAAATTACCCTCTTAGGGGTCGGTAGCGAAGCGGTCAAACGCGGCAGACTGTAAATCTGCTGGCCTTGTGCCTTCGCAGGTTCGAATCCTGCCCGGCCCACCAAAAGCACACCATTTATGGTGTGCTTTTGTAATAAGTGGGCAGGATGAGAACCGTGGTCAAATCATTGGTTCGCCTGTCCGCCTTTGGCGGTAATCCTGCCCGGCCCACCAAAAGATCACCTCGAACTTGTTGAGAGGTGGTTTTTTAATTCCTGAATTCAACTAGGGCTGGATGAGAAGTTTATCCTAAGTAAGTCGCAGAATGACGACGCATCGAAGGGAATCCGCCCCGGCTTGTCCCGTGCTGGGGGAACGACGAGTGGGGGCCACCAAATGATAATCACGCAAGTGAGGGTTTTTTATTTGTGGACAAGCTGATTGTACTTTATTATCAAGAGTGTATAATACCTAAACCTGGGGTGGGGGTTAATAATTTTTAATTATACCAAGTTTATGTCAGAACAACATAAGTGTTACAAACGGCAAGTGGCGGTCAATTTAAAAAAAGCAGCCGGCCAATTGAATCGGGTCATTACAATGGCTGAAGATGAAAAGTATTGCATTGATATCATGCAACAGACCTTGGCCGTTATTGGATTGCTGAAATCCGCCAATCAGCAACTGCTTGAGGGTCATTTAAATTCATGTTTCAAGAAAGCCATGGAAACCAAGGGTGATGCCGCCAAACAAAAAATGATAGACGAAATTTTAAAAGTAACAAAATTATCCAATAAATAAATAGCTTTGGGAATAGTTTTATTCTCATAGTGTTATGTAAAAATTATGGGCCACAAAAATAAAAAATACAAGATTGTATATGTTCAAGGCATGACTTGTGTTTCTTGCGAGCAAATTATCAGTGACGAGGTTTTGGCCGTTGAAGGTGTTAGTGCGGTCAATGTTTGTCACAAAAAACAACAGGCCACAGTTCATTTTTCTGACCAGCCGGACTGGGACAATGTGCTGAATGTAATTAAAATCGCTGGCTACTCAGCCTCGCTGACTGCTGGTGAACCGATTGTAATCAAGAAAAAAGCTACCGCCAGCCAATGGTTTTTATCGATTGCTATTGTTTTTGCTCTCGTTTTGATTTTTCGTTACTTTAATAAATTGGGGATTTTTTCATCAGTTCAAGGTAGTGTTGGTATGGGGTTGGCCTTACTTCTTGGGGTTGTTGCTTCAATGTCAACTTGTCTGGCTGTTGTCGGAGCCGTTATTATCAGCTTTGGCGCCAAATATCAAGCAACTGGAACATTTTATCAGGCCAACGTTAAACCGCATTTATTATTTCATTTTGGCCGTTTAACCACTTTTTTCGTTTTAGGTGGTTTGTTGGGATTGTTGGGCGGTTTGATTAATATCTCTACCGGATTTATTATGGTGTTCACCTTGTTGATTGCCGTTGTTCTGGGTTGGCTGGGGTTAAATATTTTGGGTATCTTGCCGTCATTCTCAACAATTGTGTCAATGCCCAAGTCCAGCTTTTCTTATTGGGGTAAATTAAAAAAATCCGAGCATCCATTGGCTCCGATTTTGCTCGGAGGATTCACCTTTTTCTTGCCTTGTGGTTTTACTCAAAGCATGCAGTTTTTTGCTATTTCATCCGGCAGTTTTTGGGTTGGTGGTATAACATTATTACTTTTTGCCCTCGGAACGCTACCGGTTCTATTTGGCTTGGGAATTGCCACGTCAAAATTCAAAAACATGAAATCGGTAGTTTTTGAGAAAGCCATCGGTTTATTGGTTATCCTCTTTGCCTTTTACACCATGTCTACCGGTTTGGCTCTTGCCGGCATCAGTGTTGACGTTTTTACCTCCGCCAAGAATGTTGGTTCAGCGACCGTTTCAGCGGACAAGCAGGTTGTCGAAATGACCGTTGATTATAGTGGGTTTACTCCAAGTACCTTTGAAATAAAAAAAGACATTCCTGTTGAATGGGTGATTGATGGCAAACAATTGTCCGGTTGCACCAATCAAATCATTATCCCTGATCTTGATTATAAAAAGAAATTAAATCCCGGGAAAAATGTCATCAAGTTCAAACCAACCTCCGCCGGCACGATCAACTTTAGTTGTTGGATGGGTATGGTTCGTGGTAAGTTTATTGTTACAAATTAAAATTATCAAATTATCCAATTGCCATTTACAAATTACCAAAAGACATATGAGTAAAAAAAATTACAAAATTTCCGGCATGCATTGCGCCTCTTGTGCTTTGAATATTGAAAAAAAATTGAACAAAGAAGAAGGCATCAGCCATGCGTCAGTTAATTATGCCAACGAAAAAGCCAGTCTGGAGTTTGATCCCAAGGTCATTAGTTTGGAAAATATCAAAAAGATAATCTCCTCGCTTGGTGATTATGAATTGATGAGTGAGGGTGAACACATGCATGATAATAGTCTGTCAATAAGCAAATTGAAATTTGTTTGGTCTGCGATTTTAACCATTCCGGTTTTACTGACTATGTTTATTTTTCCTGATTTTAATATCACAATATTTCAAGTTCCGCTTGGTATGTGGATTCTCACAGGTCTGACATTTGTGGTAGTTTTTATTTTTGGTTGGCAATTTCATCGAGGCATGTTCAAGCAGTTGTTACATTTTTCCGCCAACATGGACACTTTGATATCTGTGGGTACTCTGGCTGCCTTTGGCTTTAGTTTTTACTCCATGTTTGTGGGCGGTCATGTTTTTTATGAGACCGCTGCGGTGATTGTTACCCTGATCTTACTGGGGAAATTTCTCGAGGCCCGCAGCAAAGGCAAGGCTTCAGCTGCCATCAAAAAACTCATGGAACTGGGTGTTAAAAAAGCTCGGATTATCAAAGGCGACAAATTTGAAGAAATCGCTATTGAACAAGTAAAAGTCGGGGACATCCTTTTGGTCAAAGCTGGTGAAAAAATTCCTCTCGACGGCACTATTATTGATGGTGATACCGCCATCGATGAATCAATGTTGACCGGCGAAAGTATCCCGGCTGACAAAGTGGTGGGGGATCAAGTCTTTGGTGCCACCATCAATCAAAGCGGTGTAATCAAAGTCAAAGTGACTCAAATTGGCGAAGCCACAGTGTTGTCCCAAATTATCAAACTGGTAGAAGACGCCCAATCATCCAAAGCTCCAATTCAAAAGCTGGCTGACAAAGTGTCCGGTATTTTTGTCCCTACTGTCATTATTATTTCAATTGTTACGTTTTTAACTTGGCTACTAATTTTTGATGCCGGTTTAGCCACCAGTTTGATCAATGCGGTGGCTGTATTAGTTATTGCCTGTCCCTGCGCTCTTGGTTTGGCTACACCTACGGCGATTATTGTCGGAACCGGCAGAGGCGCTGAAGCTGGGATATTGATCAAAGGGCCTGAAAGCTTGGAGATCGCTCACAAAGTAGATACTGTACTATTTGATAAAACAGGTACCCTTACCAAAGGGGAGTTACGCGTGGAAAAAGTTTTTACCAACCCAGAATATACCTTTACTGAAGATAAAATTTTGAAAATTGCCGCTTCACTAGCAATCAATTCAGAACATCCAGTCTCAAAGTCAATTTACAATTATGCGATAAAAAATAACATCGAAATCAATACACAGTTTTATGATATCAAAGAATTGTCAGGCCGGGGTGTTATCGCTCAGTGCGGGCATGACAAAAAAGTTTTGCTTGGTAATAGAAAGTTGATGACTGAACAAGGCATTAATTCAGATTGGATCAGTGAATTTGATAATTTGGAAGGTACGGTTGTTTTTGTCGGCCATCATGAAGACGGAGTTATCGGCGCCATTCAAGTGGCAGATGTGGTTCATGAGAATTCAGTCTCGGCTATTAAAAAACTTCAGCAGATGGGCAAGAAGGTTATTATGTTGACCGGTGACAAAAAGAAAAACGCCGAAACCATTGCTTCTGAACTGGGTGTTGACGATTTCGTTGCCGAGATATTGCCTGAAGACAAATCAAACAAAGTCAAGGAATTTCAAAACCAGGGACGTGTAGTGGCCTTTGTTGGTGATGGAATAAACGATGCCCCGGCTTTGGCTCAAGCCGATCTCGGTCTAGCGATTGGCGGCGGCACTGATGTGGCCATGGAGACCGGTGATATTGTTTTGATGAAGGGTGATCCGCTCAAAGTCGCCAGTGCTATTCTTTTGTCCCAAACCACCTTCAAGGTAATCAAGCAGAATCTATTCTTTGCCTTTATCTATAATGTCATTGGTATTCCTTTAGCGGCTCTAGGATTTTTAAATCCCATTATTGCCGCCGCGGCTATGAGTCTCAGTAGTGTATCTGTTGTGACCAATAGTCTGCGAGTCAAACGCATCAAATTATAATATAATAAAATAATGCCCTGAAGGCGACACGTCGACGTGTCGCCTTTAGATTATTTTAAAATCAAAAAACAACGCATTTTACGTTGTTACAGTCTAATCTTGGGAGTGATACCCGGGTTGGCATGTGCAAACTCGACTCCATTCACAAATGCCTCTCGCAGAAGGTGCTGAAGATCCGGATTGTCCGATCTCAGTCGACCTTCATGCTTAATTTGGATTCTCGCGACTTCAAAATAATCGTCTTCCACCACTTTGTCGTAACCGTCAGGTACACGATTATCACTTCGAGCCACAATCAAGCCTTGAGGTGAACAAAGTAGGATGACTTCCATCGTGACCCCCATTATGTTGTTTTTGAGTTTAATTCTCAGCTGTTCTATTCGTATCCTTGGAAAAACATTGTGAAATAGCTTTCCCCATAGCAATTGTTCCCCAGATTAGAAAAGCCGCTAGAAGGAGAATCCCGATTCCTGTCAGGATGAGTTCCAGCCCAGTAAGGGTGTCGAGTAGCCATCCTTGATTTCTTCCGCCAAATGGAAACTTCCCACCCACCCAATGACAAATCAGAAGCATGAGAGCTAGTGTGTTGCTACAATCGGCAGGCCAATCAAAATGTGCTTGAATGTCTTCATTGTGACGGCTCCTGTTTGGTTGCGATTTGTCACCGGATATCTAATTTTATCACAATCGTTTGTTCCCGTCAAGGTTTAGTGCTTTTTAAGCCAAATCATGGTAAAATGTATATAGGAAATATTCAAATTTAAATTCATTGATTCAATAGTAACAACTGGTTACCAAATTCTCTATTGGATTAAAGGCCAATTTATTTCGTTAGTTCATCAGGATTGCATCACAACTGAACCAACGAAACGAGTTAATTTGAATTTAGGTCATTTGAGATTGATTAGTATTTATGATTTAGAGTTTAGAATTTATATATATAAAGGAGGCTAATTTTTTAATCAAGAGCCTATGATCAAAAATAAAATTTCCACCAAAATATTCCTTGATAGTGGAGACCCAATCGAGACTAAAAAAGCCTTGAAACTTTTGGGTTGGCTGGATGGCCAGACGACCAATCCGTCATTGGTTGCCAAAAATCCTCGAGTTTTGGTTCGATTGGAGCGAGGTGATCAATTTAGTGAAAGTGAAATTTATCACTTTTATCAAGACGTTGTTGAAGATGTTTCGGAACTTATTCCTGATGGATCAGTCTCGATCGAAGTATATTCAGATGAGAATACTTCAGAAATGAAAATGCTAGAGCAAGCCAAAGAAATGTTTACTTGGATTCCAAACGCTCACATTAAACTGCCGGTAATCAAGCAGGGGATCAATTCAGCCAAGAAAATTATTGCTGAAAATATGAGGGTCAACATGACGCTTTGTTTTAGTCAGGAACAGGCCGCTGCTGTACACCTTGCCACACAAGGAGCGGATCCAGGCAGTGTCTTTATCTCACCGTTTATTGGCCGTTTGAATGATCAAGGCGAGAATGGTATGAACTTGGTCGCCAACATTCAAAAAATGTTCCGTGAACAAAACAGTCATGTTCAGCTTTTGGCTGCCAGTATTCGAAACTTGGATCAGTTGATGAAATTAATTCAGATGAAAGTGGACATTATCACGGTTCCGTTTAAAATTTTGGAAGAGTGGGCTGACTCGGGATTTCAATTGCCTGACAAAAAATATGAATATAAACCTGGTGATTTGAAGCCGATAGAATACCAGGATTTAGACTTTAGTAAAGAATGGTTTGAGTTTGATCTCAACCATCCATTGACCGTGGCTGGGATTGAGAAGTTTGCCAATGATTGGAATAATTTAATTAGATAAAATATGAAATATTTTAGCTTTGATTATGATGATGCGCAAATTTCCGAATCTAAATTGGAAAAAAGCGCCAAAAAATTGGAAACTTATATTAAAAAATGTCACGAATTATCAACTCAGGACAGTTACACTGAACCTGAACAGTCTTTGCATTTACCCAGTGATGAAAATTTGATCGCCAACGTTGAAGGTTTAGTTGGTGAGTACAATCTGGATCAACTGAAATACATTGTTTTAGTGGGTATCGGCGGATCAAATCTTGGCACCATGGCCGTTTATGAATCATTGGTTGGCCAGTTGGATTATCTGACCGCTGCTCGTAAACCAAAAATGATTTTTCTTGATACTGTTTCTTCCCAAAAAATGTATCAGACCGCTGAACTTCTGAATTCATTGCAGTCAAGTGATGAATTTATCATTGTTAGTATTAGCAAGTCAGGTAAAACTACTGAAACCATTGCCAATTTTGCTTTATTAATTTCTTTGGTTGAAGAAAAGTTTGCTGACATTAACGATCGTTGCATTGTCATTAGTGGCGAGAATTCAGCTTTTTGGCAAAAAGCTGAAAAACTTCGTATGGCCAAAATCAGTATTCCCGAATCAGTTGGAGGTCGCTTTTCTGTTTTTAGTGCAGTCGGCCTGGTGCCATTAGCACTAGCCGGATTAAATGTTCGCGCCTTGCTGCGCGGCGCAGCTTCAGCTATTGACTCCGGTACTAAATTTGATTTTGTTCATAATCATTCATTGAAAAGTGCGGTGATTACTTTTATACATAGTCAAAAACTCCCAATTCATAATACATTTTTATTTAATCCTCGACTGGATTCTTGCGGTCATTGGTATCGTCAGTTGATGGGTGAGAGTCTGGGCAAAAAATTAAATTTAAAAGGAAAAACTGTGCATTCGGGTATCACGCCGATAGTTTCTATCGGTTCCACCGATCTGCATTCCATGGCTCAGTTGTTTTATGGCGGACCCAAGGACAAATTCACCAACGTTGTGTATTGCCTGCATGAAGACAGCCCGATTGTCCCGAACTCGGATCTGACCGAATTGGTTCCCAACATTCAAAACAATAAACTGGTTGATATCATGCACGCTGTTATTGGGGGTGTCAAAGAAGCCTATCGTCAGAACAAACTACCCTTTGTTTCCATTGCTCTTCCGGCTATTGATGAGGAACAGATTGGTTACTATCTCCAATTCCGTATGTTGGAGATGATGTATTTGGCACAGTTGATGGGCGTCAATGCTTTTGATCAGCCCAGCGTAGAGGATTACAAGAAAGAAACGGCAAAATTATTGGCAAAAATTTAAAGAATTATTAAAAAGGCTACTGTTTTAGGCACGAACATATTGCACTCTGGAATTGAGATATTGGTTAGGTGTTTTGAGATCAAGACCACAATGCTGTAAATCATTGTAGTACATATTCCAAAGTTTAATTTTGTACTTTAATTCTTC
>Ga0210057_1007170_pt1 | contig 13613 bp, 14 predicted proteins | sample CryGeyCG2114_010_2_FD_183968 | JGI IMG/M metagenome (GOLD analysis project Ga0210057, IMG submission 183968) | Groundwater microbial communities from aquifer - Crystal Geyser CG10_big_fil_rev_8/21/14_0.10 (SPAdes) (version 2) | ecosystem: Environmental > Aquatic > Deep subsurface > Groundwater ... | reverse complement strand
CCGTTTACGGATTGTGCAGGACGATTTAGGAAACTTAATGGAAAAACATCGTTCCAGATAACAATAAAAAAATCGGCCGATTGGCCGGATATATTGGGTGTCCAGGCTCCAAAAACCGAACGGTAACTGGCGACAGGGCCATCATGTATACTTTACTATATTCAATGTATAGTATAATATACATTAAGTCAATAGCTACTTATCCACAAACAAAAAACTCCTGTTAGTTAGGAGTTTTTTGTTGGAATAGCACTCTCGGTATGTCCGTAAACCAGTATTGCTTTTCACCGCACCCTCTGCCCTTTCGGACAAATCCACCGCACTAAGGCGGATGGCGGACTTATTACACAAAGCCTGTTCCCGGCCAAGGCCGAAAAATACCGACTCTCACTATTCCAATGATATTATATCAATTTTTGATAAGTTTCAAAAGCGGCTCTTCCCAGCCAAAGCAAGTTTCTGTGTGGCAGAGTTTTTTGAATGCTTTAATGCATTTAGAATTAAATTTTACATATTCCTGAAGCATTAAAACAACTTCTTCCATAAATCCGCCAACCGTGCCATTAGAGTCATCAACTCCGCCTGTGCATAATCTTTTATCAAGACGCAAAAGCATATCAACTAATAATTTGGCTGTTGGTTCGCTGACCGGCAAATCTGACACTAATTTAGATAACCGAGCGCAACCTTCATCCAAAGAATTCTGATAAGCAAACCAAGTTCGAGAAGGTCCATTATATGCTTTTATATATCTCATGGCTGAAGTAATGGCTTTTTTAGTTTCAGCTAATTCTACTTTGCCTAATTCTCCCAACTTGCGACTGCAAACTGGACTGCTGACTAATTCTTTATCTTCTTTGCTTAATTTCTTGCCGTCCATAACAGCATAAATTGAAACGGCCACCATATGCTTACAAAGTGTATCTCGCTGGCCAAGATAACATTCGCAATCAGCCAAACCAAAACATCTCGCCTCAATTGAAACCCGATAAAGTTTTGTGCCAAGCACCACAGCCGAATAAGAACCAATCCCTTCTTTAAATTGCGTTACTTTTCCGGCCTCATATAAAGCCACTGCTTTCTCAAATGTCGGTTGGTCTGTGGCGTATTTAATTTTGTCTAAATTGTATGTTGGCTTCATAAGTCATTATATTAAAAACTCATCCAAAATAGCCAGCCACCTAAGACGAGCAACATAATGGCTTCAATTATCTGATGAGCCTTGAAATGCTGAGCTTGCTTATGAATAAATTCGGGAAAGCCGATCTTCATAATACCTTTTATTAGCGTTGACCAGCCAAGAATGGTAATGGCAACCCTCCAATCCCAAACCCAAACATTATGTAAAACTACTGTGGCCAATCCGAGAAGCAAAGAAATATAGCCCGTTGAGATAACAAAGGATTTGTTTTCGGTCATCTCTATGGTCTTGCCCAATTGTCTGGTGATGATAAAAAGCAAGCCAAAGATTAGATAAAAGCCTCCTAAAAATCTTGCTAAAAAAATTGTGATGTCCATATGTTTTTAATTTATTGATTATTCCACTTGAGCGACAATCGCCACGTAATTCTTGCCGTATTTCTTAGCGCACTTTGGGCAAGTTGTATACCACATATACATCTTTTGAATTTTAAAATTTTTCTCTTTGGCATAGCTTTCAAAATCTTTGCACCATTTTCCCGTTTCTTTAAAATCACCTTCATAAACTTTGCTTAAAAATTTACCCGATAAAGTTATATTTTCCACGCCGGGAATGTCCCTATCAACCGCTACATAAATATCCATATTCCACTTTGAAGTATGATCCGAAAGACCCATCCAGTCTTGCTGTTTAGCTTCGGCCTTGTCAATTTTCGCCATCAGCTTTCTAATCACCGAGCCAAAATTAATCGGCATATAGAAAAGAGTAAAAACTTTGTCTTTGACAAATTTTTTGTTATCCCACTCAAATATTTTATTGTCCCAAGCCGCGGGATCAAACTTTGGACAACATTCTTCATTTTTGTTCATATTTTTTAAATTTAATTTATTATTTTAATATTTACGACTTTTGTTATATTGCCACGAGAATAACCGATTTGTTACCTCGCTTGTCCCACCTGTTTGCCTCTGTAGCGAGCCCTGCCTGCCGACATGCAAGGATTTGGGGAGGAAATAAGAGATTGGATACCCTTAAAACGAAATCAAAAGAATTTGACCGGTTTTAACCAATACTCGCAAACAGCTTTTCCTTAAATTCATTCTCTGTTTCTTGATTATAAAATGGTAAGCCGATTATTCTGTATTTTTGCGATTTGGAAAATTCCAAAACTTTATCCTTAAACTTTTCTTTTATCTCTTCTAAAAAGTCGGCTTTCCATTTTTCGCTTCCGGCTAACTGCGGTCCTTTTGGCTCTAAGAAAAGCTGGTAAGTAATTCCTTTGCCGACCTTATCAACCAAAAACAAAAGATAGTCCGGCTCAAATGCTTGGCCGTCTTTGAAATTATAAATCTTCAACTGCCTTTCATTTCTAACTAAGTAAATCTTTTTAAAGTTCTGCCTTAATTCGTCAATCTGCCTGTCAATTAATTCCACGAAAGCTTTTTCCTCTCTTGTGCCATAATTGGCATTAAATACATACCAGTCTTTATCTTCCAAAAACTCCGCCTGTCCATCAGCCCGCTCACTATCCTTTTTAATTTTAATCTTTTTGTCGCCTATCTTTTTACTGATCAACGCCGGAATAAATTCTTCCGTTCCCTCATATTCAGTTAGATTACTCTTAATCTCCATCTCAATTTTGCCAAGTAACGATAAAACCGCTAAAAACTTATTTTCATTGTTTAGGTTGCCAATTTCATCTTTACTGCCCTCAAAAGTAATAGATAGTCCGGCCAGATAGTTAGTTTTGCTTATAAAATCATTAACCGACTTAATCTCCGGAAAATAATGCTTCAAAGAATCAAAAGCGTAAAAATCATTTCTGGCCAAAGCATTTTTTATAATATGCGGCTCAATAGTTTTAAGATTAATGTCTTTTCTGTCTTTTTTTATCCCGTTAGATTGTTCGCTATATCTAGCGGGATTAACTTCCCGACCGCTGTCTTTTCCCTCAAATACCTGCGTCTCAACGCCAGTGCCGGACAAAACGTTAAAAACAATGTTTTTCTTGCTCACTCCAAGATCAGCCAGCTCTTTAACTTTTTCAAAACTTCTCTTTTTCTTTTCATTGGCATAAACCAGTCCTGATTTGAAAAAACTTGATTTCTTAAATTCTTCTTTTAACTTCAATTCAACTTCCACCTCATCCTCGTCCATCATTCCTTCCTCAATCAAGGCAGTTTTTATTTCCGAAATATATCTTGATTCGTTATGGCTGTGATAATGCAATTCTTCAAGTATTCTTAACTCATCTTCTAAATTTTTATCGTATTTGCGTTTAAACTTGTCATCAACGTCATTCAACTTAAACGGATAGTATCGCGCGCCCCGGCCAATAAGCTGGGCTTCGGAAATAGTGGTTTTGCCCGGCCGGTTATTTTTGCCGTCTCTGGTTTCATAAAGGCGGACAATATCAAAGAGATTAAGCACATCCCAGCCCTCATTTAATTTCTGCACAGCAAATATCGCCCGGATCTTATTATCCTTATCTTCAAGCGAATTTAATAACAACTGATATTTTTCTTTTTCCTGCTCTTCGTTGACGCTTAAAGTTTTATTCTCAGCAAAACCATCTTTTAATTTTTTAACTAAAATAGCGTCTGTTATTTTGTTATCTTTAAAAAAGTTAAATGCCTTCTGTAAAACCGGCACATTACTTCGCTTCCTGATATTTGCAATATCATCTGGCTTTAAGTCGTCTATAATTTTGTGAAATAACTTTTTATTGGCCTCCGAGTCAGCAATAGTTCGCTGAGCTTTAAACAGAATAACCGGCTTTAAATTTAAACCATTTTTACCGGCCACTTCCTGCCGGTATTGACTAAGTATTATCGCCTGAATAATACGCTCTTTTTTGTTGGTATCGGTATGCAATAATTCCACATCTTTGGAATAACCGTCATTTCTAAACTCCTTTAGCTCGTATTTATAGATAATTTTGTTTTTGTATTTTTCAACAATATTTTTATTCAAAAAGTCCATCGTGGCTGTAAATTCCAAAAGCAAATTGCCAATATTTTGTTTGAATATCTTTTCAACCGTATTCTCCCAGTTTGGCTTTTCCCACATTTCTTTTTGCCCATTTCTGGTCTGAACTTGGCCGTGATGAGCTTCGTCAGCAATTAAAGCTATCTTCTTATCTTTAAAATCTTCTAAAGTCAAGGAGTTTTCTTTCTCATTGTATAAATCCGTGTGCAGTTTTTGGATAGTGGTAAAGCAGATATTAATATCAGACTCGCTTACTCCGTCAAAATTAGCTACCGGTTTAATTTGAACCTGTTTATTGTCAAAAAGAATTTTGTCGTTAAACAAGTATTTACTGGATAAATTATTCAAAAAGTTATCTTTGGTTTTTTCAATAATATTGGTAGAGTTTACAAAAAACAAAAAATTGCGATAGCCCTGATTGTATAAATATAAAATCAACCCAGCCATGATTAAGGTTTTGCCCGAGCCGGTGGCCATGTTAAAAAGAAAATGCAGAGGATACTTTTTATTTTCATAGTCGCCATTATAGCAATGGAAAAATCTAGCAAAGGCCCCTCTTTGATATTCCCGCAATTCAAAGGCCGGGTTTAAGTTTTCCACCATAAAATCCGGAGTCTCTTTTTTCAAGAGCCCCATTCCGGAAACACTATCTAATTGTTCATATAAAAAATGTTCGGGCATAGTTAATATTATGACTATGTGCAATTTTTGCACATACTGCGCAGTTATTAAGAAAATTTTAACAACTAAATTATTTTATTTTTTATCTGCTATTTTTTTCTGATTATATTTTTCTAATTCAGTCCTAACTTTTTTCTCCATCTCCAAATGCGAAATATTGCCGGCGTTTTGTAAAATTTCTTTCTCATTTAAAACTAAAAAGTCATCTAATTTTTGAATCCAATCTTTCATATACATGACTCTTTGTTCCACGCTTTGCAGTTCGGCAAAAGACAAAAACTGCTCTACCAATAAATTCAATCTCTTGAGCTCCAATTCTTGCAAGTAATTTTTGGCGATTTGCGCTTGTTCGCGGGTGATAATTTCGCCTTTCCAGTTCGTTAGCCCCATATTTTCTTTTTGGCTATCTATCCGGCTGTTTACAATTTCAGCGGCAGTAAGTCCGGTAATGGCAAAATGAAACTTATTTTGCACCGTGGCGTAAAATAATTTAGCGTAATCCGTTTTGGGATTATAGTCGGCGCTGGTGGCAAATACATCCCGGACTTTCTGGTAAAAATTAGCTTCAGAAGTCCTGATTCGCCTAATTCTTTCTTCCCATTCTTCAAAATATGTTTTACGCACCCGTCCTTCCGCCAACCTTTCATCATCCATAACAAAACCTTTAACAATATATTCTTTTAATTTCTGCGTTGCCCAGATTCTAAACTGCGTGCCACGATGAGATTTTACGCGATAACCGACAGAAATAATAACATCAAGATTATAATAATTTGTTGGCTTGGTAGAAAAATCGGAAATTCCGATTTTTCTCATAGATTCGGCTTCAATTAGCTCTTTTTCGGCATAAATGTTCAAAATATGCTCATTGACCGTGGAACGGCTCTTGTCAAAAAGCTCCGCCATTTGATCAATAGTCAGCCAAACAGTCTCGTCTTTCACTTGCACCTCAATCTTAGTCTCCCCGTCTTCAGTGTTGTAGATGATGATTTGGTTGTTTTTATTTTGATTTGGCATAATTTATTATTTCAGTATGCTGAAATTTCCGGCACACTTAGTTTGAACTACCGAGGAATCCTCGGCAACTGGATTTTATTCTTCATAATCCGGATACTGCTCCGGCGCTTCGCCTTTGACGGATAAAACGCACGGATATTTAACGCTTGATTCTTTCTCACCAAAAGCTTTTAGCGTAATAATCCAGCGCCACTCATCACCATAGTCAAACAAAAACAGCATTTGATTTTTAAGATTTTTCCAAACTTGACTGACTTTTGTTTTTTTAACACTACCGGCGTCCACCGGCTCAATTCCCTGATCTTCTAAATCAGCAAATAATTCATATTTCTCACAGTCTCTAAAATTCCAGTTGTGGGTTACATTGCGGAAAAATCCAAAAGCGTGGTCAAAATCAAAATCATACGCTTTAGTAATCGCTTCGGCCAATTTATAAAGCGAAAAATCAGCCGGAACTTCAATTTCGCGCTGGATTTTTTTAGCGTGGAAGAATTGGGTTTTGAAAATTAGTGTTTGCATAGGATTAAATTATTTTTCCCGTTTGTAAAAATTTATCTAATTTTTCCTGAAAATTAAATACTTTCAAACTATTCTCCCCATCAATGTTAAGAGTTTTTAAAACTACAATTTGTGTCAAATGATCAAAAAACCTTAAATATTGCTGAATTTCCGGCCATTTCAATTGTGTCATCCATGGTTCCGCATACTTTCTGTTAATCGGCAATTTTCCAGAATGCGCTAATTGATTTCTTAAAACATGAAAAATATTTGATGATTTTAAAGACACATCAACTTTTTGAGTCCAATAATTATTCAGAATAAAATAAATAATTTCTTTAAGATTATTAGATTCATCGCTTGGAGTAGCCCCTGCGGGATTTTTTAAATGCGGATATAACCACTCCCATATAACCATCATGGCAATAAAGCGACTTTCATCATTTAAAATATTGGCATGATTTAATAACATGACCAAATGAAAACCATTCTCAAATTGTTTTTGCCAATCACTATTTTCCAGCTTAGAAACTGCTATTTTCATGTGTTTTTCACATTCTGTTGCATCCTTGCTTATATATTCTAAATGATTTCTTGATACTACTGGATATTTAGTAGAATTTCTGCGAGAGAAAAAATTCCAATTTCTTGCTGTTAAAATTGATCCGATAAGTAACAAATCTTCTAAAAATTTTCTCTCTTGGCTTCTGTATATACTTACACCCACTCGCCCACCTCTAAAAATTACAGAATTTTTTTGTTTACCTTTAAATTCAACATATGCATTTTGTTTATGTTTTATATTGTCGCTAACACTTACCTTGCCAGTATCAAATTTTTGATTATCCTGGGGACAAAAAGTATACCCTGAAACCATAAATGGATTATCAAAATCTCCATCAACAATAAAAGTTAGGTTATCTAATTTTCTCTTAGCCATAAAATTTATTGTTTAATAATTTATCCTCCTCGCCGACTTTAAACTCTTTATCCTCAATCTCGCTAAAATTTACATAAAGCTGGTTTTTGTTAAGCAGATCAAAAAGAGTCCGTTGCTGTTTGGTAAATGGGAGTTTTTTAAATTCATCAATCGTCTCGTCAAATTTCTTTATATCAATATTATAATTCAAAAAGCTTCTGGCTTTCATTTCTTCCCAAATCTTCAAAAGCTCTTTTGTGTCTTTGGCTTTTTTAATCTTATCAACGAATAATTCGTTGTATTTCATCAGCTCACAGTAGATAAAATCACCGCCACCATTCCATTTTACTTCTTTAGAGATTCCACCATTATCATAATCAATTTCTTCCAACAATTTGCCGGATTTTTTAACCTGCTTGCCTACAACTTTTTTAAGCCGCTCAACTGTTACTTTTTCTACATAATCCATTTGCTCACATAAAATAAACTGCCTTCTCATTTTCATTGCCGTCGCACCAGTAGTGCCACTTCCGGTAAAAAAATCTAGGACGATATCATCTTCGTTGCTTCCGATATCAATTAGATGCCGTAATAATTTTTCCGGCTTTGGATTAACAAAACGATATTTACCACCAAATAAACTTCCATTTACTTCCTTATTCGCTTCATCTGTTGTCCCGTGATCATCTAATAGTGTCGGTTGTGCAGATGAGCTATCGGTTTCTTCAAAATCATAAATTTTTAATTTTAAAATTCCATTTTCAACGATAAATCTTTTTTTCTTTTCTAACTCGTTCGCTTTTTCTTTGCCAATCTGCCACCTTTTTCCTTTTCTCGGTTTTATACCTAAAATTTCAAATTTCATTGTATCTCTTTGATATTCCCCAGTATCTCTTTTTTCAATTATAGTCACCCGATAATTGCCCTCTCTATCATTAAATGGATAAACTCTATCTTGCACCGTTTTTATTCTTGTCTTAATCCTTGCTTTACTTGTTTTTCCATAACACAAAATAAAATCACATTGCTGGCTAACTTGCACTCCTTGAACATTTGTAGAGGTTCCTTTCTTCTTCCATAAAAAATTACAGATAAAACTATCTCTATCAAAAATATCATCCATTAAAACTTTAAGATATGCGTGTTCCCCCTCATCAATATTAACAAAAATAACCCCATCATCCCTCAACAACTCCCTCGCCACTTCCAGCCGATTCTTCATAAATGTCAGCCAAGTGGAATGATTAAAATTATCATTATAACCAAACGAATCATTGCCGGTATTATAAGGCGGGTCAATGTAGATAAGTTTTATTTTGTTCTGAAATTGCTGTTTTAGAGAATGCAGAGCCAAAAGATTATTTCCTTTAATAATTAAATTTTCCCGGATAGTGCCGTTCTCATCACGCTTTAAATCTTTAACCTTTTCCTCGCCCTTTTGGGAGTATTTTTTCCAATTGGTCAAAACTTTAGGAGTCAGCAATTTATCAATTTCGTCTTGGGCTAAAATTTCATTGAAAAATATCTCTTTTCTTTTTTCGTCCTCTTTGGTCATTCCGCCCTCTAAAACACAATCCTTAAACGGCCAAACCAAGGCCGTTTCTTTGCGTTCGTTTAAGAATTTGCCGTCAATATTCAAACCGATTTTATTGCGGTATTTGGTATAAGAATCAGCTAGGAAGTTTTTATCCTGAATATAGGCCACAAAATCATTGATATTAAAAACCAAAACATCTTTTACTTTGCTGAAAAATTTGGCTTTGAAATCTTTGCCGGAAAGCAATAATTCAACCAGCTTTTTGTCCGCTTTATAAGCGGCATCAATCACATTGCTTTTTAGCAAATCTCCCTCTTGATCAACAAACCGAGAGTCTTGTTTTAATATTTTTTCTAATTTTGAATAAAAGTCTTGTGGCATATTTTTATTATTTTGCATATTAATTATTCCTTACTTTTTTGATAACTTTATAATCCCCGTCATTGCCATTGATCCGAACATAATACTCACAACCGTCAACAGAGATTTTACCGCATTTGCAATAAGTATGCTTTTTGTGGGTATTCCAATAAATCTCATCTCCGCAGTGAGTGCATTTGTAATGGATTTCTTTTTGGGGTTTTGTTTTCATTTTAATTCTAATGATTAGAATAACGATTTTCCTTATTCTAATCTCCTGCTATTTTTTAGAATAAGAAAAAATTATTTTTTGTTATTTCCGTTTAAATTGCTCGTGTTTTCTAAAAACACATCAACATCGGATTGTTTAATCCGCCAGACTCCTATCTTTGACGCTTTGAGTTTTCCCGATTCAATATAACGAATTACGGTCCGAGTGCTGACTCTCAACACCTCGGCCACTTCTTCAATAGTTAAAAGCTTATTGGTTTTCTTATTCATAAAATTGAGAATTAATCCTCACTAAGTCTATTTTACCATTGCTGTCATAAATTGACAAATAATGACAAGCAAAATAATCCAATATATCAACTATATCAGTTTATATCAGCTTCCCAGTTATCCCCATTGTTGCTTTTTTAAAACTTTGCTATACTAAAAATAACAAGTTAATACTTTCTACCTTACGAGGTAGACCTGAACGGTATTCCTTGCCCAAGAGCTCGTAATTGATTATCACAATAATCGTGGTAACCAGTTACGAGCTCTTTTTCGTCAGAGCCGGGAAACCAACAATTTATATTAATTACTCTTTGTGAGGTCTGAGTAATTAAAGGGAAATGGACAAACTTTTTCTTTTAATTATTTTGGCCTCTTTTTTATTGGGAGGCGATGAAAATGGAATATGTTGCCTAAAAAAGCGGTTGACCAATTCAAAGAGTTATACCACAAACGCTACGGCGTAAAACTTGACGACAAAGAAGCCGAGTTCCGGGCCAACAATCTTTTTAATCTGTATAAAGCGGTATATATCGGCCCGATCTCCAACAACGATCAAGTGGAACTCAAAAATCAATATGGATATGGAAAATCAAAACTTTCAAACAAGTGATTTCTACACGGCCGTGTTTCTCTTGGCCAAGGGATTTCGACTGGTGGAAATAGACAAAACCAATCCCAGGCGTTTTTGCTTTGTTTTTGAGGATCAAGACAACAGGACAAAACTGCTTGAGGAATTTTTCAACGGAAGCGCCAAAGTAGAACCCCGGCAATTTGTGTCGTCAATCAAAGAGCTGAAAACTCTGATGTATAACGACGCTTTATAGGTCCGGGACAAAAGCCAATGAATATGCAAAATGAAAAGCCACAATTTAACAATGAAAGCAAAAAGTTTTTTACCATTGTGCCGAATTATGTCGTTGACCATTCCAGCTCGCACGAAAAAAGCCTGTATCTGACAATGAAGCGTCTGGCCGGCGAAACCGGCACCTGCTGGGCGTCGCCTATTACTCTGGGCAATATGCTGGGAGTCTCTCCCAACACTATCAGAAAATACAGAAAAATACTGGCTGGCAAGGGCTGGATAAGAAAAGTCGGCCGGCGAGGCAAAACCAAGCCGACCGATGAATACAAAATAATGGATATTTGGAAGTTAAACCAGCGATTTTATTCTAAAAAAGAAAGTTCAACCATTGAACAATCTCAAAGAAAGCTCAATTATTACCCGAACAAAGTTCAATCATTGCACTTACTAAGTTCAACTGTTGGCAACAAAGAAGATAACGATAAGAAAATGAATTATAAAAAACGATCGAATATAAATAATTTTAATCCTAAAAGCCGAGAGGAATATATGTGCCTGCAAATGGCCAAAGATTTAAACGAGGAATCAATGGACTTTATTTTATCAGCCCTTAAAAAATACGGTTTTAATATGGTGGAAAGAGCCTACAACGATGTCAAAGAATTAGCCCAAACCAAAGAAATTAAAAACAAAGGGGCGTATTTTAACGAAATATTAAAGAGGTCAAAACCAATAAACTAACCCATACTTTTATATAACCAAAATATGAGCTTAGACATTAATTCTTTAAAATGCCGAGAGGCCATAAGAATGAAATACGAAGGCGAGAAGTATAAAGACATTTCCCATAAACTGGGAGTGGCCGTGGCCACACTCAAAAGCTGGTTTATGCAGGACGGTCCTCTTTATGACGCTTATCAGGAATATAGCCAAGAGATGAGCGACTTCATCCAAAGCGACGCCGCCCGAAAAATCAGCCAGAACGTGGATGTGGCCGCCGAGATGATCGTGGCTTTAATGGGAAGCGAAAAAGACGAGGTTAAATTCAAAGCGGCCGTTCACATTTTAGATCGCTGTTTGGGCAAACCGACTCAAGTGGTGGAAAGCTTCAACAATCTTAATCTTAACGATTTGAACTACGAACACATTTTGAAAAAAGCCAGAGAGAAAAAGACCGATAAATAGCTGTGGGCAAGTTTAGCTTGGCTTGTTCCGATAATAAGCAGATAATGGGGCTTGCAAAGGTCTAAAAAATCAAGATTAAAATTAATATGCAAAATGAAATCAACCTAAAATATTTCATCTACGCCCGAAAGTCCTCCGAAGCCGAGGACAGACAAGTGGCGTCCATTGATTCGCAAATATCCGTCTTGACCGATCTGGCTAAACGGGAGAGATTTGAAATTATAGACACTCTTTGCGAATCGCAATCAGCCAAAGCCCCAGGACGGCCGATATTCAGCAAGATGCTGGAAAAAGTCTACAATGGCCAGGCCCAGGGCATTATTTGTTGGAAGCTGGACAGACTGGCCAGAAATCCCGTTGACGGAGGCCAAATAAACTGGATGCTTCAACAGGGAGTTATCAGGCACATTCAAACTTATGACAGAAGCTACTTCCCGACCGACAATGTTTTAATGATGTCTGTTGAATTTGGCATGGCCAACCAGTTTATTCGGGATTTGTCGGTCAATGTTAAAAGAGGCCTAAAACAAAAAGCCGAGCAAGGCTGGTATCCCTGCCCGGCCCCAGTCGGATATTTAAACACTCCCGATAGGCAAAAAGGATTTAAAATTATCAAAAAAGACCCGAAACGATTTAATCTGGTCAGAAAAATGTTTGATATGGTTTTGAGCGGAAATTACTCCGTGCCTCAAACTCAAACGATTGCCATAACCGAGTGGGGTTTTAGAATGCCCAACGGAACCAAGATGTCCCGTAGCACTTTTTACGCGGTGGTGACCAATCCTTTCTACTACGGATATTACGAATATCCCAAAAAGTCGGGTATCTGGCACAAAGGCAAGCACGAACCAATGATCACCAAAGACGAGCATGACCGAATATTATCAATGATCCGGCCAGATAATATCAAGCCGATGAAGCACACTTTTGCTTTTACGGGACTAATGAAGTGCGGTGAATGCGGGGCCACGATCACGGCCGAACATAAAACCAAAACACAGAAAAACGGAACCAAGCATTATTACACTTACTACCACTGCACCAAAAGAAAAGACAAAAACTGCTCGCAAAGAGTAATTGAAATAAAAGATTTGGAAAAGCAAATTGCCGACATCTTGGGAGATTTGAAAATACCGCCAGAGTTTGATCAGTGGGCAATGGACTGGTTAAAGAATGAAAACCACAAAGAAGCCGACAGCCGAGATGATATTTTAAAAAACCAACAGCAAGAATATCAGGAATGCTTGAAAAAGATAGACAACCTGATTGATATGCGAGCCGGCAATGAAATAACCGAACAGCAATTTAAAGATAAAAAATCAAAACTGATTCAAGAAAAAATAAAACTGCAGGAATTATTAAAAGATACGGACAAGCGAGTGGATGACTGGCTGGAGCGAGCCGAGGAAGCCTTAATCTTTGCCAAGAACGCCAAGCTGGCTTTTAAAAATGGCAACTTGCAGAGAAAAAGAGAGATATTAAACACCTTAGGTTCGAACCTCTTGTTAAAAGACAGAAAACTGCGTATTAACTTGGAAAACTGCCTGTTGCCGATGAAAAAAGTCAGTCTGGGGTCAGACGACAAAAAAAGCGGGTTCGAACCGCTTGATTTGCCCTATAATAAACGGAAAAACACCGCTTTAGGCGGTGCTCGTCCAGTTTGGCTCCGGGGACAGGATTCGAACCTGTGATATCCACGTTAACAGCGTGGCGTTGTACCACTCAACTACCCCGGAATAAATGACAAACCCGCCTAGTCGACGGGTTTGAGTTTATTTTTGTAAAACACGAAACTTACACTCCGCCGGCAGGATTGCTATTATTGTTATTATTGTTGGTGAATTCAAATTTCATAACGAACTGGTATTAAGTTTACCAGAGAAAAGTGCTAAAATAAGAGTATAAATAGACACTATTTAAGTCTCTAACTTTAAACACTTTTCTATGGAACCTAATGTTTATCCACAGTGGATGACATTGCCTG
>Ga0210057_1007169_pt1 | contig 13613 bp, 14 predicted proteins | sample CryGeyCG2114_010_2_FD_183968 | JGI IMG/M metagenome (GOLD analysis project Ga0210057, IMG submission 183968) | Groundwater microbial communities from aquifer - Crystal Geyser CG10_big_fil_rev_8/21/14_0.10 (SPAdes) (version 2) | ecosystem: Environmental > Aquatic > Deep subsurface > Groundwater ... | reverse complement strand
CTTATTATATAATAATTGCCACCAATGATTTTAGTGAGAATTTCACCGGCCAATTTGGAAGCGCCATAAACGTTTAACGGATTTGGGATGTCATTTTCGGAAAAGGACGCTTTGCTTCCGTCAAAAATATAACCGGTACTGATGTAAATATTTAGGGCACCAACAGCTTTCGCGGCTTTAGCGACATTCAAAGCGCCGATTGTATTTACTTCAAAAGCTTTACGGGGATTTGATTCACACGCATCAACTTTCACTAAAGCGGCAGTATTAATAACAATGTCAGGACTATATAATTTTATAAACCTGAGTACTGCCTGCTCATTAACAACGTCAAAATCAGAATGCTTTGATTCAATCACTTTATAATCTTCCTCGAAAACTCTAATCAAATCAAAAGCTAAAAGTCCTGTTGAACCGATAATTAAAACTTTTGATTTATTTTCCATTCATTTTTCTATATTAAAACGTTCGGGAAACGCCTCTTTGTACCAGGCAATACTACGTTTTATGCCTGTGCGAAGATCCGTAACCGGTTCAAATCCCAAATGGGCGCAAACCTTTGTAATGTCCGGACATCTTCGCTGGGGTTCGTCGGGAGGATAAGAATCGGGATATTCAACAAGATGAACGGGGGCATTATTGCCGAGCTCTTCAACTATGATAGTCGCTAATGTTTCCATCCCTATTTCTTCCTTATCTCGGCCAATATTATAAATTTCGCCATTTTTATCCGAAAGCAGAACTTTAAGAAACCCCGTAATAGCATCGGCAATATAGCAGAATGTGCGCGTCTGAACGCCGCTTCCATGCACAGGAAGAGGATGGCACAAAAGGCCGCGCGTGATAAATGTTGGGAATACTCGGTAATCGTCCGGCTTCATGCCGGGCCCATAAACATTGAAAGGCCGAACTATTTTTAGCGGTATGCCGTAAAGCTGATAATGCGTCATACAAATAGTCTCTGCCAGACGTTTTGATTCATCATAGCAAGCCCTCGGACCTATGGACGAGACATTGCCCCTATAGGTTTCGGGCGTCGGCACAAAATGAGGATCAGGATCGCCATAAATCTCGCTTGAACTGAAAAAAAGGAAACTTTTTACATTTTTCTTGCGCGCTAACTCAAGCAGATTTTTGACCCCGGATATAGCCGCTTCAATAGTCTCAAGCGGATACTTTTTATAGTAAAAAGGCGAAGCAAGACCTGCGGCATGAATAATGTAATCTACTGGTTCCTCAAAATTTAAGGGCTTGATAATATCCGCCTCAACATGCCTGATATGTGGATTCTCCATATCTGGCGCGACTCGCGATCCTGTTATGTAGTTATCAACGGAAATAACCGTGCAAGGATCTTTAAAAAACGTTTTATTGAGTTCTTGAAAAGTCCCGAGAAAATAATTACCCAAAAATCCGGCGCCGCCGCTGATAAGTATCGTCTTGCCCTCAAGAATTTTTGTTTCCTGCGCTATTGTTTGCGCAATACGCTGTAAATCTTCTTTTACTACGGATGTTTTCATATTATAAAAAATTAAATTATTTCACCGTCTCCTATGGGCATAATAAATTTTCCTCCACTTTGCCTGAATTCTTTTTCTTTTTCTAAAATAACATCTTTGTAATTCCATGCCAAGAGCAAATAATAATCGGGTGGATTCTTTCTAGCTTCTTCGATATCAATCACGGGAATATGAGTCCCCGGCGTATACAAACCAATTTTGGAAGGTAAAGCTTCTGTTGCATAATCTAAAATTTCTGGACCAATATTAAAATAATTAAGCAATGTATTTCCCTTTGCTGGCGCACCGTATCCGGCTATTTTTTTACCCTTACTCTTGAGATCGGTAAGATTATTTACAACTTTTTCTTTTAATTCTCCGATTCTCTCTGCTAATTTCAGATAGGTCTCAAATTTGTCAAAGCCCATTTCTTCCTCGCGCTTTAAATATTCGGCAACTGCCGGCTTAATTTCATGAGCGCCGGTCTTCGCCGCGTAAACTCTCAGAGACACACCATGAACGGGTATTTCTTTGATGTCAATAATTTCCATTCCGAATTGTTTAAAAAGCAGAGAAAACGGCTTAACTGTCAGGTATGATAAGTGTTCGTGATAGATAGTGTCAAAAGTCAGATTGTCAAACATGTCACGCATATACGGCGCTTCAAAAATAAAAACCCCGTCATTGGTCAAAAGCGTTTTAACGCCCTTCATCAAATCGTGATGGTCGTCAATATGCATGACAACATTGTTACCCATTATAGCTCTGGCGTGGCCGTATTTTTTAACAATCTCCGCGGCAAGATTTTCGCTGAAATAATCGGCAATTGTTTCTATTCCATTTTCGGTGGCAATTTTAGCAACATTTTCGGCCGGATCAATACCCAAAATTCTGGTTTTATTTAAAAAAACGCTTAAAAGAATACCATCATTACTACCAATCTCAACCACCAAATCATCTTTTGATTTTATAAAACGACTGATTACTTCATCGGCATAATTTTTGAAATGCTCGGAAAATTTCTTAGGCATGCCGGAAGACAAGTAAACATAATTACGAAACAAAATATCCGAATTAATCACCTCCTCCAACTGGCTTAAACCGCATTCATTGCAAAATAACACTCTCAATGGGAATTTGGACTCCGGCTTTTTTAAATCTTCGCGGCTTAAAAATGAATTTGCCAGAGGCATTTCGCCCAAATTTAAAAATTGTTTTAAGTTTTTGCTTTTACAAATTCGGCATTCGTTATGTTTTCTTAACTCGTCATCCATATTTAAAAGAATTTTATTTTATTCATAGCGAATACCGTCATTTTTAAAAGCAACCAGCCATGTCGCCACCTGGAAATATTTGTTTCGCCATAAGTTCTGGCATAATAGCGCACCGGCAATTCTGTTATTTTTAAATTAAGTTTAGTAGCGCCAAATAACAAGTCAAAGTCGCCAAACGGGTCAAAATCCCCGAAATAAGCGCGCCCGGCTTTTATATCTTCATAATCTTTCTTAAATAAAACTTTTGTACCGCAAAGCGTATCTTTAATTCGAATGTCCAATAACCAGGAAAACATTAAGCTAAAAAATTTATTTCCTACTAAATTAAAAAATCTCATTGATTGGTGTTCCAGCGTATAAACAAGCCGCGAACCATTTATAAATTCTCCTTTGCCTTGGCTGATGGCGTCGTAAAACTTTTCCAAATCTTCAGGGGCTACTGACAAATCAGCATCTAAAATCATCAGGACGTCGCCCTTGGCATTTTCAAAACCCAAGCGTACTGCGTCGCCCTTACCCTTTCCCTTTTGGAGTAAGAACTTTATCCGCTTTTCAGGATATAAGTTTATCATTCGCCTTATTTCTTCATTGGTGCCATCTTTTGAATTGCCGCCAATAAAAATTATTTCGGTATCCAATCCTAACTTCGGAATACGTTTTAAAAGTAATTCAACATTCCCTCTTTCATTTAAAGCTGCGATTATGATAGAAACCGCGTAATTGCCGCATTGTTTAACCGCGGGCTTGGCAACCACGTAATTGACAAGACAAAGCCGCCCTAAAAGCGGCATTCTAGCCACGTATTTATTCAGAAAATTTGAAATAAATGGAATATATTTGGGGAAAATTAATAACCCGCTTGTTTTAATCACTTCAAAGTCTGCTAAATTTAAAAAATTATTGACATCATTAACAGACAACCAATTATGCACTCGCCCCGGCATTTTAAGCCCTAATTTTTCAGCCAGTTTCATTACTGGCTCCCATAAAAAATTATAATAAGTAATTATAATCTTGGTTTCGGGATTGCAAAATTTATGCCATTCTTTGAAAGCTCTTTCTATATCATACAAAAAACCAATTAAATCGGAAGCAATGATATAATCGAATTTCTCTGACAATTTCAATGAATCAGCATCCATTTCATAAAACTTAATGCCGGGGTGTTTTTTTTTAGCAATTTCTATCATTTTCGGACTTATATCAATCCCCGTAGATTCCTTGCTTTTTAGATGTGCTAATAAATTACCCGTGCCGCAACCGATTTCTAGAATGCGTTTTCCTGTCGGGATTAAAAACGAAAATAAATTGATTAAACTGCGGTAATAATACCAGTTTTTTCTTGTCCAATGCTCGCGCGAACCGGCTAATCTGTCAAAATGATTTTTGATTTCGGTTTTTATATCGGGGTTCATAAAAATAAAAAATACCATAATTCTATAATTTTAGCAATCATCCTTTGACAATAAAAAATAAACACATAATAATAAATCTTATGCAAGAAACCCAAAATGATGCAACCGAACATTTTGAAAAAATGGCTCGGGATTATGATTACTGGAAAAATAAAAACTGGTATTATTATAGCGCCCTTAAATCTATCGCCGCGCGATATACAGCTGGCCGTAAAAATGTTTTAGACGCCGGATGCGGCACTGGCGACATTTTGTTATCGCTCAATGTTCAAAACGCTTTGGGCGTTGACGTTTCCTCCGCAATGATTGCTATTGCGAAAGAAAAAGGCCTTAAAAAAATAATATATCATTTTTAGCGTCTGAAATAACAACATTCTCATCTTCAAAAAAATTTGATGCCATTTTATTATTTGATGTTATAGAACACTTGGCCAACCCGGAAAAGACAATTAAGTCGCTAAGCAATTTGCTAACAGATAGCGGGATTATTATCTTAACCATGGCTAATCCTCATTGGGAGCCCATACTATTACTGGCGGAAAAACTGGGGCTTAAAATGCCTGAGGGGCCGCATTACCGAATTTCATCAAAAAACCTCATAGCAATAGCGGAAAAAAACAAATTAAAAATAACTAACCGAGATTGGTTTTTGTTATTTCCTAAATATGTTTTCGCGGTTTCTTGGTTTTTAAATAGTATTATTGGCCGGCTTCCAATTATAAGAAGGTTGGCTGTAATTCAGTTATTTATTTTCGGCAAATTGCCAGCATCTGGCCCGCTTTAGGTTTCCACGGCGACCTTAAATAAACTTTCACCAAAAAAGGGATTCTTGGCAATTTCGTTTTAAATGAAAAAGGTAAAAATTTTTTAAACATTTTTTCAACTTTAAATCCGTAATTTTCCAATATGTCTTGAAAACTATAATGGCTCAATATCAGCCGGTGGGTATAATCATCAAAATAGGAGCGGTAAGCGTATTGAAAATTGGGCTGAAGGCCGATAAATCTTCCACCCGGTTTTAAAATCCTGTAAATTTCTTTCAGTGTTTTTTCCGCTTGATTGGCGTCTAAATGTTCTAAAAGATTGCTTTCAAACACAACGTCAAATTTTTCATTGGGAATATCGTTTAAATCCACGCAATTTTTTATATGGCAAATCACTTCCTTATTAGCATATTTTTGAATAATATTGGAAATATCAGCCGCGTGTTTTTCTTTGGCAATAATATGATTTATAAAATTGCAATAACCGGCGCCCAAATCCAATACAACGCTATCTTCCGGAATATATCGTTGAATGTATTCAACAACCGGCCGAAACACTTTATCCCGGAAAGGATAATTGGGAAAACGGGTTTCAAAATATTTATCGTATAGGTCTTTGGTCATGATTTTTTGTCAGCTGATTGCCGAAAACTTTCCTAAAAATCCATCTGAACCAAGAATAAAAAATAAAGGCGTAAATTAAAAGTCCCCATTTGATTAATTTGCGGATAGAATTAACCATAATGGAAACGCCAACTCTTTCCTTAAAAGTTATTGGAATTTCAACAAACCGCAAATTTTCGGTTATTGTTAAAAGTACAAGTTCGGTGGCAAAAAGGCCGCCCTTGGTGCGCCATAACGGCGAGAATTTATCAATGGCTTTTCGGGTAAAAAGTTTATAAGTACAGCCGACATCCGACAATGCGTTTGTATTAAACAATAATTCAATAGTTTTTCCCTCAAAAACATTGGCGTATTTCCTTAAAAATCCCATACTGCCGCCCATTGGCTTTGTAAGACCGGTTCTTGAGCCCAAAACCACATCGAAACCGCCAGTTTTGGCATAGACCAAAAATCTTTCAATATCGCTACCGACATATGTGCCATCAGGTTCGCATAAAATCACATAGTCGCCCGATGCTTCTTTAACGCCAGTTTGGTAGGTATAACCATATCCTTGCCTTTTTTCATAAACTATCCGGGCTTTTGTTTTTTGCACTTCCTCAACAGTCCCCGGTTCAGCATTATTATTGACAACTATTATTTCATCCACAAAACCGGTATCAAAAAAATTTTCAATAACCGCTCTTATTGAATCTTTTTCCTTATAAGTGGCAAAAACCACTGATACTTTTTTATCATTATACATTATTTAATCTCCTTTTTAATTTTCCCAAAAAATACAACGTCGTCCCAATTGAAAAATATATAACAAGCGGGATTATAGGGAGAAAATATCGCAATTGACTGAAAGAACCCTCAAAAGACCCCCAAAATAAAAGATAAAATAAAAACCAGAAAGCGAATATCGGTATGAGTTTTTTATTTGTTTTTGACAAATAACGCAGACCAAAAACTAAAATCAGCATGGAAAAAGTTGTCGCCAAAAGGAAAAATAAGAAATAATGATTCGGCGAAAAATGCTTGAAATTCAGCCAAAAATTAGATATTTCCCATAGGCCAGACAGTGACTTTCCGCTTTGCGGCAATCCGGCCGGTAAAATAACATCACCGTAAACCCACGGCCATTTAAAAAAATAAGTGTTGTATATTAATTGGGGGAGATAAACTGTCAACGCCGAAACGCTAAAGATAAACGCTCCCTTGATTTTTTTAAAATAAAATAAATAGAGAAATATAAATGCTGCTATTGCCAGATTCGGTGGTCTTACCAAGCCCGCTAAACTGGCCATGACACCCATTGCAACATACCAAAACGGTTTCAAACCAAGCTTTTCGAAACTTTCAATAAATTTTATAAACAGCCAGAAGGTTAAAAGCACCAAAAAGGCGGAAAGATAATCCGACAATATTACAATCCACATTTGATATTGAAATGTCGGAATCGCATTTCTATGTCCGATTAGTTTCCAGAGGCCGTAAACTATATAAGGATAAACAAGAAATATAGAAGCGCTTAGCAAGGCCACTTTTCTGCTCTTGAAAAATCTTAAGCCGATTAGCGCGACCAAAATGAGCGATAAAGAAAAAAGCAAAATGCCTTGGACTAAAGCTACGGACTTGGCTATCATTATCGGGTTTGTCGCTCCGGTAAAATAAATAAATGGCGCGAGGAAAATAGAATAACCGATGTAAATAATGCTTTCCGTCGGCTTAAAATCAGCAATAGATTTCGCCAGTCTAAAGAAGACCTCTTCATCCGGCCAATAAGAACCGCCGAAATTCGGCCGCCAAGTCGGCTGCATATTGGTAAAAGGAACATTATTTATAAAAAGAACGAGTAAAACAACTCTGATTATAATTAAACTTACGATTGACCAAATAAATATTTTCTTGCTTATATCCATTTTGGGTTATGGGTTAATGGTCTTTTTGACGAATAGGTAAAATCCTTTTTGCGGGCAATCGTTGTTATAAAAGAAGCGGCGTCTTTTAAAAAAGGATTGATAAGCGAATTGAGCCATTTTATTGGCGGCACGAATATGTTTGATTCTATAATTTCAAAACCAGCCCTGTCAATTGTGAATTCAAGCGTCTGGCGCGTAAACGCGTTAATATGCTGCCCGGCTCGATAACCTAAAAATCCCAGAAATATTTTATTTAAAAAAATATAAAAAATATTGCTTGGAATAGTGGGCACTCGAATAAACAAAAGTCCGCCATCTTTAAGCGCTTTGTGAAAATTACGCAAAACAGCGTGAGGCGCAACAATGTGTTCTAAAACATTTGAAAACCAAACTGCGTCAAAAGATTTCGGAGCTTCGCGCCATTCATCTTCAACATTGTATTGATCAACATTAAGACCGATTGCCCTCGAAAAACTGACTTCTTTATCGTTAATCTCAACGCCCTTTGACCCTTCTCCAAAATGGATTAAAAATTCGCCCCATGCCGAACCAACATCCAAAACCTTCTTTTTATCCAAGCCATATTTTTTAAGTGGAAGTTGAAGCTTAAGAGGCGTAAAACGAAAATATTTCTCCCAAATTTTCTTGGTTTCATCATGCGAGAACGGCGACTTTGAAAAAATCCGTTCTTTCAGATCTGTATTTTCTCTGCTAAAAAATTTTTTCAACCAATCCGCGGTCATTATTAAGAAAATTAATAAAGTAGGACACGCTTGCTAAAAAGAAATAAATAAACACTGGAATTAATGGGAGAAAATAACGCAATTGGCTTAAAGAACCGCCAAATGATCCATAAAATAACCAGTAGAATAGAAACCAGAAAACAAAAATCGGAATTAAACTTGCGTTAGTTTTACGAAGATGGCGCAAGCCAAAAAATAAAATTATAAACATAGAAGAAAACGCAGCGAGGAAAAATAATAAATAATGATTCGGTGAAAAATAACTGAAGTTAAGCCAATAATTGGAAAAGGTAAAATTTTTTTGGACAAATGCTCCCGTTGCTTCAGCAACGCCAGCATTGTTTAAGACCGGATTGCCGAAAAGCCACGGTTTGCCAAAAAAATAAGTATTGTAAATAAGCTGGGGTAAATAGGCCAAAAATGCAGAAAATCCCAATATAAAGGCGGCTCTAAATTTTTTTAGATATAAAAAGAAAAAAAATAAAAACGCCGGAATGGCTAAGTTTGGCGGCCGCACCAAGGCCGTTATTCCCGCAGTTATGCCGAGAAGAATGGTCGGATTATATAATCCGCTTTCCATGTTTTTAAGCCGCGCTGTAAATTTGATGGCAAGCCACATCGTCAATAATATAAAGCAGGCAGAGAGATAATCGGACAGCATAAGAATCCACATCTGATACTGAAAGGCGGCAATGGCGGTTTTAGGATTCACTAATTTGTATAAACCATAAAGCAAATAGGGATAAATTAAAAAAATAAATCCGCTCATAAGCGCAAGTTTTTTGTTTCTAAAAAAATGCAATCCTATTAGCACAATAAAAATGAGCGCGAATGACCAAACTATTACGCCCTGTACCAAAATCAGGGGTTTGATTGCCATTTCTATATTTGTAGCGTCAGTGAAATAAATAAAAGGCGCCAAAAAAATGGCATGCCCAATATAAACAATGCTTGGAATCGGCTTAAAATCCGTCAGCGATTTTGCTAAATTAAAAAAAACTATTTCATCGGGCTGATAGGATCCCTGAAAAAGCGGCCTCCAAGTCGGTTGAATATTGGTATCGGGAATATTGTTTAAAAAAAGCGCAAGTAAAACAATTCTAAGCAAAATTAAACCGATAATTGACCAAATAAAAAAAATTTTACTCATATTGTTAAATTATAAGCGTCGGTTATTTTTTTGGCAATTATCGGCCAATCTTTCTGTTTTATATCTTCAAGATTTTGAGCGCCAATTTTAGCCATTAATTCTTTATTATTAAACAAATTTATAATCGTTTCAGCAATGACATCGGCATCTTTTTCTCCCACTAAAATACCGTTGATATTATCTTTTACAAGATAAGGAACGCCACCGGTTTTTGTCGCTATAACTGGAAGACCCGCAGCCATAGCCTCCATAATAGATGTCGGCGTACCTTCGTGATAACCCGACATTGTGACAGAAGCTAAAACAAAGATATCGCCGCCCAGAAGATATTCTACCACTTTTTCGTGCGGCAAGTTGCCAAGCAAATGAATGCCGGAAATATCCCACGCTTTCTGCCACAGGTTCTTTTTCTCCGGTCCGTTGCCAATTATCAAAAGTGAAGCGCCTGGAATCCTGTTTTTAATTATTTTAAAGGCGCTGACAAGGTATTCAAACCCTTTTTGTTTCGTAAGCGCGCCAATGGAAATTATTACTGGCTTTGAATACGGCAAACTAGATTTTGGTTGATTAAATTCATTTAAATAAATGCCGCTTGAAATTATTATGAGCTTTTTTTGATCAACGCCGATTGATAAAAGGCCGCTTTCAATTTCCCGGCTAACACAGATAATTTTGCATAACCCGTTAAATATCTTAGCATTGGATTTTTTTAAAATCTTAGGATTAAGCCCGCCATGAATTGTGAGAATAGTTTTGATTTTCAATTTTCGCGATAGCAGTCCGCCAAAATATGCTTCAACTATATCTCCGTGAAGGTGGATTATATTGTAAGGACTTTTACGATGTCGTCTTTTAACGGCAAAATACGCCCAAAAGTTAAACCAAAAACGCCGTATACGGCTATAGAGCGGCAAAAAACCAAGCGACGCCTTGAAAGTATTGGGAAAAATGTTAGTGTCCCCCACTCCGATAAATATTTCTACATCATGGCCGAGTTTGGCTTGTTCTTGGGATAAAATAAGGCCGTGACGCTCCATACCTCCAATATGCGGCGGAAAATATTCAATTATTCTTGCGATTCTCATAGTAATACTAATGACACGAATTTAAACATACGAATGACGCGAATCAAAATCTGCGTTTATAATTCTTTTAGGTTTTAAATATTGCCTTCTAAAATTCGCCAGTATTCCGAGTTTATAATCCGCGGAGTGTAAATATCTTTGTGATTGAAAATAATCGTTTTTAGTGGTTATTGATTTTGCTTTGACTTCAAGAATAATCTTATTATCAATCATAAAATCGATTTTATTCCGATTATTGGCTTCTCCAACAAAAGATTTTTCCAAAAAAAATTCTCGCTTGTACGGTATTTGAGCAATTTTTAATTCTTCTTCAATGGCGTCGGAATATTGCTTCTCATTCCTAAATCTGCCCAATTTATTATGAACTTTAAATAAAATCCCGTTAATTTTATAAGATAGTTCTTTGTGTAAAATTTCTTTCATAATTTATTCGTGTCATTCGTATTATTCGTGTATTCGTGTTGGAGGGGCATCGCGTAGCTCCAAAAATAAGTGGGCAAAATCATGTATGCCTCGGTTCCATTCAAAATTTTTACTCACCCATTCTCGACCAGCTTTACCGAATTTTTCTCTAAGATCTTTATTTTCTATTAATTCTTTTATTTTTTCTGCCAGCATTTCTGGATGATGCGGTTCAATTAAAAATCCATTCTCGCCGTCATTTATCAAATCTGAAATGCCACCAACTTGCGTTGCCACCACTGCCTTCTCCATAGCCAGCGCTTCCATAATTGATCGACCGAAACCTTCGTGCCATGACGGATAAACAAAAATATCCATTTGAGCTAGTACTTCCGGCACTTTGCTGTACGGCACAAATCCCCGCCACTCTATCTTATCGTCAATTTTTAAATCTTCGGCCATTTCTCTAAGTTTTGTTTCCAGCGGTCCCGTTCCACAAACAATTAATTTCCAAGTTCTCCCCCTACGGGGGATCTCCCGAAGGGAGACAAGTTTTAAATCCTGACTTCTTAGAATTTTAACTGCTTCAAACAAATCTTCTAATCCTTTTCCATCTATCAACCTTCCAACATACCCAATATTTATCCCCATCTTATCCCCAAAACTATCGATTCTAAGAATCGATAGTTTTGGGGCAGGATTAAAAAGGTTTAGATCAACGCGGAGAGAAACAAGACGGATTTTGTTTTCTTCTATTCCCTGCTCTTTCACTTGATTAAAAATCGCGCGACTGATAACCCTTGTACGATTGGCTTTTTTCATAACAAATAGGCCGATTTTTTTAAGAAGCCAGCTTTTAAAATTTTCTTTGTTTTCCAGCTTCCTAAAAATCTCACCCTGAATCTCAATAACCGACAGTTTCCCCGTTAAAAATTTTAAAATCGTCACGGCTATTCCGCCGCCAACAACTTCCGAAGCGTCAAAAACATCAACGCCGAAACGCGATCTCAGATAAAGACCCAAAATAACCGAGCATTTGATAAACCCGATATAGCCGAGCCGCGGTACAAGGTAAATCCGGATATTTTTTTCTTTGCCGCGGTGAAACAAAAAATCCGGCGACTGGGCAATGATAAACAAACGGTCAAAATATGTCGCCATTGACCGCCACGTTTTCATATCCTGCTCGTTTGAAAAAATGTCTTTCGGATATCTATGTTTTCCTATAAAACAAACGTTCATTTTTATTTTCTTTCAAATAAATAATAAACATTTATGCCAAGAGGTAAAAATTTTTGAAACGGCGACCAAATAAAATCGCAAAATCTCCACACCGGCAAAGCCAAAAATTGAAGCGGCCGAGGAACCCATGAAACGGCGCCAAAACTCGCCGATTCAAGCAATTTGAAATCTTTTTTGAAAATTTTTCTGACAAAGCCGGGCCGCAGGGCCACTTTCCGCCTATTTGCCAAACTGCGCATCCAGTTCAAATCATTGTAAATATTCGGAAAAACAACCATAACTTTACTTTCTTCATGGGTTATTGCTTTTATTTTATTAGATAAAATAACCGGATCAATGTATTCCCAAACTCCAATAGCGATGACTAAATCAACCAATGGCAAATTAATATCGGAAACTGGTGAATTAATAAACTCAACTTGAGAAAAATCTTTCATTTTCTCGCGGCAAACCTTAAGCATTTCGGAAGAAATATCAATCGCATAAATTTTCTTGGCATTTTTGGCCGTTTGAGTATATTCGCAAGTGCCGCAACCCAAATCAGCCACAACTTTCTCAACGCTCAAATTGCCGATAATTTTTTTTAAAAACGGCTGCCACAAACTTAATACATATTTTTCAAGAATTGAATTTTCGCCCCGTCTGTCATACTCTTTGGCATTTGTATACTCTAAATTTTTATCTTGATAAACCATATTTTAACTTAAACGCCAAGCACCAAAAAATTTTAAATGTTTTATTAGCTAAAAAAGCTAAAAACTTCATTAAACTATTACTCCGGTCATACCAATTCATAAGTTCAGAAAAGTCGCCAATTTTGTTTCTATTCTTCTCAACAAATGCTTTTAAATTATCAAAATCTCTATCAGTCATCGTATTAGGATGAAGTATAATCGTTATTATTCCAAGCAATACTTTCCTTGGCCGCCATAAAATTTGCGGCAACCAAACAAGGCCCCATTTCTTAAATGGATATAAAGCAATGCCATCACTTATATAATTGAAACCACCCATTTTTAAAGCTTCAATTGTGTTTTTATCAAAAGAATGGCCCGGAGCGACAAAAATTTCGGATATTGATGATAATCGATCTTTAATTATACACGCTCCATCGGCAATTGTTGATTTTTGGGTTTTAAAATCCAGCCCGGCGAATTCGCTTCTTTTATTAATTTTTAAAACGCCTCCGTTTTCGGTTTTATAGCTATGTTCAAAGCCATGCTGAGCTATTATCCATCCATTTTGACTTAATTCTTTAATGGTATCCCAAAAATTAGGATTAGCCGGATATTTCAAAAGTTCCGGATCTTTATTGTCGGGAATCACAGCCAAAAGCGGTTTTATGTCGTGTTTTTTAAAGACTGAAACGAGGAAATTAAAATTATCCCAATTCATATTGGGCGCAATATCATCTAACCTAAAAAAATACCTGCTCATTTTAGTAATTTTTTATATAATTCAAACCATCTTGGCAAAATTATTTTCCAATTGAAATTTTCTTCAATTTTTTT
>Ga0210057_1007168_pt1 | contig 13615 bp, 16 predicted proteins | sample CryGeyCG2114_010_2_FD_183968 | JGI IMG/M metagenome (GOLD analysis project Ga0210057, IMG submission 183968) | Groundwater microbial communities from aquifer - Crystal Geyser CG10_big_fil_rev_8/21/14_0.10 (SPAdes) (version 2) | ecosystem: Environmental > Aquatic > Deep subsurface > Groundwater ... | reverse complement strand
GTCTAATCCATATATCAAATTTCTACTTTATCTAGGTTGCCTGTAACGCTCCAAGTCCCAGCTGTTGACGGTAGTATATCCATCGTATATACTCTGTATATATAGTTAAGAACCCTTGCGAATAGGGCACACGAATTAAAAATCATGAAGACCATCATCAATATCAAGGCGGATAGGGACGTTAAAGTGAAAGCGCAGAAGGTGGCGAAACGGCTCGGCGTACCACTCTCGCTCGTCATCAACAACTACTTGCGGGATTTTATTCGCGACAAGGAGGTGCATTTTTCTCTTAACCGCGATACGTTACCTCTCGGTACTCCCGAAGGAGAATTGAGGCCTGCCGTGAAGCGCCGACTGGCGCGAATTCATAAGGATATAGTCGCCGGAAAGAATATTTCTCCAGTATTTCATACTGCTGAGGCGATGGATGCCTATTTGGACAGCCTCAAATGAAAGTCGTTACGCATCAAAAGTTTGATAAGAGATTTGTAAAACTTGATGCTACGCTTCGGGTCAGATTTAAGGAACGGCGCAATTTGTTCCTAGAGAATCCTTCTCATCCACTCCTCAATAATCATGCACTTACAGGCGACCGACTAGGGCAATGGAGCATTAACATTACCGGCAATTGGCGAGCACTGTATGAATTTCAGGACGCGGAAACAATTATCTTTGTTGATATCGATACTCATCCTCATTTGTACGGGTAAGGGGAGCATGCTTATATTCTGCATCCGCCTGCGGAACGGGCAGGGAATATGAGAATGACTTAGATATGGTAATGTAAAGATATGTCAAAAATCGCTTTTGATATTGCGCTACTATTACCGGAGGAGATTATGGATCTCGCCATTTCGGCGAACAAGTCGGTGACTGATCCGCGGTGTGTGTATCGTCTAAACAAAACCGATGTGTTGCCCCACATTACTCTCGTTCAGGGTGTATTGGATGAAGCCCGATTTCCTGAAGTGGCGGCTTTACTTAACGATACTGCACAGACAACACTCCCCCTTACGCTAAAAATTACAGGTCTGGATTCCCGTGTTCAGGATGACGGATATCCTGCTATAGGGTTCTCAATCGAGTCAGACAAAAAAGTTCTCCAGCTCCATGAGACTCTGATGAAGCAAACGGAGGCAATACTTACTAGCGATGCCACCGAGGAAATGTTTTTTGATTCACCGATACGACCAGGTTCTGTTGCGTGGGTACAGAACTATCGCGCAAAGCATAGTCACCGTAGCTACCATCCCCACATCACGATAAGTGTCGGGGGAGTGACGAATATGGATGTGCAATTTCCCGTCTCGTTTACTGCCTCCCGCCTCGCTCTGTGTCACCTAGGGAATGGTAATTCCTGCCGTAAAATTTTCGCTGAGTTTACTTTAACTGGCACGAAATAGTTCAATGAATCAGAAAATTGTTATCAAACAACTAAAGGTGCTGGAGAAAGATGTGGCAGGAATGCGCCTCGTGGCGGAGGAATGGAAAGAGGAGTGGCAGACACTTCTTGCGATTTTGATGTCTGCACGCACACGTGATGAGACGACCATTGTCGTTGCAGAAAAGCTGTTCACTGCATTTCCAACGCTTTCAAAACTTGCCGAGGCGAAGGAGGCAGATATTCAAAAGATAATTTACCAGGTGAACTTTTTTCAGAATAAGGCGAAGTATATTGTCGCTACATCGCGTGAACTTCTCACGCAGTTTGGTGGGGAAGTACCCCACGATATGGAAAAACTCGTAACGCTTCCCGGTGTGGGGAGGAAGACTGCGAATGTGTTTCTTGCCGAGTACGGCGTCGACGCCATCGGTGTTGATACACACGTCTCATATATTTCACAAAAGCTTGGGTGGACGAGAAGTAAAACCCCGGACAAAATCGAGCAGGATTTACTCGCGCTGTTTCCACGGACGTATTGGCGCAAACTCAACTCAATACTCGTCCGCTTCGGAAAGACGCACCAGAGCCGAGTAAAAAAAGATGAGCTACTCGAAAAGATTTCAAAGATTTAGTATTATAGTACTTACGAACTTTCCTTCTTATTCTCCCCTAATAAGGGGAGCACACGCCGTCTGCGGCGGGAGGGGTGTACGTAGGTCCTAGTATTATTGAAGTATGAAACTTTACGAATTAGACAAGGAAGAGCAAGAACTTCTCGACGCTATTGAAGCGAGCGACTTCAAGTCCGTGCCGAATGTGAAAAAAGAAATAACCCGCTACGTCTCCTATGCGCGAGCTGATTCGAAGCGGACTAAAAACATCAATATACGTCTATCCGAACGGACTTTATATAAACTTAAAGTGAAGGCCGCCGAAAAAGGCCTTCCCTATCAGACGCTTGTCGCCTCTCTTCTCCACCAATACACGAGCAAGTAGCGTTCCGCGTCCGCTTCGGCAAGACTCATCAGAGCCGTACGAAGAAAGACGAGCTACTTGCGCATATCACATATATGTGATATTCTTTTACTTTGGAGCCCCTCGCCAGCCCTTCATAGAAAATCACGTGATTTTCTATAGGGAAGGCCGGTATGTCGACACCGCCTCCTTCCTTGTAATTACCACTAGTTTCAACACTATGGGTATTTTACGAGCCCTAGGACTTGCTGTCGTCATCATAGTCCTTCGAGTACTTGTACCAGAGATATGGAATGGACTTGAACATCTTGTCCTTTCCTCTCTTTCCCTCGGTAGCTCGCTGGTCGATCACCTGCAAGCTGCTGTCGGATCAATTCCCCTCTCTTTCGTACACTGAATTTCGAGACCGAAGACATTTTGTCTTCGGTCTCCTTCGTTATGTTGTAGATACGCTTACGAATAGCGCATGCGAATGGGGAACACCCTGCGATTCCGCGCATGGTGAAATCGTGGCGTCCCGCCGGAGGCTAATGTCTTGCGGTGTCGCTCTTAATCTTTACCCAGCACCTTGCCGGGAACGCCCTGCGCTTGTGCGCAGGGTTCGGGTCCTTGCCACAGGATTAACGCCCTGTGGTCAAGGTGCTGGGTTTACAACGAATGGTTGCGTCCCCGTGGTATGAAGCTATACTTAGTGCATATTAGTAGTTATTTCATTATGTATTACTCACTAGCCCCGTCACTTTTTTGGATTGTAGTATTTGTTGTCGGGTTTTTCTATCTTAAGGGAAAGATAAACACGCTTTCAGAACGTGTCGACAAACTTGCCAAAGAGGGTGGGGTGAAGACGCAATCGGTTTCTGCTCCCACCCCTATTCCATCGGCAGGGGGAACACTCTCTCCTACAGGAGAACCTTTTCTTCCAGAGCAGGATGCTCTCGCGGTGCCTGTGGTGCCTTCTCCCCCAAAGGCAAAAGCAGACAGTGAAGAGACCGGTAGTCGTTGGCTCGGTAAGATCGGTGTGTTCGCTATCGTTCTCGGTGTAGCCTTCTTCCTTAAATGGTCGTTCGACAATAATATCATCGGCCCGATGGGGCGCATCGTCCTCGGTATTCTCGGTGGAGCGGTGATGGTAACCGTCGGACAGTTTCTCCGAAAGAAATATGCCGGTTATTCCGATATCGTTTCCGGTGGCGGTATTGCGGTCTTGTATCTTTCTATCTTCTCGGCGTACGCCTTCTACCAATTTATAGGGCAGGGGACCGCGATGATTCTTATGTTATTTGTCACTGCACTGTCGGTCACCCTAAGTGTCATCGGAGGAACACAACAACTCGCGGTCCTCGGTGTTGTCGGTGGTTTCGTCACACCACTTCTACTCTCGACCGGGAAGAATGAGCTCGTCGCTTTGATGAGTTACCTCGTGATTCTCGACCTCGGTGTGCTCGGTGTCGCCATTTTCAAAAAGTGGGAACGGCTTAATCTTCTTGGGTTTATCGGAACCGCCCTTCTCTTTTTTGGATGGTTCGCGCGGTTCTATACCAAGGAACAGCTCGCGCTCACCTTCCTCTTTTTGACCGTCTTCTTTCTTATCTATCTTGTGGCCGGTATTGTCCATAACATACTCTGGGGTAAAGATTCAACGAGCGAAGAACTTGTCCTGGTCACCTTTGTACCAGCAGGGTACGGCCTCATGTCGTACGTCATTCTTGATCCGCAGTACCACGGCATCATGGGCTTCTTCATGCTCGTGCTCGCCCTCTTCTATTTTGCCGTTGCCTTCGTCTCCTATCGAATCAATCAGAATGATAAACTGCTCAACCTCTATCTTCCTGGTATTGCGATTATCTTTCTTACCATAGCGATGCCACTACAGTTTGGAGGTGTGTGGATTACCCTCGCGTGGCTTCTCGAAGCAGGACTTCTTGTGCTTGCGGGAAATTTGACGCGTCGGCACAGTATGAATGTATTCGCTGTACTGGTGTATTCAGCAGGACTTATTCGCTTCTTCGCGTTTGACGCAAACGTGCGCGATATTATGAGTCACACACCAATCTTTAACTCTAAAGTATTTATTTCTCTCGTCGCGATTGCCATTGCGTACCTTATTGGATATATGTTCGTTCGTCACGAAGGTGAGGATGATGCGGAAGGACGACGACATGCCGCAATTGCGTTTGTCGTGCTCGCGAATATCCTTTCCCTCTATATTGTTACTTCAGAAATAAATACCTCGTATGACCGCGCGTTGTATAAAAGCAAAGAGGCGTTTGCTCTTGTTGAGAAAGACTATTATAGCGGAAGTGTCGAGCACAGTCCGCGACAGCAAGCGATATTTGAACAGAGCAGAAGTATGAATTATGAAAAAGTAACGGCCACACAGAATCGTCGCAATACCGTGGTCTCTATTGTGTGGGCTCTGTATGCCGTTCTTCTTACTGCGATTGGCTTTACTCTACAGAAACGAGTTGTGCGTATTCTCGGTCTTATCCTCCTATTCCTTACTGCATTCAAGGTTCTTATCGATGTTTGGGCGCTTGGCCAGTTGTATCGCATCATTTCCTCCATCACCTTCGGAGCTATTGCGCTCTTGGTGTCGTTCGCCTATGCGAAGTGGAAGGACCGATTAAAAGAAGTTCTTTAACAGCACCTGTATTCTATGAACATGAAACGAACCATCTTTTTTCTTAGCATTCTTGTGCTTCCGCTATCTGTGGCGCTTGCAGACTTTTCCCCCGCAGATTGGGCGATATCCAGACCGCTTGCTCTGCCATCCCTTTCAGCGCCTGAATATATCCGTGTCCCACTCGACAGCGGGGTGGCAGGAAGTTCAAACGGGTATCGCGACCTGCGTGTTATAAAGGAACCAAGTGAAGTGGAAGTTCCTTATCAACTTGTTGTTGAAGACGCATCGGTTACTTCCGAATATGTACCCGCTCGAACACTCGATACCGTTTCTGATGGCTCTGGACGTCTCATGTTTATCCTCGATCTCGGGGAGACGGGGGTTCTTCACAGTCGACTCAATATCGAAACATTTTCGAAAAATTATCGACGCCAGGTGTCCGTCTATGCATCGGCGGCACTGCTTCCTCACGGAGATTCAGGTTGGAACATGCTTACCGATACGGGATACATCTTTAAGTTTAGTGACAAAACCGCGGGGTTTGCTACCGCAAAAGGGGAGGTGACCTATCCAGAAAGCAGTGCACAGTATCTACAGGTTGTGGTAGAGGGAGGTACGGAAGGTGCCTTGTCTCTCACCTCCGCGCATGTATATCGGTATAATGTCTCGGTAGGGAAAAAGGTGACGCAGGATGTTGGCGCGGAGGTGAATGAAAATACCCTCGATCAAACGACAGAAGTAATTGCTGACCTCGGGGCATCCGGAATTCCGACAAAGAGTATTCAATTGTTTGTGCAAAGTGCCGGAAACTTTAGTCGGTCGGTTACCGTGTTCGGTGGGAATAACGGGGAGACATGGTCACCAATCGGACGAGGGTATCTCTCTCAAATTGAAACAGCCAAATTTACCGGTTCAAGTTTCTCGCTTTCGTATCCTGAGTCGACATACCGATATTACCGAGCGGTTATCCAGAACTTTGACGATGTCTCGCTTTCGATAGAACCGCGCGCTCGTTTTGAAGGGGTTCTCCGAACGGTTGTGTTTGAAGCGACTCCGGGGAATGCGTACGCTCTCTATTACGGCAATGCAAAAGCGTATGCCCCGAAGTACGATTTGTCTCGGTATTTCGACTACCTTGATACTACGGAATTAAAAGAAGGAGCGCTCGGGACCGTTCGTGAGAATACCGAGTATGTAGCACCAGCGGAGCCGGTGGTACCCTTCACTGATAGAAACAAACTACTTTTAAACATCACCCTCGCGTTTCTTTGTGTGCTTATTGCCGGAGTCGTCTTCTGGTACATCTGGAGTCATAAGCGCGCGGAGGCAGTTGCACAGTCGGCTTCCTCGACGCCTCCTGATGTGAAAGAAGTGTCACCTACACCAACACCAGTAGCCCCGTCAACAGATACGGAGCAACCGCCAAGAGTGTAGCGAAGTCATCATAAAAAGAAGAAGGACCCAATGCAAAGTCTTGCATTGGGTCTTTTTGTTACACTATTTGTCTTACGTGACCTCTTTGGTCACTTTGAGTACCTGCGCGATGAAGCGAGCGGTATATACTATCTCACTTATCACACAGGGCACCATAAGGAGGTGCCACCCGTACTTTAACGGATTAAAGACAAGCTCCCAGCGTTCCTTTGTGTACTCAACCCAGAATGAGTTGAGCCAGCGACGGTGCGGTTTCTTTCCAAAGGTGAGGCGAAACCAGTCGCCAACACCGCGGAGGTGTTCGGTCCAGCGTTCGCATGTCTCAGTGACAGCAGGAACGCCTTCCACTTCCCACATAACATGTTGGAAACGATAGAACTCGCTCGCAAACCGGCCGATGTAGCGGATGTGTCGCCATACTTCCTGCGCGAGGTATCTTCCGTAGGACAGTGGCGCAGAACCGGGTCTTCGTTCGCTGTATGGTCGTAGTCTATAAAAACCAGCAACCATTGGATGAGCATTTTCTGTGGCGAACGACCAGCGATACCACACATAGTTTCTAAGGAGATCCATCCGTGCCTCTCGTGATGCACATCGCTTGAGTGCGCGCACCATGTTTGGTACGGAGTAGAACTGATGCCATGCGGAACGATAAGCATTCATCCATTCGTCGTCGCTCATGATCGGATGCGGAGTCGCGACGTGAAATGAATCGTACCGCGACAGATCCGGATGAAGGGTGTCGCCATTCGCCACTGCCCACGCATGATTTTCACTTCCTGGAAGGGGAGTGAGCATGAAGAACGATGCTTGGTCTGCTCCGAATTCGGCAAGCTTTTCAATGTCAGCCTTAACCGACTCCGGCGTGTCTTTCGGAAAACCGATGATGTATCCGGCATGAACAAGGATACCGAGTTCATGACAGCGGTTCCACAATGTTTGGTACAGCCCGACTTGGTTTTGAAACTTATGCGCATCTTTAAGATTGGCCGGATTCATGGATTCAACACCCATAAATATTTGCCGGCATCCTGCCTCCGCGAGTTTCGCAAGAAAGTCCGGGATCTTTCCACAGACGAGATCCGCTTCAATCATGAAGCTAATGGCACGACCTTCTTTGCGAAGGGCGATGATGCCATCTAGAATGTCTTCCCACAGAGGATTTCTTCCGAAGTTATCATCGGTAAAGAAGAACGATGCTTTCCCAAAACTGATACAGAGTTCTTTGATCGCTTGTATCACATCAGCAGGTGTTCTGTACCGCGATTCGCGTCCCTGCACATTAATGATCGTGCAGAAGTTGCATGACAGTGGACACCCTCGTCCCGTGTCGAACGTACCGATTCGCGTCGCGAAGTTTCCTTCGAAGTATCCGTCTGGATACAGGGGGAGCGGAGCGGTTGTAAGGTTAGGTCTGCCTCCTCGATATAATTTTTTCGGTGACCCGTTCAGGATATCTTGCAGTGCTTCTTTCCAAACAATTTCAGCTTCCCCGTGGAACACGATTATTCCGCGTTCCATAAGACTCTGAATTTCTTCAGGCATCTTTTTAGGACACGGAATGTTTGGGCGTTTCGGATCATTCACTCCATCAAGCATTGTTGTGATGATGCCGGAGACATGGAAGCCTCCGATAACGCAGACGGCACCTTTTTGTTGCCACGAGGTCATAATGTCGAGCGCTCGTGGAAATTGAGCGCTTTGAACTGCGACCAAGCCGACAATGAGTTTTGTTTCCGGTTTTGGGAAACTTCTCGCGAGTTTTCTAAGTTCCCTCGCGTGTTTCAAGAGGCCATCTTCGAGTACGTGTATGAGGATATTTGTGTCAGGAGTGATAATCGAACGAAGCGCTTTGCTTGTTATTGAGTTGAGTTGGGCAAGACTATTTGAGGGAAGTACTCCCAACCAAAATCTCTGCACAAACCCGTCGTCATCGTAGAGTGTTGGCTTAATAAGTACAACCTCCGCCTGTTCTGTTTTTTGAGCATTCATGGGTCAGAGACCTTTCTGGACATCTGTCCGGATGTGCGTGCTTCCACGCTGGTATATGTATATGAAAAGGACTGAAAAGCTGTTCCCATAGTAGTCCGTGTGACCCGGCTTGTCTATCAGAGAAAGATGCGTACAATACGAATGCATAGTATGAAACGACCCTCACACATAACCGCATCCTTCCAAAAAACCATACGGGGATACTATACAAGACAGTGGCGAAGCTTCCCGTGGAGAGAGACAATGGACCCGTACGCTATTTTAGTTTCGGAGGTAATGCTCCAACAGACGCAAACTGATCGAGTAGTGTCAAAGTATGCGGAATGGATAAAGGTGTTCCCTACGGTCGAAGTGCTTGCGCAGGCACCTCAGAGGAAAGTGCTCACGGTGTGGCAAGGACTCGGGTACAATCGGCGAGCCCTTAATCTTCATCGTCTGGCGCAAGTACTCGTTCGAGAGTATAAAGGTATTGTTCCTCGGGATACCGAAACACTTGAGAGTCTCCCGGGAATCGGTCCGTACACTGCAGGGGCAATCCGTGCATTCGCCTTCGACGAACCGGGGATCTTTCTTGAGACAAATATTCGAGCAGTATACCTGCATTTCTTTTTCGGGGGTTCAGTAAAGGTGTCCGATAAAGAGCTTCTCCTTCGTGTAGCTGAAACACTTCCACGGCGAAGTATTAGAACTTGGTATAATGCACTGATGGACTATGGTGCGATGCTCAAGCGTACCAAGAAGAGTTTTTGTGATCAAAGTATTCACTACACGAAGCAAACAAGATTTCGAGGGTCACGGCGAGAGCTTCGTGGAGAAATTATCCGCCAAGCATCAAAAAAGAAAAATATCAGTCCGAAAGATTTTAAAATACGTAATTCGGAGGAAAGAATTCAATCTGTTTTTTCCGATCTTGTACGGGAAGGGTTTTTAAAACAAAAAAGTAATACATACACACTTATATGAGTTTCACTCGAACTATTGAAGATTTTATCTGCGAGCAGTGCGGGACGTCTGTTACGGGAACAGGGTATACCAACCACTGCCCGAAGTGTCTTTGGTCCAAACATGTCGATATTCACCCCGGTGACCGCTCTTCCCCCTGCGGGGGGTCTATGGAGCCGATGAGTGTCATGGTTCTTTCCGGTGTAGAAAAAATAACGCACACATGTACCGTCTGCGGTTTCATTCGATCTCAAGGAGTAAGTACAAACGATGCCAGGGATGTTGTCACCGAGGTGTCGTCGAAGCCCTTTTCGTCACTAAAATAGAGGCTAGGGTTTTTCCCCAGAAAGTGTATCTTCGAGGAGTTTAGTAAGAGCCGGAGCAACCTCTTCTTCAAAACTCTTTGCGGTAAGAAGCGGATTAAATGAAAGCATCTCAGAAAAGTCATGACCGGTATCTTTTTTAAAACTTCGTAAGATATGACTCATGGTGATTGCATGGAGATCACGTTCACTCGTTGTCTCTGCATCGGTGGATGTAACAATAAGGCCGATGAGTTTACCTTGTGCACTGATCACTCCACCTCCAGAGGATCCATGTTGTGCAACCGGTGAACCACCGATTGAAAAAGTATCTATTGTTTTGCCGTCGAAACTAAACACCTTTCCGGTTCGTACCAGTGATGACATCGGGTACAAATCTCTTTGGATAGTCACTCCTCCGAAAAAGCCGGCAGGATATGCGGCGACTAGCGCGTCCCCGAGTGTTTTGAACGTTGTGTCGGTACTATCTATATCAACCATCGGAAATTCCTTCGGTACAGGAATGTTCGGGTTAATACCGTTGGTGATGAGAAGAAGTGCGAAGTCATGTTCCCCAGTTCCACTCGGGGCTTCTTCCTTAATCGTCATGTAGTTCTCTTCTACCCAAAGAGGGGAGATATACATAAGCTTTGCTTTGTATGCATTTCGAGCAGGTTCACCTGTTCGTATAACACAATTGATAAGGTTAGGTACGAGGTAGTCCTTCAGGAGAAAGTATTCCGCGACGTGGGCGTTGGTTAGGATGATGCCACGGTCATCGATGATGACTCCTGAGCCAGAGAGAGGACTGAATGATCCGCCTTGTGCCGTTGTGCAGATAATATTTACCAGAGCCTTGCGTGTTTTTGTATTAATGTCTTCAAACGAAACGGGCTTCACTGGAAGCGAGAGAGAGCTGGTAATAGTGGGTGCAACAGGTTGTGAGGTTGCGTGTGCTGACGTTGTGGTAAATAAAGAAGAATCTTCTGTTCGTGTAGATAAGAGAAGAGTATTTAGCTTCGCTCGCGTACGTGAGTCGACGGTTCCTGTTGGAAAGGAGAGACCTGCGGGGGACAAGATCTCGCTTTCGTACTTGCGTTGAAATTGTCGCACCCCTGCTTCAGTGAGCTTTCCGAAGTATTCCGTCTCGCTTCCGGGGACGGTGACACGTGTCGCGGTATCTTTGTTTAAAAGTATTTGGAGATAACGTACGTCAGTTCCGCGGGAACCAGTTTGGAGTGTCTTAACGAATTGAAATGAGGAGGGGATAGAGGTGTTTGCTATCTGACTTTGTGCTTGCACAGGTGAGCTCGGTGACTGTAGTGAGGTTTGTAATGCTGTTATTTGTGCAAGAAGTGTTTGGATTTTTGCCTGAAGTTCCTCAAGGCTCACCGCGTACACTGGGCTACTCTTCGCTATACCAAGGAACCCCACGCCAACGAGGACAAAGGTAATGAGGATTGTTTCCACTGACTTTATTACAAACTTCATTCTACTAGTATATAAGAAGAGAAGGGCGTTGACGAACGAGGTACTCGTGGCTCTTTTCGAGAAAAAGAACAGCGAAAGTATTTTCCAATTCGAGAATGATACCCAAATAGTTTAGCGCCGATGGGCCGAAAATCATAAGCCAGCTAAAAACCAAGGAAGGTATTTTAGCAATAGTATGCTATAGCATACTATTGCTAAATGGATAGATGAGTGAGGACGGTGATAGGCAATGGTTGAGGCTAAGCCTCAACCATCAGTATATAAGATGAGTACCTGTTTGACGGCAGCAAAGGTGTAACGCTATAGACCATAATAAAAGGTTGCCGCAATCCGTGACACAATGTAGCGTGAGTGGCGCGACATTCGCGTTGCTTGACGGGCACCGTCCAACACACATGTTGGACGGTGCCCGTCAAACGCTATCGCTCATACAAACGGCTATGGTAACCCACGTATGGCCTGTCAGTATCGATTAGGGTAACAGGTTCACTGGCCTATAACGTCTGTAATTGCGATTCTTTCTTTTTTTTGGTAGGCTGTGAACGAGCGCGGGATTAGTTTAGTGGTAAAACGACAGTTTTCCAAACTGTAGTTAGGAGTTCGATTCCCCTATCCCGCAGTATGAGCGTGGAACAAGTTAACATCGGCGAAGCTGAAAAAGCTGGGCGGGATGAAAACGCTTTGCTTCGTTTGCGCAATCGTATGTAATACGAGCTTGCACGTCGGCACTACATCGCCTGTTCCAAAACGGAATTTGTGGAGTACATTCAGTCTGAAATCGGCCCAACTTTTGCCGAGCTTGTTAAACGCAAACCTGAACTCTTACTTTCGTATGACAAAGATCCTAAGGCCGCACTTGCGGAGGCGGAAAAAGAGCTCCATCTGGAGGACAAGAGAGCTACCGCATAACCTACTTGGCATGCTGATGTTCTTAAGAACATCAGCATACTTCCGATTTTTCGTGATTTAGCAATAGTATACGTTCGTACACTATTGCTAAATCAGTTGCGGAGCGTTTTATCGAGGCGTTTGGCTTCGGCCCAGGCGAGCTCGTAGATTTTTTTCATTGCATCAGCGATTTCGGCGCTTTCTATAACCACGCCGAGTTTTTCCCGCCACGAAGCTATCATGATTTTGTTGTCGTATATGTTTATTTCGGGCGAGAAATAATATTTGTCTGGTGGCACGAACGCGATTTCTCGTTTTTCATCGGCGTCATGCGCTCCGCGCTCTTCTCCCGTTGGTGTTTTTGGGACAATCGCCCGAATGGCGATATTTTTCCCGGCGCGGCGTTTGTAGTATTCGGGAAAATAATTCGGGAGACCTTTGTGCATGTCGTCAACATTCGCGTAGGCGCGAATCGGTTCGGTTGAGGTAAGTGTATCTTCGTACACGTGGTGCAGACCTTCCGTTCCTTCATAGAATTTTATTTTCGGACGATTTTGTTTGGCGTGGAGTAAGTTTAACTCTGGAATTAACCCTTCGGCTTTTTTAATGTGCTCTGATGTTTGCTCCGCCACTTTTTTTAAGTGTGTCACGATCGCTTCCGGCGGCTCCGCGGCGAATTCCGATTTGGGCTCTTTGCCGGAAATGGTCACCAAGCCCTTGTTCGCAAGGGAACTCAAAATGTCATAGCCGGTGGTGCGGTTGATGCCCGCTTTGCGGCTGATTTCCGTGACTGTGCCGCGACCGAGTTCCAGTAATACCACGTATACGGTGGCCTCTTTGGTGCTGAACCCTAATGCGGGCGGGGTTGTATTTTTTAATACAACCTCGCCTCTGCGGTTCTGTAAACATCTTTTCGGTGATCAATGACGAGGATGGTTGCGGATGATTTTTCAATTGCATAAATTATGCGAAAATCTCCGACACGAATTTTGAATAGTCTTTTTAGTATGCCATGAAGGGGGCTTCCATAGAGAAGGGGATTGATGGCGAGCTTATTCTTAATCACTTTCTTAATACGTTGTCCCGTTTCAAAATCAAGCCTGGGGATATCGTGTGACACGACGGCGGGATGATAACGTAGAAAATTGTTATTTGCCGAAGTTTCTCCAAGCTCTCTCATGGCTTATATAGGTTACTTTTTCTTTGGATCGCTTTTCAGCGATTTTTCCAAAGTACAAATCTTCTTCCAGCTCTAGGGCAAAGCGAATAAGCTGAACCGCCTTTGACGAGATGGACATTTTGTCACGTTTGGCTGCGTTTCGGAGCGAAAATTCCATATCGGTGTCCGGTGTGATATTTATTCTTTGTTTTATTGTAGGCATGCAGTCAGTGTAACAGAAGTGTAACATATATACAAGTCTTAGAGCCTATCCACTATCTCGCGGTACCCAGTCCTAAAAGCCTTATTTTTAGGCGAAAAACGAGGCGGAGTCCGAAACATAATGAATTATGTTGAGGACGAGACGAAGTTTTGGAGCCAAAAATAAGGCTTTTAGGACAGGGGGAAGATAGTGGATAGGCTCT
>Ga0210057_1007165_pt1 | contig 13616 bp, 19 predicted proteins | sample CryGeyCG2114_010_2_FD_183968 | JGI IMG/M metagenome (GOLD analysis project Ga0210057, IMG submission 183968) | Groundwater microbial communities from aquifer - Crystal Geyser CG10_big_fil_rev_8/21/14_0.10 (SPAdes) (version 2) | ecosystem: Environmental > Aquatic > Deep subsurface > Groundwater ... | reverse complement strand
ATTAAAATCTAATGTAGTAGTATTATAAGTTGTATTTGTAGGCGAGATTATTGTAATTACTGGGATTATCGTATCTTTCAAGAAGGTAACTGAACTGCTGTTCAAATTGTTGCTTGTATCATTGCAATATAAAACCCATATATTGCTTCCTTCTGAACTTACTAAATTGCTGAAATTAGTTCCCATAGCTACTGTACTAGAATTTGTGCCATTTCCAATTGAATGCCAGCAATAACCAGGACTTGTTTCAATAAATGTATAATTAATAGCAGAAACATTCACATTATAAGTAGTATTCGCAGGATAGACAATGCTTATTGACGGCTTGGTTGAATCAATCATAAAAGTAACAGAAGTCTGATTAAGATTTCCTAAGGAATCATTTGCATAAGCTCTTAAAATATGACTCCCATCAGAAAGAACAATTGTGACAACTCCTGAATAACTGACATTTGCACTCCCATTAAAGAACCAAACTGAAGATGCATCACTTGAATTTGTTATGTTTACCAAAATGCTCTGGCTTGCATAACTTAGATTAGCTGGCGAAATAATTGTAACTAAAGGCGGCGTTGTATCGACATTAAAAGTTCTCATTGACATATTTTTATTATCGCTTGTATCATTTGCAGCTACTAGCCAAGTATTGCTTCCTTCTGAAGCTGTTAATCCTGTGATATTCTGACCGCATGTAATTGTTGTATTTGTAACCCCGGCATTCGTTGAATACCAGCACGCAGACAAAGCTGTTTCATCTGAAACAGTATAATTAATTGCACTAACTACATAATTATAAGAAGTGTTTGCAGGATAAGTCATATTAACATTTGGAGGTGTTGTATCTGAATAAGATGAATTATAAGTTATATTCAACTGCATAAAGAAATTGCTATGTAACATTCCTGACCCTATGCCAGATGTTCCATTCGTATGTATCAAAACATAAACATATTTATCTCCTGATGCTGTTGAGTTTACATAATCTGAAATTGAACTTGTAACTGTCCCTGTATGATTATATTCAAAACCAATTGCCCAACTTGGTGTTGTATTTAACTGAACCCAAGCTTTAGAAGAGACATTTCCTATGTATAAAGATATAGCATCTCTAGTTGCTGCATAATCTGCTGATTGTTTTGCCAGAATATCTATTTGTGTTATTGAAGCAGCAGTTTCTGTTATGTTAAATTTAATCAAATGGCATAAAGATTCATCAGTTTCAGTATTTGAACCACTTACAGCAACAGTAGTTGCATTATCTACAGAAATTGTGTTTAAGTTAGCTGCAGTATAAGCAGTTGCATCACAGCTACTCCAAGTATACATATCTTTTGTTAATTCAGTTGCTTCTTTCCATCCAGCTCCTCCTGTTGAATTTGGAAGATAGCTCACAGTTGGATCTAAGTACAAATCTCCTACAAAATCTCCAGAAATTTCAACATAGCCATGAGTTAAATCAATATTATAATTAGCCAAATCAGAAAAGTCAATTGTAATTCCTCCAGAAATTAAAGAGTTATCATCAACTTCAACTCCGGAATTACTGGAAATTTCAAAACCAACTTTATCTGCATTTAACTGAGAAAAGTTGAATATGCCTAAAGCATATTTGTAAAATTGTTTATTGTCATAAATATGTGTATGAGCTAAAATATCGTAACTAGTGATATTCTCCAAATAGAACTTTTCTTTTCCAACATAATAATAAGGTTTTAATTCTAAACCTGTAATATTATCACTTATCTTAATAACATTATTATAATCAGAATACATATCTAAAGCAGTAGTAATAGGAACATAATTTCCATCAACTAAAACATTTTTCTGAACTAAACTATATACAGTTTCTATACTCCCATTTCCCATACCATAGCTGTCAGAAAATGCTGTTCTTTTTATTGCCTTATCTTCTTCCCCAACAACCTCTATCTCAACTTTCTCTCCTACATCAGCTATCCAATCAACCTCATCTATTAATCCATCTTTATTATTGTCTACTAAAGAAGTATCTTTTGCTCCTTCAACTTTTATATTTTCAGGCAAACTTTCTTCAACAAAAGTATAAGCAACAACATCAGTATAAGGCAACTCAGCTTCTAATGTAATTTCTTTCTTCCCTTTCTCTAATCTAACTTCCTTAGCTATAGGAGCTGGAGTTTCATATTTAATATTATATTCAGTAGCATTACCTTCTACTTTAACTTCCTTAACCTCTTCTGTTAAAGTTTCCTCAACTATTTCTACTGCCCTTCCTGTAATTGAATGCCAAATTTGCTTAAAGAATCTTATTAAGAAAGGCTCTCTTCCTAATTCTATTTCCAAAGCAACCTGCCCTGTAATAGTTGTCTGTTTTATATCAAGATTTTCTTCTTCTATCTCGATTTCTTCTCCATCAACAATTTTTGTTATACTAATATTTTCTGCCTGCACAGGAATTTGTATTGTTAAATTACCAGGGATATCTAGCTTTATGTTCTTCTCCCACTTCACAGGCTTCCCTAATCTCGCCAGTTTGCTTGTTCTTAAACTTAAATTCTGCTCAGAAACAATTATATTAAACATATTGCTCTCTAAACTTTCGTTCTCTGTTTTTGCAATAATCTTACTAGTCCTTGTCCCTATAAATTCTAATTCCGGAGTAATTGTTGCTTTATATTCTTCAATAATTATGCTTATATTTTCAGGCTCAACTGGGATATAGCTTAAACTTTCATTGCTTAGGAAATATTCTGACAAGTTTAATGTATAATTAGAATTCTTAGCTATTACAATGTCAGGAATATCTTTTATTTTAGTTATAGTCACATTTTCAGTTACATTCATTATTGTTACATTAGTTACATTAATTTCTTTTTCTTTAACTTGTATTTTTTTAGAAGCAGAAGCTATTGTAACACCATCATAATAAATTGAGACATCCAAGTCTCCTTCCTCAGCTATAAACCCAATTTTTTCTAAATCTGCCAATAAAGTTTCTATATCTTTAGATAAAAATTCCTGCCCAAATCCTAATTCAAATTCATAATAATTTGTAGTTATTGCTACTTTTTTATCTCGGATTTTCAAATCTAAAACCTCTAAAGTTAAGTTTTTTTCATTTGTCTTTACACTTCCCTGGACTATTGTAGCAGATTCTCCAGTATCTAGCTTATATTCAAAATCTTTTCCATAACTAACTTGCCCTTCTATTACTCTAGACTCAGCTACTATTCCACCGGTAATTCCTGCTTCTACACCTCCCTCAGAAGATGGAGCAGATTCAGAGGATGTTTCAGATGGCGCAGATTCAGAAGATTCAGTTGGTGTTTCTGTAGGAGTTTCTGTAGGCGGTGTCGTCTCTGTTGTTGTTTCTTCTGAGGGTGTTGTTTCTTGAGTTGCAGTTTCTTCTGTAATGTTTTCCTCAGTTTTCTTTTCTTTTTCTTTAGTTACATTTTCTTCTTTTTTCTCTTTCTCCTTTTCTTCAGTTACATTTTCAGTAACATTTTCTTTCTTTTCAGGTTCAACAATCCCTGCCTGATAAACTAAAATTTTAAAATAAATTTCAGGATACCATCTTTTCTCTCCAATAAACCCATAACCTAATCCTTGTCCTGTTAATTGTGAATCTTCTGCATAATAATTCCCTTCTGTTTGGTTTATAAAAACAAGTTCAGAAATTGGAATCTCTTTTGTCTGATTATTTAATTTAAACGAAATTTTAGAATCTACTGGTATTAATTCGCCATGCTTCATCTTTATTTTTAAATCTCCTGTTATAGTCTCATTAATAGTATAAATTGGAGAGGGCTCCAAAATAACTCTGCCAGTAGGATGAAGAGGAAATTTAGCCAACAAAAGTAAGGTAACTGCAATTAAAACAAGAGGAATTAAAACCCAAAGAAATTTATTTTTTCTCTCAACATTTATCCTGCTTTTTCCAATATATTCTGTAATTACTTTTCCAGCCTCTCTTTTGCTTTTATAAATATAAGGCCCATATAATCTATTTCCTCTTTTAATATATTTTTTATAACTCATTCTACCTCTTTTGCCTTTCAATATACAAAAAACCCAAGGGAAAAAGCCTTTATAAATCTTTTTGCACTACAGAAGATATAGTGTTTTTATCTCTTAAATAACCCTAAGAATAAGACTAATGCTGCACCTAAAAAATTAACCAAAATGTCTAGTAAGCTAAAGTTTCTAAAAGGTATAGTAAATTGCAAGGCTTCCATTAACATGCCATAAGTTCCGGCAAGAAAAATAGCTAACTTAAAATTTTTAGTTGACATAAAAATAAAAAAAGATAAAAGAAAGTAAGCAGAAAAATGCTTGATTTTATCCATGAAACTGGGCTCTCCAGGAATTAGGAGAGGAACAACGGAATAATATAATATAATATCTAAAATAATTATAGTTAATAAAAAATAAATCAAAACTTTTCCTCTTTTCATTTTAAAAAGTGAGTTTTATCCTACAAAAGAACTAACTTTATAAATATTTATATAATCTGGACTATAATTTTCCTTTCTCTAGCCCCATCTAACTCTACTAAACCAATTCTCTGATAACCTCATTAATATAGTATAACAAAAACTCTTAAAATTATTTTTTATGTTATATAATATAACAAGATATATGATATAACCAAAAGGTTTAAATACTAACTATTTGTTATATGCCATAATATGGACAAAGATTTAAACAACCAAATAGGCAAGGAAAAAGAGCTAAAAGAAAATATTAGAGAATTTTTTGATTCAGCAGTCAAAGAAGAAAGAGAGGGGAAGTTTAATGTCGCAGTCACGCTTTACTTTAAAGCGTTGGCAGTATTAGCTGATTTGTATATTCTTAGAAAAGAAGGCAAAACCCCAAGCAGCCACTCAGAAAGATTTAGGATTCTTGAAACAAAATATCCTGAGATATATAAGTTATTAGATAAAAATTTTTCTTTTTATCAGGACAGCTACAGGATTAAAATAAATAAGGAGATTTGTGAGGTTTTAAAAAAAGATGGAGAAGAACTTATTAGAATACTTAAAATCTGAAAGCAAGAAATTTAGAGATAATCAGCTGTTTGATATTGTATTATACGGCTCTTCTGTAAAATCAAAAGAAGAGCCAAGAGATATTGATATATTGATGGTTTTCAAGGAAAAAAGCCTCAATGAAAGATTAGAGATAGCTCACTCATTCAAACAGAAAATAAAGAAAAAAATAAAAAATCCTGATGTAAAGACAATAAATCTAATAGAGTTATTTGATTCAAATTTTTCTGCCAGACAAGGCATCTTTACAGAAGGCTACAGCTTGATAGATAACCTTCCATTCTCGTTAAAAATAGGGTTTAGGGGATTTGCCCTGTTTACTTACTCATTAAAAAATTTAAGCCATAACGAGAAAACAAGATTTACATATTCTCTAATAGGAAGAAATGACGAGGGAATGATTAAAAAAACAAATGCCCTCCCTTTAGGGAAGGGGGCGCTAATTGTTCCTATAGAGAAAAGCATTATGTTTGAAGATTTTCTGAACCAATGGAAAGTAAATTATAAAATGAAGTATGCTCTTATCTTAGAATGATGTCAAAAAAGAAAATTAAGTATTTTGTAAATAAAAAACACTCTAAAAAAATAGGGAAAAAAGCTTTAAAGAAGATTGAAAAAAAAGTTGAGGAATTCTTATTCTCAATAATTCAGAAGGCAGCGAGAAAATCAGACTTATCAGGAAGAAAGGTAATAAAAATAGAAGATATTGAATAAGTTTTTTAGCAAGTTCAAATAACCTCAACAATAATTTTCCTTTCTCTAGCCCCATCTAACTCTATTAATCCTATTTTCTGCCATGTTCCCAACATTAACTTTCCGTTTTCAATAGGAATTATCTGACTTGAACCCAGAATACTTGCCTTAATATGACTATCCCCATTTTTCTCCTGGCAATTATGCTTCCATACTCCTTGAGGAATCCTAGTTCTTAAAAAATCAAGTATATCCTCACAAATATCTTTATTAGAAATCTCATTAATTATAATAGAACAGGTAGTATGCAGACAATATACCATAACAGCTTTTCCTTTCTTCCCCTCAACTAATTCCTTTACTTTTTCAGTTATATCTATTATCTCTTCTCTTTTATTAGTTTTAATTGTAAAATCCATAAGCTTTTTTAACCCTAAGAATATATAAAGATTATGAAAAAGAACTCTTTTCTTCAACTGAAAAATTCAAATATCAGTTATATACTAATATATAATATATAAACTTATACAACTAACAAACGAAAATGGACATAAAAAACATACTGCATTACCCAAGGCTGGATACAGTGCTAATGGTAGAGAAATTGATTTATGATACCTCAGGAACTTACACAAAAAAACAGATTTGGGAAAGATTGCCCAAAAAAGTTATGTACCAGACTTTTTCTGTTATTATTGATTATTTATTAGAAATTGGAAAAATTGCAGTTGATAGAGTAGGACATTTATGTTGGATATAGAACCCAAAACTTGTCAGAAAATATCTTAAAAGAAAAGATTTAATATGGAAGCCGAATCAGAAATAATATCCGCCAAGAGAAAGGTTTATAAATGGACAACTGTTCATATTAATGAACAGTTGTTAATAAAAATGAACAAAATAATAGAATTTTTTTTAGAGAATCCTGAAAAAGAATACTACATAAGGCAACTATCAAGAATGTTTAAAAAATCACCAACAACAATATCAAAAGTACTTAAAGATTACCAAAAACAAGAAATATTAACATCAGAAAAAAAGCTTAACCACCTGCTCTTTAAAGCAAATATAGCAAGTAAAAAATTCAAAACGATGAAAATAAATTATAACCTGAACACAATAATGAATTCCAGCTTAATAGAACTAATACAAAAAGAATATAACCCAAAAGCGATAGTTTTATTTGGAAGTTTTGCTAAAGGAGAAAATATACCAACAAGCGACATAGATCTATTAGTTATCTCCTCTGTAAAAAAGGATATAAATTTAGAAATATACGAAAATAAATTAAAACATAAAATACAGCTTTTTGTAAAATCAGATAAGGATACAGAAGACATGAAAACCAAAAGCAAGGAACTGCTTAATAGTTTTATAAACGGCATAACCCTATACGGTTTATTTGAGGTTTTCAAATGAGGTTTGAGGAATTTATAAAAAATAATTTTGCAAGAAAAGCTAACCCAGACAGACAATTAATAAAATCTTTAGTTAACACCGCAGAATCTGATTTGAAGTACTTAAACAAATTAGAATTAACCGAAGAATCTGCAAGAAAGTTAACAACAAACTATTATGATATCCTAAGAAGTCTACTAGAAGCGATAGCATCGTCAAAAGGATATAAAATCTACTCGCATGAAGCATTTACTTCTTTTCTGCAAGAATTGGGTGAGAATAATATAGCAATAAAATTTGACAGAATAAGAAAAACAAGAAACAATATAAACTACTATGGCAAATCAGTTTATTTAGAGGAAGCTAAAGACATAATTTCCGAAATAAAAACCCTAATAAAAATTTTAAAAGAGAAATACCTAAAAAATGCCTAAGAACAAAAAAATAAATCTAATTTGCGAGGAAAGATTAAAAAAATATTTCTCTATAACTGGAAAAGCATTAAAAATAGCAAAAAAGCACATAAACAGCAAGAAAAAAAGCGAAGCTAAAGAAATTCTTGACATGGTTTCCTGCTATTTTGTGGATGCAATATATTTTGAAAAACAAGGAAATTATGTAAATGCTTTTGCTTGCCTTAATTATGCACATGGCTGGTTAGACACCGGAAGTAAATTAGGAATTTTTAATGTAAAGGATAATAGGTTATTTGTAGTTAAGTAGATAGAACTCGAATAGCTGGTTTTAATAAATAGCCCCAAACATCAGTATATAAAGATTCTGCAGCAATATGTTCAGGAGATCTTTTTAATCTGCACCCAATAACAACTTCTTTGCTCATAGAATCATAATTCACACTTCTATCTACTAAATTTCCAGCTTCTCTCCTAAGTTGAGAAATGGATTTCAGCTCTCCCAATACCCTATCAATTCTACTAGCCTTTTCCTCATCACCCTCAAGAGAAATTGAAACTCTCCTGCTACCTGTTCCATTTTTATAAAAACTAATCATAAAATGAACTCTATTCAGTGTAGAACTCAGTGAACTATAATCTTCAGATATCTTAACTTTATCTCTTGCATCTTTCTCTAAATAACCAGATGAAACTAAAAGGGAACATAAAAAATCTGCAAAACCCAAATTTAAATCTGCTAATTTGTCAATCATAAATCTAAAAGAAACCTGATACTTTTAATCTTTTCTACACTACAAAATATATTTAAATCAGGTTATTTTAGTATTATAAGAGAAAAGATGGTGCAGAAAACAATTGTCTTAAGTTTAGGAGGAAGTTTAATCATTCCAGAAAATGTAGATATAGATTTTCTTAAACAATTCAAGAGAGTAATTATTAAGCATAAAAATAAATACAAGTTTGTAATAGTCACAGGTGGAGGAAGCATAGCAAGAAAATATATCTCAGCATTAAAAGCAGCTGGAGAATCTTGCTATTTACAGTCCTTAGCAGGAATTGGAACAACAAGGATGAATGCTCGTTTTCTTACTTATCTATTTGGCAGAGATGCAAATGAAGGAATTCCGCATGACATGAAAGAAGTTAAAGGACTGCTGAGAAAAAACAATCCTGTATTTTGCGGAGCTTTAAGATATGCAGATAAAGAAACTTCAGATGGTACCTCAGCAAAACTAGCAAGATATTTTTCTTGCGATTTTGTAAATTTAACTTTAGTTTCAGGACTTTACAGCAAAAATCCCTTAACTCACAAAAACGCGAAATTTATTCCTAAAATTTCCTGGGAAAAATTTGAAAAAATGGCAAATAAAAACAAATTTGTTCCAGGCCAGCATTTTGTATTAGACCAGTCAGCTTCAAAAATAATAAGAAAATACAAAATTAAAACTTATATTCTTGGAAAAGAATTAAAGCAATTAGATAATCTTTTATCAGGAAAAAAGTTTAAAGGTACAATTATAGCAGGTTAATGCCCTTCTCGCATACCCTTAGACATGCCAAAACCACAAACTGGATGTGCCTCTGCTAATTTCCCAACTTTTTTGGTGTCGTGTAAAGGTTTATAATTAAACCTTCTTGGACTTAAAGGCATTCTTACAGGAAAATTGCCACCACGAGCTATAGTTTCTTGAATTAAAAGTGGTAAAGCACTAAATGTTGAAATTTCTCTAACAGCCTCCTGCACCCCAGGCTTTAGATCTCTGCCATAAGAAATATTGCCAAAAGAACCATCTAAAAAAACAGGAAATGCGCATAAACGTCCTTCTATTCCTGTATCTCTTACTTCTGCCCTATATTTTCCTTCTTCTTGATAAATTGTTACTTCATACATTTTATAGCTGGATAAAAGTTAATTTAGTAAAAAGCTAACATTTTTAATCTTTAAAAGCTTTTTTCATAAATGGAAAATAAGCAGATAGTTCAGGGAAAAGACATAGCTTTTAACAGAAAAGCTCTGGAAAATAAGAAAACAAGCATGTTAATTCTAAACCACACAAACAAAAAAGATAAATTAAAGCAAAGAGATTCTGGATTAAATCAGGTTTTATGCAAGATAGCAAAAGATAGCAATATAATCTTAGCTATTGACTTAAAAGAACTAACAAAAGAAACAGATAAAAAAAATAAAGCAATAATCTTAGGAAGAATAATTCAGAACATAAGGCTAATAAAAAAATTCAAGAACAAACTTAAGCTTCTTAATTCAGGAAATAAGCAACAAGCTTTTTCTTTCCTATTAACTTTAGGACTGCCTACAAAACAAGCTGTTGAGGCAGTAAACAATTAAATCAACGAAACAGCTTGTTTTCAAAAACAGGCAAAAGAAGCAGTTAACTAAAACACCAAACCACCATAACCTCTACCTCTAATAACTTAAGGTTTTTAATTAGCTTATTAAAAACTCTAAAATTTAGATAGCATATCTTCGATATCTCCACCTTCCATAATTGAACAAAATCTTCCTTCTACAGATCTTGCCATTTCCTCTAGAGCTTTATCCTGTTCTTCTCTTAATTTCGCATTTGCCTCTTCAAAACAAGCAGGATAACAAGAATGACATTCTACAAACTTTTCTTTACTTACATCAATTAGTCCATAAACATTACAAAATACTTTTCCATTTTCCATTGAAAAATATGGGCAGGTCATATGAATTGTGTATAATTCGGGTATATAAATTTTATGTTTATTTTTGGTTACCAGAAGATAGTTCTCTAGTACAACAAAACTTATAATCTCTTTTGACCACTTTTTTTATAAGATGAAGGACTTCGTAAAGTCTTTAAGAAATGGTAAGATGGATAGATTTCTATTTTTTGAAAGTGTAAAATTTGCATTTGCTAGAGAACCAAAGAGTTACGGAGAATATTTAAGGAGATCTGTTGAATACGCCGAAGAGTATTCAATGGACGCTATTCCATTCACTTTAAGATTTAAAAAAGAGATTATTGCGCCAGACCAAGTAATCAAAGAACTATCAAGAATTAATACTACTTTAAGTCTTGGACTTGAATATTCTGCTCCATTCACAAGAACAGCTAGAGAAGTAGGCCCAACAAGATTCTTTTTAGAATTGTATGAGAATCCAGAAATAAAAGGTAGAATATTATTAAATACAAAGAAGGCTTGTGAAACTGCTAGAATATTTGATGGGTTTGCAGATTTTATTATTCTCATCGATCCGATGTCTTGTAATGATTTAATTTCTCCAAGTTATTTTAGAGAGTATGTTTATCCTTCTTATAAGTTAATTTCACAAGCCTCTTCGCTTCCTTCGGTGGTTCATCTTCCAGGAAGAATTAGGAAAAATCTTCCACATATTACAGATAGTGGAATAAATGGGTTGCAACCCATCGACAAAGATGTATTGGACACTATAGTACAAGAATCGCAGTCTAAAATTCATGTTATAGGAAACATAAATAGAAGACTTTTGGTCGGAGGAGGGTATGATAATATCCGCCACGAATTTATGAGGTGTATGAATGCTCATGGATTTAATCCTTTTATAGTCCATACAGATTTTTGGATACCATCCAAAGCAGATCCAGAACGAGTAAGAATTCTTTCAGATTTAATCAAAGATTATAACAATTAATTTTTAATTTATTCTTGGGGCATATTGCCAAATTCTAACAGTTCAGAAACTTTTTTATAAAATCTAGCTGGGTTGCCTACCCAAATTTCATAACTTGGCACACTTCTGGTTACAACAGAACCAGCTCCAACAACTGCCCCTGCACCGATTTTTATTCCAGGCAAGATTATAGCGCTACCACCTATACTTGCTTCATCTTCAACAATAATTGATTCTAAGTCCCATCTGCCAGAAATTGCTTTTTTAGCAGTTGGATGTTTATCATTAAGAAAAGTAACTCTCGGCCCTATAAAAACAAAATTTCCTATTTTTGTGCCTTTTGCGATAGAAACATAAGATTTTATTACACAATTGTCCCCAATGATAACATCATCTTTGATTTCACAATAAGAGCCGATTTCTGTACCTGTTCCAATCTGACACCTATAAAGTTTGCAATAGTTCCATATTCTACTTCCCTTACCAATTTGTGCATTCTCTCTTACAATAGAATATCTTCCTATGAAAACATCCGGCTTGTGCAACATTTTAATTAAATTAATTTATTTTTTTATTATTAAAAAGATTAGGTTGTGCTTGTGCTCTCCTAAATTATCATGATTCTCCATTTCTGTAAAATCTTGACATTCTTTTATAATCTTCCAGTCAGAATAAATTTTTTTAAGTGAGTTTATATCAGGATAAAAGTTTTCTTTTTTTTCCTTAGAAAGATCGTCTTCATTTGACATACAAATTAAAAAATTAAATCCTCCTTTATTTGTATTATCCTTCATTTTGTTTATCAATTCTACAGCTTTTCTGTAGTTAAAAAAATGTAAAATTAATGAAGCAATTATCAAATCATATTTTTCATTAAAATCAAATTCTCTCAAATCTTTTTTCACAAAACTAAAATTTTTGTTTGATATTTTCTTTTCAGTGCAATCGATACCAACAGTTTTTATTCCTTTTTCTGCAAATTTTAGTGATATCCTTCCAGAACCGCATCCCAAATCTAATACACTTTCGATATGATGCTGATTCAATTCGTTTAGGTATTCTCTAATAACTTCTTTGGTTTTTATCATCTTCTAATAACTCTCGGTTCTTTTTCTTCAAGTTTGGTAAATTCTTTAAAACACATTGGGTCTTTTGCTATATAATCTCCTGTAACAGCATATGCTATTGCTCTGCAACCCCTGCAATAATAAACATCATTACAACATCCATTTTCTTTTAATCTATCAAAATCTCTTAAATCCTGAAGGACTTTGCTTCCGAGCATTATCTTGGCTATTCCTTCGCTTATGTTCCCTATAGGAATAGGTAACCTTCTACACGGGTAAACAGTTCCATCTGAAAGAACTGCTAATCCAGAAAATCCTGAACCACAACCACTTAGGAATCTTTCTGTTTCTCTTGCTTCTCTTTTAATTTTAGTATCCCACTGCATTATCTGCCATAAAACTTCCGTTTCTAAGACTTTTATTTGATTTTTATATTTTTTTCTTAAATTTCTTATTTCTTGATATAATTTATATGTTTCGAATGCGCTCACAAATTCGGGGTCGTTTGCTCCTAATTTTATATCAGGAACATAAGATTGAAAACCAACTATTCCTGCTCCTGCCTCTATTGAACTTTTGACAACATCTTCTAAATCTTGTTTGTTTGACTGCATAATAGTCATTGAAACATTAACTAAAATTCCAGCATCTGCACAATTTCTTACGCCATCAATAGCGCTATCATAAGCGAAAGGTCTTCTTCTTATGCTATTATGAATATCTCTTGAACCATCAATAGAAACTTGTAATCTTTTTACCCCTCTATGATATAATTCTCTTGTCTTTTCTTTAGTTATTAAAGTTCCATTTGTAAGTAACCTTGTTTCCATACATAAAGAATTAGTATAATCTAGAATTTCCATTAAATCTTTTCTTAGCATTGGCTCACCCCCTGAAATCTGAAACCTTGGAAGAAAATTCCACTTTTTTGCTGTTCTATCTAAATCATCAATCATACTTTTTACTTCATCTAAACTCAGAAGAGAAGTTTCTATCTGAGAATGCTTCGCATGCTCTTTACCTTCTCTATTGTGATAACAATGAGTACATTCCAAATTACAGTCATTAGTAGAATCCCATTGTATGAAAAACTTTCTCTCAACCATCTTAAATAAAAGAAGTTTATTTAATCGCTAGAACCACAACAAGAAGCACAGTTTCCAGAACCACAGTTATTGCAAGTTTCGCAAGAAGAATCATACTTACTATCATTTAAAGGCATGTAACTGCTCAATAAACTTGTCTCGTCATGAACTCTACTTTTACTATCTGAACTACTTCTTACTTGTGGGACTAATTGTTCTAATAGTACCATAATTTCTTGGATACAAACATATATTTAAATCTTTCTATTCAAAAATTACTCCAGCATATCCCA
>Ga0210057_1007164_pt1 | contig 13616 bp, 8 predicted proteins | sample CryGeyCG2114_010_2_FD_183968 | JGI IMG/M metagenome (GOLD analysis project Ga0210057, IMG submission 183968) | Groundwater microbial communities from aquifer - Crystal Geyser CG10_big_fil_rev_8/21/14_0.10 (SPAdes) (version 2) | ecosystem: Environmental > Aquatic > Deep subsurface > Groundwater ... | reverse complement strand
CTTTGAGGTTTATAAAATTTCATTATTAAATTAACGATAGTAGACTTGCCCGCACCACTATGTCCAACTAAAGCAACTTTTTCAAAGTTTCCTATCTCAAAATTTAGATTTGTAATTATAGATTTTGACTCTTCATAACTAAAATTTAAATTCTCAAATTTTAAAATTGGATTTTCAAGCTTTACTACCTTAACCTTTTGATCAAGGTCTTCTTCACCTTTTAGGTTTAAAATCTCGAAAAATTCTTTTGAGCCACTTTCTGCCTGTTGAAACCTTGTTAATATAAATGACATTGCAAAAAGTGGCCTTCTTGCTAATGTTACAAGCTGGATAATTAAAACCATCTCACCTATTGTTAAACTCCCCTTAAATGCATTATAAAAAACTATAACATTTACAATTAGTAACACTACATTTAAAGATAAGTTTCGTAAAAAGTCGAAAATATGAAATGTTTTACTCTGTTTTGCATATATGTCGTTTGAATTTTTAAGATTTTTTGCTAAAAAATTTAGTTCGTTTAGCTCATTTAAAAACATCTTAACTACCTTAATATTTAAGATAGATTCCTGAACTCTGCCTCTTGTGGTATCTTGTATCTGGTTTTTTAGAGTTTCACGCTCTCCCCACCTTTTAGTAGAAATGTAACTTAGTGCTATATAAATTGGAAATAAAATTGCAATAAAAAAAGAAACTTGTAAATTATAGTATGCTAAAACGATTATCGTAAATACACTCTGGAAAATAATTGGAAAGAAAAAGTTTGTACAGGTATTAATAAAATCTTTAATTGATGTTATGCCTCGGGAAAGTTGGTTGACTATCTTTCCTGATATCTCACCATCAAAATATTGCTGAGGTAAAGTTAAAACTTTTTTATAAAACTTTTCTGATAAAAACTTTTCAAGCTCGCCTGATAGATGATCACCCATTCTTGAACTTACAGATGAAAGTGCAATATCAACAAGCCCAACTATAAAACTAATTGCTAATAATAGGATTAATGTATTTAAATTGCCATTTTGACCAATATTAATATTTGAGACAATTTCATCGACAATTAATTTAGAAACAATTGGTGAAACCTGCTGAATAATAGCACCAATAAAGATCAAAAAAGTAATTAGATACATTACCTTGTATAATGGCTTTGCTATTAAAATTATTTGTTTGATATTTTTCATAAATTACTTAAGAAAAAATTAAAAAGAATTATAATTCGAAACCGGAAGTTAAGTAACACTTGGACAACAATAAATAATGTGCCCCTTACTTCCTGCGCTCTCGATTGATTAAATATATCTGTATCAAAAACGCAAATCAATCTGCGAGAGCTTTCTCATTACAATCCTTTTTAATTTTTTGAATCAAACTGATTTAACTCTTAATTCTCTAAATACTTATCAATAAGCTGTTGAAATGTTGCAAATGGTTGTGCACCGACTACTAGTTCACCTGTAATTGATGTTTCACCTGATTTACCAACAAAGAAAGAAGGTGTACCAGATACACCTACGCTACTTCCGTATGCCAAATCTGCGTTAACCTCTTCTTCAAACTCTTTTGCTTCTACACATGTCTTTAACCCTGCTGAGTCTAACCCTAAATCTGTTGCAAATCCATATAACTTATCCACTGTTAAACCATTTCCATTTGAATTTGTATTTGTAAATATTTTATCGTGATAATCAAAATAAACCTGGTCTCCGCCCTGTTTTCTAGCACATTCTGCTGCTATAGCCTCAGTTGTTGCCAATGGATTATGGAATCCTAAGGGAAAATCTCTATATACAACCTTTACTTTCCCTGTATCTACATAATTTTTCTTTATATCTGGTAAAGTGTTAGTAAAGTAGCTTTTACAAAATGGACATTCGTAATCACTAAACTCGATTATTGTAACAGGAGCATCAGCACTCCCTAAAACTGCATCATCATCTAACTCTACCTCTAAAATACTTGGAACAGGTGCAGGCAAGTTAGTTGGAGTTGGTTGCCCTGCAACACTGTCTGTAATTTCTTGTATATCAGCTTTGTTTACAGTTGATTTTAATCCTAAGATACTTGGATTATTTGAAAAGATAACTGAAAGACCAATAAGTCCGCCCGCGATAATTATTGAGAAAGGTGTAAGTAATTTTTCCATAATAAAATTTCTAATTTAAAACATAATGTTTATTGTAACTTAATTTTATACGATATCAAATAAACTATTTCATTACTAGAGTTTTATTTTTTAATTTTAAGATCTCACTAACTATTTGATCCCTTAATTTATGAATACTCATTACTTTGTATTTATTTTGATCTCCTATTGGTTTAATTATATCTAATTTCTTTACATATAACCCTTGCAAAATGAATTCTTTCACCCCAACAGTATTTAAAATATCTTTCATCATTTTTATATCTGCTGGAATTCCTTTTCTTACACCAATTTTTTCAAATTTTAACTTATTTTGAGCATAAGGAAAAACAACAACAGCCACCCTATAACTTCTTAAAAAAGTTTTATTCATATTCACTTCAATACTAAAACCCTTTGTATCAAAAATCTCCATATTATCTTCTATAATTTTACGTTGAAATGCTCTTTCACCAGTTAAAGATTCACCAAAACCAATACCTGTAATTCTCCAAAATGATTCACTTGTAAATCCACCTCGTTGAGAAAGAGTCATATCGTATTTATTATTTATAATTGGAGTGACAAGGTTAATAACATCAACTGATCTTAAACCTCTTAAATCTGCATCTAAAAAACATACAACATCACCCTTTGATTCTAAAAACCCTGTTTTAAGTGCCATTGACTTTCCCATGTTAACTGGTTGATCAATAATTTTTACATCTTTTATTTGATGAATTTTTTGAGTATTCTCAGAGGTCGAACCATCATTTACAATGATAATTTCATCAACAATATTCGACTGGATTACAACATCCACAATCTGGGGTAATACATCTATATCATTAAAAGTTGGAATAATTACTGAGACCATAGTGTTTTATTTTCTTACTTTTTATTTTAAACTAAATACATGAACCTGTCTAAATTTCAAAAAATTGTAACTCTATTTGTATTTGGTGTCATTCTTATTATCTTATTTATTTTAAACTTTTTTACAAGATGATAAATATTATTAAAGAATCAGGCGAAATAGCCCCATATAATGAACAAAGAGTTAGAGATATATTAGCAAGAGTTGGTGCAACGGAAGAAGAACAAACTAAGGTTTTGCAATATTTAAATACACAGTTATATGAGAGAATTAAGACATCTGAGATTTATCATATCGTGTTTAAACAGCTTGATGCTATTAAACCTCATTTAGCCTCTCGCTTTAGCTTAAAACAGTCTATTGCAGAACTAGGACCTTCTGGTTACCCTTTTGAAAAATTTATTGCAGGAATTTTAGCAGAATTTGGATATAAAACTGAGACTAACTTAATGATGAAAGGGAAATGTGTGGTTCATGAGGTTGATGTTGTAGCATATAAAGATGATACTAAAGGTATAATAGAGGCTAAATTTCATAAAAATACAGGCTATAAAACAAATATACAAACGGTTTTATATGTTGACGCTAGGTATAAAGATATTAAATCAACCTTACCAAAAGGTGAAAAATCAACTGGTTGGCTTATTACTAACGCAAAATTTTCTGCTGATACTATTAATTATGGGGAATGTGCAGGTTTAAAACTTATAGGTTGGGATTACCCTAACCATATTGGCCTTAGGGTATTAATTGATAAAAGCGGACTACAACCAATAACAACGCTTCAAAACCTTTCAACAATAAATAAAACAAATTTGTTAGCCAATAATATAGTATTTTGTAGAGACATTGCAAAAATTGATAAAAATAAATTAAAAGAGTTAACAATTAATACAGACGTTGATAAATTAATTGAATCTGCGAAATTAGTTTGTCAAACACATACACATAAATGAAAATAACTAACTATAGGAATACAATTTCACCTCAATATTCTGTTACTAAATATGGCAGAATTTTAGAACCTAATTTAAATGATATTGAAGAAGAGGCTGGCGTATTTAACCCCGCAAGCTTAGAAATAGAAGGTAAAATTTATATTTATTATAGATCTGTACAAAAACCAAATTATTCACGAATTAAACTTGCAACTGGAGAGTTTACTAGTTCAGAATTTTCTATTGAAAAATCTGACAAAACTATTTTACAACCGCAAACGAATTTTGAAAAATGTGATGGGGATTTAAAAGGAGGAGTAGAGGATCCTTGTACAGTTACTATTGATGGGACCCATTACATGATTTACGTAGGAAGAGGAACAAGCAACAATATCTGCCCAACATCAAGAGTTGCAATTGCCTCTTCATCTGATGGCCTAAAATGGACAAGGCTTGGCAGATTAATTTTTGAACCTTTTCAACAACCAGAGCTTAGTGATATTGACCCTAATTCGCTAGATAATAAAGACGTAATACTGTTTCCTGCAAAATTTGGCAATACATACGTATCATTACAAAGATTTACTTTTCCATCGGACGTTAGGGATAAAAATAACTTAAAAACGGGTATGTGGTGGGCCTTTTCTAAGGACTTAATTAACTGGTACAACTTAACTCCATTTTATTTTGGCAAAAATGACTGGGAAAACCTTAAAGTTGGGGCAGGTACACCTCCTGTACTAACAAAATATGGCTGGATGATGATATACCATGGTCTTTCGGGTAAAGCTGATAATGATCCAAACAGAACATATAATGCAGGGTTAATGTTTTTAGCTAAAACTAATCCAACAAAGGTTTTATTTATATCAAAAAACCCAATAATGGAACCACAAGTTAATGATGAAAAATTTGGTCAGGTTAATAATGTAGTATTTCCTTCTGCAATATTTAAACTTCCTAGTGGATTTTTATATTCTCATCAATCAGACTCAACTGGAGAAAACTTTGGGATATTATATGGAATGGCAGATTCTAAAACTGGACTTGCAACTATTCATCTAAATTAAGTCTTTTTGCAATCTCAATATCAATATATGCCTTATCTCGACCGTATTTTAGTGATGATAATTTTTTAATTTTTTCTGCTGTTTTTTCAGAAGCATAAGCATTTAGATTCTTAATCAGCTGCCATGGACTATTAGTTAGAAAAGATTTACTAGGTTTACCATCTATTAATAATTTTGTAAATATTTCACCTACCCCTGCATTTACTAAATCTGACTGATTAAAGCTATCTTTAAAGTGAGTATGTAAATATGTAGAATCTTCGCTGCCAACTCTAAAACTTAAGATCGAGCCAACATTTCCAAATACTGCATTTTTAATATCTTCACTTAACTGTTTTATAAACTGATTAGCAACAATTAAATTTAATTTATACTTTCTTGCTTCTGAGAAAATTGTTACAAAATCAGGTGTTGAAAAGTTTTGAAACTCATCTACATATAAATAAAAGTCATCAAAATTTGTTTTACCTGTTCGGTTCATTGCTGTAATTAATATTTTTGAGATTATTAGATACCCCAAAAAAACCGAATTTTCCTCACCAAGTTGACCTTTAGAAAGATTAATTAATAATATTTTTTTTGAATTAACAATCTCATCAAAATCAAGTGTTGTTTTTCTTTGTCCTACTATATTTCTGATTGTTTTTTCTGTAACAAATCTATCAAATTTAGACGAGAAATAGCCTAGAGTCTCAGATTTATGAAAATCTGTAGTGCTTTTGATCTCATCAATCCAATATTTTTTTACTAATGGATCTGTTATCTTTTCTATTCGAGAGTTTGCATATTTATAATCTGTAATTAACCTTAACACTTCGATTAAAGTACTATCCTTAGTACTCATACTTGTTAACATTACGTTTCTCACAGTTCGCTCTAACCTTGGTCCAATTATCCCCTTTTTGTCTGGATCATATAATTTATATAAAAGTGCGATAAATGAATTAATTACTATATGTTTTTGATCCTCTGTTTTTACATCTAATATATTAATTCCAACTGGTTTTTCTCTATCTGCAGGATTAAAATAAATCACATCTTTTACTCTGTCATCTGGGATAATTTTAAGAAGATCCTCTACTGCATTACCATGTGGATCAATAAATGCTACCCCCTTGCCATTAACAATATCCTGATATGCCATATACTTTAACAACTCACTCTTTCCAGTTCCAGTCTGACCCACAATATATGTGTGCCTTCGTCTATCGGTATCTTTGATCTTAACCTTGCTTTCCTTTCCTCTAAAGCTTGCATTTCCAAGCTGTATCCCCTCAGTAGGTAAATTTTCAGGCAAACTTACACTATTAACATTTAAAAATTTAATGTTTTCAGAAAACTTTAGTGAGTTAGGTAAATGCCATAAAATTGATAGTTCTTTTGAATTTAGGATCCCAGACTTAAAGCAAAACAAATTACCAGATTTTCTTGATAATAAATTAGAAAAAATTTCATCTTTAAACTCTAAATCAACTGACCTATTTTGTAGTTGTGAAAAAGTGTTTTCAATAGCTTTAATATTTTCACCAAAAACTCGTATTATTACATTAAAACAGTTTTCATTTATTTTATCTTGGACCGATGATATAAGCTCTGCAGGCCAAATCTGTTTTTCACCTTGTTTATTACTTTCAGCTACTGAGGATATAAACCTGCTAGCTAATAAATAAAATCTATCTGAAACATTATTTATTACAACCTGCACTCCAGAGCTATTTGTTAATGAGTTTATGATGTGATGTAAAAAATGTTCAAACATGTCTTCAGAATTTTTGATTGGGAAATAGTTTGGTTTTGAAAATTTTAATTTAGAAACTGAAGTTAAACCAATACTACTTAATGGATCTATACAAGATGTAACACTTACCTTAGGATAAACTGCATACAAAGAATCTGAGATACCTTTAATTAATAAGTCATTACTAGTGATATAAAAATTAATTACGTCGTTATTTTTTTTTATCTCAAGTGAGATAAAATTCTCGTTTTTAAAATAATTTATAAATCCGAGATTTTTTAGTAATCCAACAAAACCACTATATAAATTAGAGGTCTGTGATAAATTGGTCTCGTTCTCTCTTTCTATTATTACCTGTATTGTTTTCATATTAATATATCCTGACCTGTTACTAACTCAGATTTTAATATCTTTTCTGCAATTGGGTTTTCTATTTTTTCTCTAATTATCCTATTTACAGGTCTTACCCCAAACTTTGGGTTATTACACATTTTAGTAATATACTCTATCGTTTCTGGTCGATATGAAACTTTAATACCAATATCCTTTAATCTATTACTTAACTCTTTTAATCTAAGCTGCACTACCTGTTTAATATCTTCAAAACCTAACGTATTAAAAAATACTAGTTCATCAAATCTGTTAATAAATTCTGGCCTGAAAAATTTTAGTAAAGTTGGAACTAAAACCTGATTATAAAACTTATCTTTTTCTACCTCAGATTGTCTCTTTATCATTTCATCTACCCCAACATTGCTAGTTGCAATAATTACCGTGTTATTAAAGTTTACTGTTCGGCCTTGTCCGTCGGTTAATCTTCCTTCATCTATTATCTGTAGAAAAATATCAAATACCCTAGGGTGGGCTTTTTCTATCTCATCTAACAAAACTAAAGAGTAAGGTCTATCCCATACTGGATTTGTAAGCTGCCCTCCTTCTTCGTAACCTACATAACCTGGAGGAGCACCAATTAACCTTTGTACGTTATGTGCCTCGCTATATTCCGACATATCAAGTCTTATTAAGCTACTGTCATCTAAAAATACCTCTTCTGCAATTGTTTTTGCTAACTCTGTTTTACCTACACCACTTGGACCTATAAATAAAAACGATCCAATTGGCCTTTTTGGATCTTTTATACCTACCCTAGATCTTTTTATAATTTTAGCTACAAGATTAACTGCATTTGATTGCCCAATAACCTTTTCTGACAAACTTTTTTCTAAAGTTAATAATCTATCTTTATCTGAGGTTGTAATATTTGAAACGGGTATACCTGTTCTTTCTGAGATTATCTGTTTCACGTCGTTAATATCAAGTTGCTTTTTACCTTCAATTTTTGCTTTTGCTAACGATTCGTCTAACAAATCTATTGCTTTACTTGGGAAAAATTTACCTGTATATAAATATCTTCTTGATAATGAAACTATCAACTTACTTTGCTCATTTGTATAACTTATATTGTACAAACTTAAAAAATGTTGGGTAATAAACTCTAATATTTTTTCACTTATTTCAGCTGATGGTTCGGAAATATTTATTACCTCAAAGTACGAATTAAACATCGAGTCTTTTTCAAAATATATTCTAAAGATTGCTGGTGTTGATGTGGCAATAATATTAACCCTTGAGTTTTTAGCAATATCTGAAAGAATTGAAGATAATTTAAAAATATTTCTTTTATCAAGTAGTAAGATTTCGTTTATATCATCAATTAATATTATTCCTGATTCAATATGACTAATTGAATTTTCTAACTCTGCAGATGATGATTTATCACTTAAGATATAGTTAAATAATGATTTATTGTCTAGTTTGTATACCTTAGTTAAATTATTGCTTTCAAGTAAATCTAAAATATATGAATTTATAAATGCAGTTTTACCAACGCCCTGTTCTCCTACTACTATTACGTTGTTTTTACTACTCCTTGTTAATACTCTTTTTAGCCTTGTTTTTTCAATATCTAAACCTAAAACTTTTTGAAAATCGGATTTAATTTTTTGTTTTGTTATTTCTGTAAACATCTTATATTGTAATTCCAACTATTTTTCCATTTACTTCTTGTAATTCTGAAACTTTCTTACCTGTTTCTGACTCAATCTGTTTTCTTATTACATATGCCGTTGGAGTATCCATCCACAATGGATACTTAAACGAACTCTCTACTGTTGCCGACAAGTAGTGAAGTTGCTCTTCCTCTTTAAAATTTGCTGTGCCACTTTCTTCTTGTAATAAAACTACTTGCTCAGCAATTTGTTTTTTCTGAACATCTTTTACAAGATTAGTACCTGTAAAAAAAGCTGTTATTTCATGAGAGTAATAATAATTTTCAACATTTGGTTGTTCTGAAAAAACTACATCACCTCGTATTACTTCTGATTCACCCCTCACTTGATCTAATATAGTAACAAAGCCATCATCAACCCCGAGGGTTGATAATGGCTTCACAACTACCTCAATTTCTAAATCTACATTATCAGTTAGCAAAAATACTTGTTCTACAAGCTTTTGTTCAATATTATGCTGATAGGCTTTGGATACAGGTTCTAAACCTTTTGTCTCTTCTATTGAAACAGCAGGTGCAAAGCCAACATCAACCTTCGAGGTTGATGTTGGCTTAACCTCACAATTAAACGGCACACTATCAAAAGCATATACTATTTGATCTGCAATTTCTTGCTCAATTATTCCTACCTGTTGTCCAATTTGGTCGAATCCAGTTAGTCCAACCTGCGGGCCTGCCTGCGCAGGGAGGGTTTGACCTCGTTCTGCAACAAGACCTTTTGGCTCTTCAACAGTTTCTTCATCTTCTAATTCATACATATTCCAAGCAGTTTGTTTCTCTTGACCATTTTGTCCAAATATCACTTCTGAATTTTCACTGTCAGTGTTAAATATCAAAATAATCCCTGTATCTAACTTAGGAGGTTTATCTGGTTCATCTTCAATTCTTTCTAAACTATTAATCTCAGGTTCATTAATTTCTAAAACTTCTGCTTTCACTGTTGGTTCTTCTTGTAAAAATTCTGGTGAAATCATATCATTTTCAAATTCAATGACTGTTTGAAAATCTGGCAAATCAACTATAATAAATGGGTAAGTTACACTTTCAAAACTTGTTGGTAAATTTGGTGTTTGTTCAAAATCTATTGTTGATAAATCGGTTTGTATTGTTTCTGCAGAATTAATAAAATTATCCTTTTCAAAAACCTGTTTATTAAAACCATTTACTGCACCAAATGTTAGATCAGGATTTTCTAAGTTAAGCTCAATTCCAATTTTGGCTAAAATTTCCTTTACATCATCTAAAGTTTTATCAACTAAAATATAGTTATATGCCTTACCTGCCTTTATATCAAAAACGTTTATTGTATACTCTACACTGTTAGTCTTAATCTCAAATTTCTTGTTTGTTGCTGGACTCATTCCATGTGAGGTTACCGTTACTGCCGTTTGGCCATTTTTCATTGCCTCTGTTACTTTACTTAGTAATTGATAAATATCAGAATTTTTATCTGTTGCACTTTCAAGTGAATACCATTTACCCCCAAAACTAGCCTCTAATATTTCACCTGTCATTCGAATCTCATAACCAGACACCTTTACTCCTGTTCCTTCTATATTTTCAAACTCTGCATGCAAATCAGTTTTAGATTCCACATAAAGTTTTTGCCCTGTTTCTTGTAATGTAACTTGATGTACGTTTTCACTTTCTATAAAATCCTCTAGTTCAGATTGCATCTCATCCTTTAATCCATAGATTAAAACTGCAACTTCAATGTCTAATTCTGTTTTGGTTTCAATCCTAAAAATTAAAGCTTGTTCATGTACTTCTGTTTCCCACATTGCTGTTTTAACAGGATATTTTACAAAAAATTCTGTAACTTCAGTTAATTTGTCAGTTGATTTTTCATCAAAAAATAAAGGGTTTTCAAAAAATTCTGTTATCTGATTTAAAGAGGCTCTATCATCTGTTAATGGAGCTAATAATATTTCTAGATTAAAACATGGAGTTGATTCAAATAACGTACCTGAACGATCTAAATATTCTGTGGATGTAACTTGTAATTCTGGGCTTTGCTCTGTCAAAAAATTTACTTCTTCTAAGCTGTGGGTGTAGTAGGAATGGCGTACTAATCACCCTTGCTCGAAGGTGTCTAATTATCTAATTTAATTGACCTGGCTTGTCTCGTTTCAGGCGAGCTTTACAGTTGCGGCACAGCAAAGGGATTTAACCTTATTTCCTTTAAATTTAGATGTTTATAATACTATTATTTTACTTTAACTTTTCTTTCCTTAATCTTTGTTGCTGCTTTACCTATCTTATCTCTTAAGTAATATAACTTAGCTCTTCTAACTTGACCATGTTTTGAGATTGTAATGTTTTCTATGTTTGGTGATTTAAGTGGAAAAATTCTTTCGATACCAATCTGACCTGCTCCAATTCGTCTAACTGTAAAAGTCTTAGAATGTTGCTTACCATTTATTGCAATAACTATTCCTTCATATGGCTGTACTCTAAATTTATCTCCTTCAACAATCTTATAAAATACCTTAATTGTATCTCCTACTAAAAATTCGTAAGTAGGTGTAACGATAGTAGCCTCTTCTATTTCCGTTTCAGCTATAACTTCTTCTACCTCTTGTGTAATAGGTTCTACAACCTCCTCCACAGGTTGAACTGTTTCGTCTTTTATTTCTTCTTGTTGTGTATCTTCAATTTTATCTGCCATAACAGGGGGAATTATAGAAAATCAAGCGCAAAAAAGCAACATAATACTAAACTTTAGTTTTTTGACCTATCTTAATTTGTAATTTTCCGTCTTTTACATTTACATCTATCTGATCATTTTCTTTAAATTCTTGTGAGATAACTCCTTCTGAAATCAAGTTCTCAACCTCTTTCTGAATAATTCTTCGTATTTGTCTTGCACCATAGTCTTCGCTAAAACCATGTTTTGCAATATAATCAATTGCACCAGGTGTAACATGCAATTCTAGACCTTGCTGTTGCATTAATTTTTGAGTTTTCTTTAACTCTAATCCAACTATTGCTTTTATTTCAGATTTAGACAATGTATTAAATACTATTATCTCATCAACCCTATTTAAAAATTCTGGTCTAAATGCTTTTTCAAGTGCCTCTTTTAATTTTGTTTCTACCTCTGAGCTATCTGTAATGCTAGCTGGTAATGATCCAAAACCAATATGGTTCTGTTTCAAAAGTTCTGAACCAGCGTTAGAGGTCATTATTAATATTGTATTTTTAAAATTAACCTTTCTACCCTTAGAATCTGTAAGGTGACCATCTTCCATTATCTGTAGCAACATATTGTAAACATCAGGGTGTGCCTTTTCTATCTCGTCTAACAAAATTATACTAAATGGCTTTCTTCTAACAATATCTGTAAGCTGTCCGCCTTCATCAAACCCAACATACCCTGGAGGAGAACCTATCATTTTTGATACAGTATGCTTTTCCATATACTCACTCATATCAAGTCTAACTAACAAATCATCACTACCGTATAATATCTCCGCTAATGCCTTAGTTAACTCAGTTTTACCAACTCCTGTTGGGCCTACAAATATAAATGTACCAATTGGTCGGTTAGGGTTTTTAAGACCTGCTCTAGCCCTTCTAATTGCCTTTGATAAGGCTTCTATTGCTTTTGACTGTCCTACAATTCTTGTTTTCAAATTATCCTCAAGTGCAAGTAATTTTTGTCTTTCTTCTAAGTTTAACTCTTCAACAGGTATACCTGTTGAAACTGCTACAACAGATGCAATATCTTTTCGCTCTACACTAGGAATTTCTTCGAGTTTAGTTTTTGCCCATAAATCTAACAACTCTGTTCTAATTTTTTCAAGCTCTATAAGTTTAATCTCAAATGGTTGTTTAGCAGTATAATCTGACTCTAGTGCAATCTTATTTTTAACCTCTTTTATTTCATCTTCTACATTTTTTAAATTTGATGGTTCTTTAACTTGAGCAAGTCTAACCTTTGCCCCAGCCTCGTCTATTAAATCTATAGCTTTATCTGGTAAAAATCTATCAGAAATATATCTACCAGAAAGTTCTGCTGCTGCCTTAATCGCATCGTCTGTTATTTTTACCTTGTGATGATCTTCGTATGCTTTTCTAAGACCTTTTAATATCTCAATTGTATCTAAAACCGATGGCTCATTTACAATTATTGGTTGAAATCTTCGCTCTAACGCACTATCTTTTTCAATATGCTTTTTATATTCATCTAAGGTTGTTGCACCAATCATCTGAAGCTCTCCTCTTGATAAAGCTGGTTTTAACATATTAGCAGCATCAACCGCCCCCTCAGCAGCTCCTGCCCCAACGATTGTATGTAGTTCGTCTATAAAAACTATTATCTGACCACTAGCATCAATAATTTCTTTGATTATCTGTTTTAATCTTTGTTCAAAAGCACCTCTATGCACAGTTCCTGCTAGTACAGCACTAATATCTAAATCAATAACTCGCTTTCCTCTTAGTGTTTCAGGAACATTGTTCGAAGCAATCCGCTGAGCTAATCCTTCTGCTATTGCAGTTTTACCAACACCAGGCTCGCCTATTAATACAGGATTATTTTTTGTTCTACGGGATAGAATATGTATGACTCTTTCGATCTCTTTTTCCCTACCAATAACAGGGTCTAACTTGCCAGCTTCTGCAAGTTTAGTTAAATCACGACTAAATTTATCGATCATATTTGTATTATTTTGAGTATTTTCTTGCAAACTATTAAAACAAACATCACACAAGGCAACATAAACTTGTTTACCTCCCATGTTCTGAGTTGTTTGAATAACTGCTGGTCTTTTTCGACAATTTTGACAGATTACCATA
>Ga0210057_1007162_pt1 | contig 13617 bp, 13 predicted proteins | sample CryGeyCG2114_010_2_FD_183968 | JGI IMG/M metagenome (GOLD analysis project Ga0210057, IMG submission 183968) | Groundwater microbial communities from aquifer - Crystal Geyser CG10_big_fil_rev_8/21/14_0.10 (SPAdes) (version 2) | ecosystem: Environmental > Aquatic > Deep subsurface > Groundwater ... | reverse complement strand
AGTTTTGCAACTGTAAACGCTATACACATCACTCCCGGAGCTTTTTCTGCATATAGGCAGAGTTTCTTTTTAGAGCATGGAGGTTTCGATGAGCGCAACTTAACTGAGGATTTAGAAGTTGCTTTGAGGATTCAGAGTAAAAATGGAGTGATAGAAAATGCTGAAGATGCAGTGGCATATACTTTCTCTCCTGAATCTTTTAGGTCTTTGTTGTATCAAAGAAGAAGGTGGTATGCAGGACTTGTCAAAAATCTTTGGAATTATAGAAAACTTTTTGGCTTCAAGCATGGGCCTTTAGGATATCTCGTTTTGCCAGTTGCAGTTATCACCGTTATTCTTTCAGTAGTGCTTACTATCTATACTTTCACAAGGGTACTTTTACAGCTCGCTGACGATATAATCTTTTTGAAATCTATTAATTTTGATTTTGGAGGATGGATTGGCTTTAACACATACTTAATCCAGAGATTCTTTTATACGCTCTTTAGTAGACCTGTCTTTATCCTTGCAGTTTTATTTTTAGCTATGCTTGCTGTTTATATTCACTTTTCTAGGAAAAAAATGGGTTATAAAGAAGGGGTAAAAATAAATTTTGTACTTTTTAGTTTATTCTATTCACTATTATTCGCTTTTTGGTGGATAGTTTCATTCATTTATATTTCTTTGAACAGAAAGGTGTCTTGGAGGGAGGGTTTAGGATGAAGGTTCAAGAAAGATATTTTCTTAGATTTATTCTTTCTTTCTTTGTTGCAACTGTCCTTTTTAGTTTAATCTTTTTGTCAGCCTATTCTGTATCGTACTTAAATTATCAAAACATACAGTCGAAGAATAAGCTTATTCAGGAATCTTTAACAAGGCTTGATCAAATTATTGAAAGCCAGAGTTGTGATGATGAAATCTTGTTTGAGTCTTCTGAAACTCTTGACAGAGTAGGGTCACAGCTAAACCTTTTGGAAAACAGGTTCGGAAAAGATGATTTCAGAGTATTAGAACAAAAGAAAATTTATTCTGATTTAGAATATAAGCATCTACAGATAATAAAAAACTTTAACGGAAATTGCAATAAATCATTCCAGCCAATAATATTTTTTTATTCTAACCTTGGTGAAAAACAAGATGAAAGTGAAAATATGGGTTCTATTTTGACCACTTTCAAAAGAAGGAATCCAGAGATTATGGTTTACTCTTTTGATTTTAATCTTGAATATGAAACTGTCGATAAATTAAAGAATTTTTACAAGGTTACTGATTCTCCGATTATTGTTATTGGTGAAAAACAGACAGTTTACATAAGAAATATTGACCAGCTTGAAGAAATGACCTTATTGTGATTATATTCTTGCCAACAACAATTAATTTAAATACGAAAATAGGACTTTTTATATGGAAAGACTGGTAGAGGCGATAAAAGAGGGTGAGATTGTTCGGGTTCCTGAATCTCAGGCAAGAGAGGAAGAACTTTTTATTCTTAGAACTTTTCCAATAAGTGAAGAGGTTAAGGAAGAAAAGGTTGAGAAGGGAAGAACAATTGATTTTACTGATAAATACAAGAAGCCAGGTATGAGGGATGTTCCAAGAGTTGAGACCTGGAGAAAGAAGAGTTATCAAAGAAATAATGTTCTAATTTCTTTAAAGGACAATTTTCACTGGGATATTTCCAAAACAAGAATCTCAAAGGGTCTTTCAAGAAAACAGCTTGCCGAGGCGATAGGCGAGACGGAAGACAAATTAAGAATTATTGAAAATGGTGGTTTGCCTGATGATAATTTTTCTCTTATAAATAAGATTGAAAATAAACTAGGAATTAATCTTAGAAAAGATAAAGTAGTTGAGTCTGTGGTTACATTAGCTGAGTTGCAGAAAATGGATGAGAGGAGAGTTAAGATTGAATTAGAGAGGGCTCAAGGCTCGCAAGCAGATGAAGTAGATGACAATATGTTTGGTAATGATATTGAAGTTATTGATTAGAAACCTTTAAAAATACTCATTTTATCTGACTACTATGGATATAGAGATATTGAAGCAGGAAAAAGATATTTTGGAACTTAAGATTGATAATTCGACTGTTGCCGAGGTGCTAAGAGTTTATTTGAATGAACCGGGAATAAAGTTTGCCGCATGGAGAATTGAACATCCTTCAAAGCCAATTATTTTTAGAATAGAAAGTGATAAAGGAACTGTGAAAAAGGCAATCGCCGATGTAATTTCGGTTATAAATAAAGACCTAGATAAGATTTCTAGTTTTGCTAGGAAGTAGATATTTTTATAAACTCATTTGTTTATTATTATTTATGGAGGTGTTAAATGAAGTGTAACTGTACTTGGACAGAGTCTGTTCTTGCCCTAATAATCTTGGTATTCACATTCTGGACCGTTGCGTATTCAACATGGGTAATTGCAATAGCTGCTATTTTGCTTCTATTACATGCTTTAACTTGTAAGAGTTGTAAGAATTGTGATATGGGAATGGCTAAGTCTGAATCAAGATCAAGATCAAGAAAAAGAAGATAGGGAGTAATTTATTTTTTTATTTTAATTAAGTTTATAAGCTTTCAATCTCTTTCATCTTATGGATGATGGATGGTTAGCTGTTTTTCTCGTTGCTACTGTTAGTATTGGATTAATTGTAAGTGTTTTTTCAGGTATTTTAATCATCTTAAAAAGTCCTTCTCTTAGTCCTGCTTCTATAGATAATGTAAGTTTTGTTTCTATGTTTTTTGTTGTCTGGATTGCTCTGATTTTTATTGCTTGGTCTTTTAGAAAGAAAGAAATAATTCGAGGGAAAAAGACAAATAAAAAGAGAAGATAATTAAATTTATAACTCTCTAGACTTCTTATTTTTATGGCTAAAATTTCTTCAGGGAGTTATGATTTGAATAATTGGCTTTATGGGGGTTATGAAAAAGATGTGATAACTTGTTTTTATGGGGGACCTGGAACTGGAAAAACTAACTTATGCTTGCTTGCCGCAGTTTCACAGGCGAAGAAAGGGAATAAGGTTATTTATATAGACACAGAGGGAGGTTTTTCTTCAGAAAGAGTTAAGCAAATTGTTGCTAAGGGAAATGGCAAGGGCTTAGATGAAAAAGGAGTTTTAGAAAATATTTTAATTTTAAGGGCTACAAATTTTTCTGAACAGAAAAAAGCTTTCGATGATTTACTTAAAAATTTGAAGAAAGAAGTAAGCCTGATTTTGGTTGATGGAATGACTATGCTTTATCGTCTTGAGCTTGGAGATGCAAGGGATAAAAGTAGAGAAGATATCCAGAGAGTTAATTCTGAGCTTGCAAGGCAGATGAGAATACTCGCGGAGATAGCGATAAAACAGGGAATTCCAGTTTTAGTAACGAATCAGGTCTATAGTTGGGATGGACAAATTGAGATGGTTGGAGGAGATATCTTGAAGTATTGGAGTAAATGTCTGATTGAAATTGTTAATGATAAAGGAAGAAGAACGATGCACTTAAGAAAACACAGGTCGCTAGAAGAGAAGAATTTAACTTTTCAAATCTGGGATGGAGGGATTAGAAAGAGGGGATGGTTATAGATTTGATACAGAAAATAAACTCTTTCTTTTAAGAGTGATTAATCAGTCGTTTGTTTTCTGATACACAAACTTCAAACAAATTTTGGGCTTTTGTCCAAAGCAACACGTAGGAAGTTTGTGATAAAGATTAAATATGCTTGTTGGTTTTTTAGGTAATGAATTATTCGGAATTTATTGAAGTATATGAGGAGCTTTCAGAGACTACGAAAAAACTTGGGAAAACGGATATTCTGGCAGATTTTTTAAAAAAACTAAAAGAACATAGCGAATGGATTTATCTTCTGAGGGGAAGGGTTGTTGCGGATTATGATGAAAGAGAGTTTGGGATTTCAACTCAACTAGTAATAAAGGCTATTTCTAGAGCTTCTGGAATTTCTATAGAAAAAGTTGTGGAAAAATTTAGAAAGATAGGGGATTTGGGAGAGGTAGCTGAGGAATTTATTAAATTTAAAAAGCAAAATACTCTTTTTTCTTCCAAATTAAAGGTGGATAAGGTATTTACTAATTTAACTCGATTAATGGATACTGACGGAAAGGGTTCGGTTGATAAGAAGTTGGATTTTATTTCTGAACTTTTAACTTCTGCTTCTGGAAAAGAGGCTAAATATATTATCCGAACGTTGTTGAACGATTTGAGGGTTGGTGTCGCAGATGCTATTCTAAGAGATTCAATCGCAAAGGCTTTTTTTGAAAATGAAGATGAAATGAGAGATATTATTGATGAAGCGTATGACAAAGTTAATGATTTTGCAGAGGTGTATGAACGAGCTATTAAGGGGAAGAGTGCATTGCATGAAGTAGATATTAAACCGGGGAGGCCGATGAAGGTTATGCTTCCGGTCAAAGTTTTGGATTTGGATGAAGCCCTTAGAATTTGTGGAGAAACTGTTGCTGTTGAACATAAGTATGATGGTTTTAGGGTTGTGATAAGCAACGATGGGCGCAAAATTGACTTATTTACAAGAAGACTTGACAATGTAACAAAACAATTTTCTGATGTTGTTTCTGTTGTGAAAGATAATGTTAAGGGTAAAAGCTACGTTTTGGATTCAGAAGTTGTAGGTTATGACCCCAAGAGTGGTAAGTATAAGCCATTCGAGGCTATTAGTCAGAGGATAAGGAGGAAGTATGATATTGATAAATTAATTAGAGATTTACCCGTTGAAATTAATGTTTTTGATATTCTTTTTTATAACGGAAAAAGCACAATGGGTATGCCTTTTTTGGAGAGAAGAAAATTACTTGAAAAAATAATCAAGATTCAGGATAAAAAAATAAGACTCTCGACTCAGTTTGTTTCTAATGATAAAGACAAGATAATGAAATTCTATAAAGATGCCTTGAAAATCGGAGAGGAAGGAATAATGATTAAGAATATTAGTGCACATTATCGGCCTGGAAGAAGGGTGGGTTATATGGTAAAAATTAAGCCAGTAGTGAATGACTTGGATTTGGTAATTATTGGAGCGGAATATGGGACTGGAAAGAGGGCTGGAGGCTTGACGAGTTTTATTGTTGCATGCAGAGATGGAAAGGATTTTCTTGAAGTTGGAAAGGTTTCTTCTGGGCTTAAGGAAAAAGAATCTGAAGGAACTACATATAAAGAAATAAATAACCTTTTGACCCCATTAATTATTAAGAAGGATGGAACAATAGTTCATGTTAAACCAAAGGTTATTGTTTCGGTTACCTATCAAAATATGCAGAAGAGCCCAAGTTACAGTTCGGGATTTGCAATGAGATTTCCAAGGATTACCCATTACAGACCCGAAAGAGGAATTTATGATATTGCAACAATTGAGGACATAAAAAAGGAGGCTGGGAAGGAAAGAAGATGAAGAATAAAAAATTAGATTTGGATTTAATTGCTTCAGAGTTTATTCTTTTAACTGGTTTGTTTTTATTTTTGAATTCTGGAAATGGAATTTCTTTAAGCCCAGGAGGACCGGAATTTAGCCCTTATTTTTGGATTATTCTTGGAAGTTTAATTCTGTCTGTTGTTTTTGTTTTTCTATTGATTGTTATGAAAAATTTAAAAGAAAAACGAGTTTTAAATGAAGAAATGGCTAGTAAAAAGCATATTCGCAGAAGAAAGTAATTTTATAAATCCAATAAACCTAGGAATATTATGGAAGAGAGGGAATTGGATTATTTTTTGGTTTTGGGAATTTTACTTATTGCGTTATTTCTTCTTTCTTTTAATCCTATAATGCCTTTCAAGAGTGTTGCTGAAGGAACTTTTCTTTCCCCTCCAGACAATTCTGCCGGAACATGTAGCGATAATGATGGAGGGATTTATCCTTCAACCCAAGGAACTGTAGTGAGTAGTAATTATAATTATGGGAAAAATCTTGAACTTGCAGATGTCTGTTTTAATTCAAGCAGAGTTATAGATTATGGGTGCGCTATTGGAGATAATAAAACTTATGCGTATAGAACTTATGATTGTAGTTTAGGATGTAATTCTGGAGCGTGTTCTACGACAAGAGAAAGTTATTTTCTAAATGCTAATTTCAGCAATAACGGTACTGCTGATGTTGTCAAGATAACAAATCTCGCAAGCAATAATGCAGTCTGTGAAAATGTGATTGCTGGAAATGTTTGTGCTTTCGGAAATATTGATTTATCTGTTGATGAATTGTTTGTTTTGGGAGAGAATAAATGGGGAAGGTTTAGTTTTGGCAGTGCAGGGGCTCCTTTCAGAGTTGTTTTTGATGATTTGCATAATAAAATTACTCTTCCGATAGGGACTGAATTACCTGCTGATAAGTATGTCTTTAAAGTTCTAGACAAAGATGGTTCGTTATATGACAGAGCTGTTCAAGAAATTACTGCTTATTGGGAAAATGGAGAAATTAAGTTAAACTATAGTAGTATGCTTCCTTATAAGTCGCATCACTTCACTTTTGAAGTTATAGGGAGCCATCTCCAGATAAAGTTTCCTGCTAATGGAGGGGTTGCAACGATTCCAATTCTTTTTGGTTTTGGATCTGATTTTGAGGGTTTAGGAATCGACGGTAATCATTTATTTGTGACTTCAGGTACAAATTTTGTGTCTTATAATCAAACTCAAAATGTAACTGCTTTTTCGGTTTCAAGGAGTGGAGGAGGTTTTGTTAATAATCAGGGAATTGCAATTTGTGAAGCTAAAGTTGTTGCAAACGTAAGCAATTGTTTATTGGGAGATAAAAGGGAAATTAGTTATCTTTCAGATAATTCTTGTGTGACTAATTTACCTGCTAATCTAATTTATGAAAGATGCGATTATGAAGATAATGGGTTTATTGGAAATTTGAGCGATGTCGACGCCAATTTTAACTTTTCAGTATATGAAAATGGAAGACCCCTCAATTTATCTAAGAAATTTAATGACACTAGAAATATTGAAATTGACGAAGAGGGAGATATAAGAGTAGAATTTACTTTTGCTTTCAATAATACCGATCTCTATTTAACAAATCTTTATCTTAGAAAACAAGCAAATTCTGATAGCAAGGGGTATTTGATTGTCAATGGGCTTGATGTGAATAAGACGGTATATCTTGATAAATTAAGTAATGTAAGTAATGCTGTTTGTGTAAAAGACGAAGAAATTAATTCAATAAGTTCTATTTCTAATGATTGTTCAAAGGGTGGGGAGACGATTGTTCTTTGCGATGGAAACAATTCAACTAAATTTAGTTGTATCGAGCAAGGAGGAGATTATGAGGTTTCAGGTTTAAGGCACTCGGCAGTTAAGGAATTTCAGTATGTTCCTGGAAGTTGCTCTCCATTATGGAGTTGCAGTGATTGGGGTTCTTGTGTTTCAGGAAGCCAGACAAGACTTTGTACAGATTCAAGGAATTGTGGAGTTAATCTTGCTAAGCCTTTAGAAAGTCAGAGTTGTAGCAATGTTGTTTCTCCTGGAGTCAGGACTTGTAGTCAGCTTGGAGGAAAGATTTGCCAAGTCAATCAGGAATGTTCTATTGGGACTGAAAGTGCTAGTGATGGTGATTGTTGCAAGGGTATTTGTTCTAGCAGTTTTACTAAAAGCAGTTTCGGAGTTTACTTTTGGATTGTTGTGGCCGTATTAATTATTGGAATCATCGCAATAATTGTTATGATTATTTTAAGTCTGAGAAACAAATCTATTCAAAAAAGTCTAGGCGAATTTGATATTTCTTAGGGATTTATTTTTTTAAACTTCGACGGAAGGTTTATAAATGAATTTTATTTAAAAAGGGTATATTCTAACATGGCAAAATCAGATTTAAAGGTTCAAAATATTGTGGCTACAAGTTCTTTGGGAAAACCAGTATCATTAACAAAACTGGCAAGAAGTCAGAGCAACACAGAATACAATCCTGAGCAATTTCCTGGACTTGTTTTAAGGGTTCAAAAACCAAAATCAGCGGTTTTGGTGTTCTCTTCTGGGAATCTTGTGTGTACTGGGACAAAAAGTGTTGCACAAGTTAAAGAGGTGATTGAGCAAGTCATAAAACAACTTGCTAAAATTGGGGTTAAGATAACGGACAAACCAAAGATAACAGTGCAAAACATTGTTGCATCTGGAAGTATTGACGTTGACCTTAACCTCAATGTTCTTGCTCTTGAATTGGAAAATACTGAATATGAACCAGAGCAATTTCCTGGACTTGTTTACAAGTTAGTTGAACCAACAACTACTTTTCTTCTATTTTCAAATGGGAAATTGGTTTGCACTGGGACAAAGAGCAGGGTGCAGTTGGAAGATGCGATGACACAACTGAATAAAAATGTTAAGGCAGTTTTGAAGAGAATTGCTGGAAAGAAGGGTAATAAAAGTTAATTAGCGATTCCTAAAAATTGACTTAGTTTTGTCTGTTTTCCTGAATTCTTTATTAACCATGAGCGTTGCGTGAAATTTTCTACTTTCATTCTGAGTCTTGATTGAATATCTTGAAGAGATTCTTTTAATGTCTGGAAGACCATTGGTTTTTGTTGGAATGCAGTCCGGCTTGTTTCTCTTAATATTCCCACACCACAAGGAGCGTAATATTCTGGGCGTATTTCGCGAAATACTAGGCAAGAGGCTTGCCTTTTTATTCTTTCTAAGTATTCCGTCAAAGCGAGACGGTTAGCATAATATGCACCAGTTACAGAATCAGCATATTTTTTTCTCGGAAAAAAGGTTTCGTAATCTTGCCAGGCAGAAAAATTTTTCATAGATATTTCGATTACTTCAAATGAGTATTTGTCCGGAAAAAGGAGAAACTCGTAATGGTTTCCGAGGTATTCTACGTTGAAAACTTGGAATTCAGAGATTTCTGGAAAATAACGAATTTTTTCAAGCTTACTTTTTGAGAGAGTGTCATCTGTGGCCGTTATTGCCCATCTTGTTGGGACAAGTTTTCTGTTTTTCTTTAATCCTAGAAGGCCTGCTGAAAGTATTTTTATTATATTTGATACTGGGATGAATTTATGTAGTTCAAGGATTGCAGGTGAAGATTTTATTTCGGTGTCATTTACTAGATAATCTACCTTTGTTTTTATTTTAGTATTTTCTTGAAGAATTGCTCTTTCTAATGGTGCGGCTCTCGATATTAATGGAACTCTTGAATCTGGATGGTTTGTAAAATTTATTGGTTTTTTTAGTTTGAATTCTGTTGCCACTGATTTATGAGTCATTGCAATTTCATGAAAAACGTTGAGGAACTGGGATTCTTGTTTCTTTATGTATGTTTGAGTTCTGGAATAAATTAATTTGTTTCTTAATTGCATAATGTCGCCGATTTTGAGATTTTTTTCTTTCCATTGTTCCGGAGAAGACATTATTTCATTATTTCCATACGTCTCAGGAGATAGGATTCCTGTGTAAACATTTGGATAATTCCAGCGTCCTACAAATATCTCTGGAGGGGATGAGCCTGAAAATTCAGTTCTTATGTTTTTTATAGGAATTAAGAACGAGTGCTTCTTACAATCTTCTTGGCCGCAGATTTTGCATGGAGACATAACTTGAAAGGAATAAGTAGGTATTTATTGATTATTGCGCTTATCTAAACGTTTGGGTTATTTTTAGCCGGTTATAATGATAATGAGTTAGTCCGATGAGGAGAAATATGATTCCAACTGCGATTGCCGAATAGCCAAGAGAAATTACATTAGGAACAGATGAGCCGAATTGTAATAGGGCAAAACCAAATATTAGAGAAGCCATGGCTGTTCTTATATAAGCTAACAGGGTTCTTTCATTGGAAAGTAAGGTTTGTTCTAAAAGAAATTTGGATGAAACGCCTCTTTTCATTTTTAATAGAGGAATGAGGAGATTATAAATGTTATTTATCCTTTCAAATCTGAGATGCCTAGAAGTATAAATAATAGTCCTATCATTACTATAAACCAGAAGATTCCACCTTTAAGAAATTCCCATGCTGCGTGCTTGAAGTTCCAGAAAACTCCAAACCAGGATCCTGAGTACCATGCTAATAGTATTGGAACTATTACTAGGATAAGTCCAAGTAGAATTTCAGCCCATTTATCCATGTTATTTTTATTCTATTTCGGTTTATAAATATTGTTGTTTTTGATATATAGCGTTAGACTTAAATAGGTTGTTTCTGAAATTTGTTTATGTTGACAGATAAAGAGATAAATGAGATAAAGGATCATCTTGAGAGTGCACAGAACCCATTGTTCTTTTATGATAATGATGCAGACGGGTTGATGAGTTATATAATTCTGAGAAAATTTATTGGAAGAGGCAAGGGGGTTGCTGTAAGAACCCATCCTGGAGTCGATGTGGGTTATTTAAGAAAAATTCAGGAGTTAAAGGCTGATTATGTTTTTGTTTTGGATCAGCCAATATTAGGAGAAAATTTTGTTAAGGAGGTGAGAGATATGGGAATACCCCTTGTATGGATAGACCACCACGATACTGAGGAAAGTTATGAAGATGTATTCACTTATAACTCTGCTAAATCAGGGGATAAGAAAGCAGAGCCAGTTACTTATCTTTCATATAAAATTACAGGAAGAAAAGAGGATATGTGGTTTGCAGTTATTGGGTGTGTGGCAGATAATTTCATGCCTGATTTTTATGATGAGTTTAAGGAGAAGTATAAAATGTTTGCAGGCAAGGATATGAAGAAGCCATTTGATGTTTATTATAAGAGCGGAATTGGCTCTCTTGCCAGAGCACTTGGTTTTGGATTGATGGATTCTGTTACACACGTGGTTTATTTGCAAAACTTCTTACTCGAATGCAGTTCTCCAGAGATATTGATGCAGGAAATAGATTCTTACAGCAATTTTGGTAAAAAGTATAGAGAGATAAAAACTAAGTATGACGTTTTAGTGAATAAGGCGAAGAAGGATGTAGGGGATAAAATTTTATTTTTTATTTATGGCGGAGATTTAAGTATTAGTTCTGAAATTTCAAATGAGTTATATTATTTATATCCTGATAAAATAACTGTAGTTGCATATGATAATGGAGGAATATCTAACTTATCTTTAAGGGGAAATAATGTAAGAGAACTAATTGAGAAAATATTACCTGATTTTCCTGGGTCTACTGGAGGAGGACATAGAGATGCAGTCGGGGTAAGATTAAGAAGCGCAGATTTGGAAAGATTTAAAGAAAGCATCTATATGAAACTTTAATGGAAGAAATAAGAGTTGAATTGTATGGGCGAGTCCAAGCTGTAGGATTTAGACATTTTGTAAGGGAGAGTGCTGATAAGCTTGGCTTGAAGGGGTTTGTTAGTAATCAAGAGAACGGAAGTGTATTTGTTCTTGCTCAGGGAAGCAAGGAAAAACTTAATGAATTAGTTTTAAGCTTGCAAAAGGGTTATTTTCCTTCTTCGGTTTTAGGAATGTCTTATTTATTTTCTGAATGTAAAGAGAAGTTTAAGGATTTTAAAATTAAAAGAGATGAGGGAATTGTTCTTGATCAAAAAAAGAGCTTTTCTAATCTTGGAAAGAGTTTTTTTGGACATTTGGAGGTTCCAGGGCATGTTGCTGTAATTCCTGATGGAAATAGGAGATGGGCTAAAGAGAAAGGGCTCAAGGAAATTGAGGGACATCTGAAATCTGGCTCTTATGAAAATTTACATTCTTTACTCAACGAAGCTAGGAATTTAGGTGTGCAATACTTCACTTTATGGGGCTTTTCAACTGAAAATTGGAATAGGGGCATCGCAGAAAAGAAAAACCTTTTTGATTTATTCCTTAGGGTTCTTAAAGAATTCAGAAAGGATGTTGCAAAGGAGAAGGTAAGATTTAGACACCTTGGAAGAAAGGACAGATTACCTAAAAAATTGCTTAATGAAATTTTGGCGATTGAAGAAGAGAGTAAGGAATATAATGATTTTAATTTTCAGTTGTGTCTTGATTATGGGGGAAAAGATGAAATTGTCAGAACAGTTAATAAAATTCTAAAATTGGGAAAATCTGAAGTGGATGAGCATGTTTTTTCAAGCTTTTTAGATTCTGCAGGCATTCCTGAACCAGATTTGGTAATTAGAACATCAGGAGAGAAAAGATTAAGCGGTTTTATGCCTTTCCAAACTGCATATACGGAGTTTTATTTCGCGGATGAATATTTTCCAGATTTTGGACCTGAACAACTTAGAAAAGCGGTCAAAATTTATGGAATGCGAAAAAGAAATTTCGGGAAGTAGTCAAAATTTGTTTATCCTACATAATTTTTATTCTTTTATAATCCCCCTGTAGATTTTTGGATAAATAAAGTAAGGCAGAATTATAATATAAAGATAAAATAGTCTAACAAGTATTATCCAGCGTCTGATAAAAATGAGTTGTAAGAGATATAGAGAATTCTGGTAATTATAACACTTTTCCCCAGAATTCTCTAAAGGACAATTCTTAAAAACATATGCTCTAATTAACAGACTTGTCCATAATAATGTTTTTTCTGATGTTCCGCTCTGTCAAGGAGAAGGAGCTTCGTTGGCAATTCCATTTTATTATTTATCCTACATCTCATTATCAGAAATACTTAAATAGGGTTTTATCCTCTTTTTTTAATCTACATTTAAGAGGTCGATGGTGCATAGAAAATATATCAAGAGAGGAGGTAAGAGGTATGGCCCTTATCTTTATGAAAACAAAAGAGTGAACGGAGAAGTGGTTACTAGTTACGTCGGTAAAGATAAAAATAAAAAGAGTGAATTAATTTTAATTTTGCTTCTCATTTCAGTTATCCTACTTATTTTTATTCTGATAAATTTTAAAATAACTGGTTTTTCTGTAAACGATTTTAATGGAAATGAATTGACTCCATTTGATTCTGGAAAAATAACTGAAGTGGACAAAAACTTGGTTGTTAAGGATTATGAATCTGTTGATTCTGCAGAAGATATAACTGTAAAATCTAAGACTCTTCAGTATGGGGCTGTTCTTAACAGGCCGGTAAGATGGAATAAGAATATTTCTTTATCGCAGGAAAGCAATTTGTCTATTGCAATTCCAATAGACGCGACTAATGTATCTATTATTAGTATCTTTTTGGGTAATTTTACTAATAATATTACTCTTGCAAACGAAACAATTGGGAATATTACTCTTGCAAACGAAACAATTGGGAATGAAGTTATTAGTAATGAGACCACTGAAAATAAAACCTCTCCAGATGAGTTTAAGGATAAAAAATCTAAAGAAGAATTTAATGTTACAATTGTAAATGCTACGGTTGTCGATGTTGAAGATTTTGAGAAGAATAGCAAGGATGAGAAAAACGATGAAAGGAATGATGTCTATAAGAATAAAACTGAAGATAGTGGAAGCAACACTAATAATGTAGAAAGTTCTGGGGAGGACACTAATAGTCCTGATAATGAGGGAAGTAATTCAGGAGATAATCTAGATAGTCAGGAGGAAAATTCTAATGAGGGAGATAATTCTGCTAATCCTGATTCAAATCCGCAAGAAGATGAGACAAGTAACGCTGGAGATAATAGTGTTTCTACCGATTCGGGAGATAACTCTGGAAGTGACCCTGTCGAAGGAAGTGATTCTGCTTCAAATTTAGGTTCTGATTCAGGAGATGGAAGTGTTTCTGTAGGAGTTACAGGGAATTTTGTTAAAGT
>Ga0210057_1007161_pt1 | contig 13619 bp, 8 predicted proteins | sample CryGeyCG2114_010_2_FD_183968 | JGI IMG/M metagenome (GOLD analysis project Ga0210057, IMG submission 183968) | Groundwater microbial communities from aquifer - Crystal Geyser CG10_big_fil_rev_8/21/14_0.10 (SPAdes) (version 2) | ecosystem: Environmental > Aquatic > Deep subsurface > Groundwater ... | reverse complement strand
ATTTTAAAAGGAATGGGCTATCCCACAACTGTTGGTGATGAAGGCGGTTATGCGCCATCTTTGTCTGGTAATGAAAAAGCTTTTGCTTTAATGTCTCAAGCCGTTAAAAAAGCCGGTTACAATTTTGGTCGTGATGTTAAAATTGCCATTGATCCCGCTTCTTCAGAATTTTTTGAAGCCGGTAAATATCATATGAAAGCGGATAAAAAAATCAGAACTTCGGCGCAAATGACGGCGATGTACAAAAATTGGCTGGCTAAATATCCCATTGAATCAATTGAGGATGGTTTGTCCGAAGATGATTGGCAGGGTTGGAAAAAACTAACTAATCAATTAGGTAAAAAAGTAACTTTAGTCGGTGATGATTTATTTGTGACTAATGTTAAAAAATTAAAAGCAGGCATAGAGCAGGGAATCGGTAATGCGATTTTGATAAAATTAAATCAAATCGGTAGCGTCACTGAAACTGTGGAGACTATAAAATTAGCTCAAAAACATAAATATAAAATAGCTGTTTCCCATCGGAGCGGAGAGACAGTTGATGATTTTATTGCGGATTTGGCGGTAGCCTGTGGAGCCGAGTATATTAAAACAGGTTCTCTTTCCCGCGGTGAGAGAGTAGCTAAATATAATAGATTGATGGAAATTTGGGATGAGGTGAAATAACTAATTCACTAAAAAGCGGTCGAATTCGGCCGCTTTTTTAATTCTATTTCAAAGCTTAATTTAGTGTTATTTTTAGGATGTGATTAGTAGCATATTATTTTGGTGTATTATATTTATTCTATTACTTTTGGATCGCCAAAAGTAATCAAAAACTCTGAGCTATGAGAAAATTCAGGTAAAACTGTCTTAAATCTGCGCTAATTTCCAAACTCGTCATTTTCTATTATTCTAGATTGGTCAAAAATGACTCAAACCTGCCTACCAGCAGGCAGGCATGCGGAAATTTGGCTCATCAACAACTCGCCAACGCTTGATTCACTCCAGTTTTACAGCTGAATTTTTCATAGGCTCGTGATTATGAAGACATTTTGAAGATTATTTAATAATATTAATATAGATTTAATTAATCTTGGGAGTAGAATGTATGCTTTTTTAATTGACAGAATAGAATTTCTGTGAAAAGATAGGAACAATTAGTTCTTTTGACAATTATCACAAAATAACCAAAAACCACGGATTTAAATCCAAAAGGAGATGACCATGGCCAAGACATATGATGCGATTATTGTTGGTGGCGGGCACAATGGTTTGGTGTGCGCTACTTATTTAGCCAAGGCGGGTTTGGGAGTTTTAGTTTTAGAGCGTCGGCGGATTTTAGGCGGGGCGTGCGTCACGGAAAAAATCGCCGGCTGTCAGGTGTCACGAGCTTCTTATGTTTCTAGTTTATTTCCGCCACGAATTATTGGTGATCTCAATCTCCATTATTTTGGCTTAAGATTATTGGAAAGAAATCCGCCATCTTTTACACCATTTTTAGATGGTAGTTATTTAATTCTTCATCAGGAGATGGCCAAGACTCAAGCGGAAATTACGCGGTTTTCTGAAAAAGACGCCCACAAATATCCCTTGTATGAAGCCAAGCTTGACCGGGTGGTTAAATTTGTAGAGCTCTGGCTTTTTCAAACTCCACCTGATCCGACTAAGAAGAGGGATTGGTATAAACTGGCTAAACTGGGTTTGAAAGCTTTAGGATTAAAACAGGATTTGACGACTTTAACCGAGCTGTTTAGTCTCAGCGCTTATGATTTTGTCAGGAAGCATTTTGAGAGTGATATTTTAATAGCCACGCTTTGCACCGATGGGATTATTGGCTCGGTGGGTGGACCTTTTTGTCCGGGGACGGCTTATGTCTTGCTTCATCATGTGATGGGCGAGATAAATGGTTATCGGGGACGTTGGGGTTATGTCCAAGGCGGTATGGGCGGTTTAACTATGGCTATTAAAAAATCTTTTGTGGCTTTAGGTGGTAGTTATATGACTGGGGCCGAGGTTCATGAAATATTAGTAGGCACTAATTTGGTAGGTAATAATAAAGCGGTGGGCGTGGTGTTAGTTGATGGTCAAATGTTTTATTCTAAAATAGTTGTTTCCGGAGTGGATTTGTATAATACCTTTGATAAAATGCTGGCCAATGTCGGCTTACCAGCGGAATTTTCCCGCGGTCTTAAAGCCATTGATTATCGCAGCGCGACTTCTAAGATTAATTTAGTGGTGGCCGGAGAGTTAAAGTTTAATTGTTATAAGGGTTTGGTGCCAGGCACTTTCCATATTTGCGAAGATGTGGCTTATATGGAACGAGCGGCTGATTGTGCTAAACAGGGTCGAGTTTCTGATGACTTGGTGATTGAGGGTTGTATCCCATCAGTGGTGGATGATACCTTAGCGCCTTTAGGTAAACAGGTGATTAGTTTGATGGTTCAATACACTCCCTATTGTTTAGCTGAAGGTATTTGGGATGAAATTCAAAAACAAGAACTTTTAAACAAAGTAATTGCCAAGTTGGCTCATTATACCAATATTAAATCATTAGAAATATTAGCCACTGATGTTATTTCTCCATGGGATTTGGAGCAGGAGTTTTCGCTCACTGGTGGCAATCTTTTTCATGGTATGATGAATTTAAGTAGTTTATTTTGTTTTCGTCCGGTGTTAGGGTTTGCCAATTATCGCACCCCCATTAGTGGTCTTTATTTGTGTAGCTCAGCTACTCATCCTGGCGGTGGGGTGACTGGTATTCCCGGTCATAATGCGGCTAGAGAAATTTTAAAAGACAGAAGATGGTATAAATAATCGGTCAAAATATAACTCGTTTCTATATTGAAACGAGTTTTTTTATTTTTTATCTTTTAAGTTAAAATATGTTATAATACCTTTAACTAATATTATTTAAATAATGACCAAAAAAATAAAAGCTAAGGCAAAACCACAACCAAAGAAGGTCGTTTTGCTTATTTTAGATGGCTGGGGATTAGGCGAGGAAAATGAGGGCAATGCGATTTATTTGGCTAAGACGCCATTTATCGATTCGCTTTATAAAAAGTATCCTTGGACCAAAATTAATGCCTCTGGTCGGGCGGTTGGTTTGCCACCAAACCAACCTGGTAATTCTGAAGCCGGTCACATGAATATTGGCGCTGGCCGAGTGGTCAATCAGGATGTGGTCAAAATTTCCCAACAAATTAACACCGGTTTATTTTTTAAGAATCCGGCTTTTATAGCGGCCATTAACCATATTAAAAAAGCCAAATCAGCTTTACATATTATGGGGATGATTTCCTATGATCGAAGCCCTCATAGTGATCCGGATCATTTATTAGCCCTACTAACTTTAGCTCGACAACATAAAGTTAAAAATATTTATTTACATTTATTTACTGATGGTCGTGATTCACCGCCTCACTCATCTTTGAAATTAATTGAAGCATTGGAAAGACAACTAAAACCCAACGAAAGAATCGCTACCGTAATTGGTCGTTATTACGCTATGGATCGCAAGAAAAATTGGTCTAGCACTTGGTGGGCTTATGAGGCGATGACATCAGGCCAGGGTCACAAAGCGAAAAGTCCCCAAGAGGGAATTACCAGAGCTTATAATGCCAATATTACTGATGAATTTATTGAACCAATCATCCTTTATAAAAATGGCAGAATGATTAAAAGAATTTCTGATAATGATGCTATTATATTTTTTAATTTTAGATCCGATCGGGCTCGGCAAATGGCTAAACCATTTGTGCAAGTTGATTTTGAAACTAAAAATCCTCATGCCCTAAAGCGCAAACATGTTTTGAAAAATATCTTATTTGTAGCCATGACGGATTTTGGGCCTGATTTGGATAGTATTTTAACGGCTTACCCCTCAGAGGAAGTTAAGGATTCTCTACCCTTGTTATTAAAACATAAAAGTCAGGTTTATGTGGCTGAAAAAGAAAAATATGCCCATGTGACTTATTTTATCAATGGTGGCTACGCGGATCCGGTTAATGGTGAACAACGCCGAGTGATTATGTCGCCAGTCACCACCTCTTCTTATAATAAAACACCGGCGATGTCAACGCCTAAAGTGGCCCAGATTGTAATTAGTAGTATTAAAAAATATGATTTTGTTTGCGCTAATATTTCTTCGCCGGATATGATTGGCCATACCGGTAATTTAACAGCGGGTATTAAGGCGGCGGAAATTGTTGATAAATATATCAAGAAAATTTACACCGAAGCCATGAAGCAAAAGGCCGTCTTGATTATTACAGCTGATCATGGTAATTTGGAATCTATGTTTAATCTTCAAACTAAAGAAATTATTACCGAGCACACCAATAATCCCGTGCCATTTATTTTGATTGATCATGGTGATTTAAGGCGGGTTAAGGTTAGATCGGACGGTGGTTTAAGTGATATAGCTCCCACTGTTTTAAAAATTTTTAATATCCCTAAAAGTAAATTAATGACTGGTCAAAGTTTAATTTAATCTATGATTACCGCAAGACCAAAACCAATTGTGTTAATAATTATTGATGGTTGGGGGGTGGCTTCACCGTCTAAGAGTAATGCTATTACCCTAGCTAAAACTCCCACCTATAATAGTCTGGTTAAGAATTATCCGGCTATGACCTTACAAGCTTCTGGCGAGTCTGTTGGTTTGTCTTGGGGAGAAATTGGCAATTCCGAAGTGGGACATTTGAATATTGGTTCTGGTAAATTAGTTTATCAAAATTTGCCAAAAATCGACAAAGAAATTACCTCGGGGACTTTTTTTGAGAATAAAATATTACTGGCAGCGATTCAGAGGTCTAAGAAAAATAAAAAACCAATTCATTTGGTGGGGCTTTTTACTAGTGGTGGCGTTCATGCTTCAGTCAATCATTTTTACGCTCTTTTAGAAATGTGTAAGAAGGAAAAAATCAATGAAGTTTATGTCCATGCGATTTTGGATGGTCGGGATATGCCGTTTAATTCCGGTCTAGATTTGATTAAAAAAGCCCAAGAAAAATTCAAAGAACAAAAAATCGGTAAATTGGCTTCTATTTCCGGTCGTTATTATGCCATGGATCGTGACAATCATTGGGAGAGGATTGAATTAGCTTATCGGGCGATGTCAAATGGAGAATCGACTGAAAAATTTGATGATCCGCTAGCGGCTATCCAAGCCTCTTATGATAAAAAAATATATGATGAGGAATTTGTGCCAACAGTTATCACTGCAGGCGGCCAGCCAGTAGCGACGATCAGTGAAGGTGATAGTGTGGTTTATTTTAATTTTCGATCAGATCGAGCCAGAGAATTAACCAAGGCTTTTGTGCTGCCGGGTTTTGATAAATTTAATAGATTATATTTGAAAGATTTGTATTTTGTAACCATGACCGAATTTGAAAAGGATCTACCGGTAGAAATAGCTTTTCCACCTGATTTGATTTTAGAACCCCTGGCTAAAGTAATTTCCGATGCCGGGTTAAAGCAATTGCATATTGCGGAAACAGAAAAATATGCTCACGTCACTTTCTTTTTTAATGGCGGCAAAGAAGAGGCTTACCCGGGGGAAGATCGGGTTTTAATTCCCTCACCCCGGGTGGCTTCTTATGATCAAAAACCGGAAATGTCCGCCAAAGAAATCACCAAAAAACTTATTGAATTAATTATGAAGGATGAATATGATTTTATTGTAGTTAATTATGCCAACAGTGATATGGTGGCTCACACCGGTGATTTGAAAGCGTCAATTAAAGCTTGTGAGATTGTTGATAATTGTTTGAAACAATTAGTGGAGGTAATTTTAGGTAAAAACGGCGTGGCTTTTATTACCGCTGATCATGGTAATGCTGAGGAATTAATAAATTTGCAATCCGGTAAAATGGATAAAGAGCACAGCACTTATCCGGTACCGTTTATTATTGTGGGCCGGCAATGGGAGGGTAAAACCGCCGGCTTACCAGAAAGTCCGAACTCTGATTTGAGTCTTATTCAACCATCTGGCTTGTTGTCTGATGTGGCGCCAACTATTTTGAAAGTTATGGATTTGGAAAAATCTCAAGATATGACCGGTCAAAGCTTGATTTAAACTTTTTTAATAAATTCTAAATATAAATATAGCCAAACCTATTTGGCTTGATTTTTTAGTGTAAAAATGCTATTCTACACTAAACTATGAAAGAATCTACTGTCAAAAAAATAACCGAAATATTTCCAGCCACCTTGGTTTGGTTGACTCTACTAGTGGTTATAATTTTATCTTTGGCTCGTCCACTTTGGGCGATTTATTTTATTTTGGTGTTTGTGATTTATTGGATTATTCGTCTTTTTTATATGATGGTTTGGCTGGTTATTTCTTGGGTTAAATATCGTTGTGATGTTAAAATTGATTGGTTGGCACAAATTAAGCGTCTAGATAAGAACTATTTAGACTATTACCATGTTATAGAATATCCGACTTGTGGCGAGTCCTACGAGGTAGTGGAGCGATCTTTAGCCGAACTTTTAAAAACCAATTACCCTAAAAATAAAATGATTGTCGTGTTGGGTGGTGAAGCCAGAAAAGGGAAACAATTTGAAGAAGTGGCCAGACGTATCACTGAGAAATACGGTCAGGAATTTTTTAAATTACTGGTGACCGTTCATAAATTGCAACCCGATGAATTACCCGGCAAAGGGGCTAATGTTCATCATATGGAGTTGGAAATTAAAAAGTTGATAGATGAGCTGGGCGTGCCGTATGACCAAGTGATCGTGTCATCATTTGATATAGAAACTTTGCCCCATATTCAATATTTTTCCTACTTAACTTATAAATATCTCACTCATCCCAACCCCACTCACGCTAGTTATCAGCCCTTGATTTTATATAATAATAATATTTGGGAATCTAGCCCGATTATCAGAGTCGTGGCTTCAGCCACTACTTTTTGGCTTTTGACTGATTTATCACGACCGGAAAAATTATTGACTTTTTCCTCTCATAGTATGAGTTTTAAGATGTTGGTGGATGTGGGGTTTCATGATCAAACGATTGTGACCGAAGATTCACGCATTTGTTTGCAGGGACTACTGGCTTATGATGGTAAATATGAAGTGGTGCCAATGTTTGTGACCTTGTCTATGGATACGGTTTATATCGGCCAGTTTTGGGCTAGTCTTAAAAATCAATATAAACAGATGCGGCGTTGGGCTTGGGGAGTGGAACATTTTCCTTGGATGTGGGAGCATTTTTTTGGTCGGCGGGCTAACAAAAATATTCCTCTCAAAAAACGACTGCAATATATTTGGAATCAAACCGAGGGCATGTACTCTTGGGCCATTGCTCCATTATTAATTTTGCTGGTGGGTCGTTTGCCACTCTATTTAGCTTCTGATGAGGATAAAGCCACGGCTTTTTTTCAAAATGCGCCTCGGATGTTAGAAAATTTAATGGTCATAGGCATGGTGGGTTTAATTTTTAATTCGGTGATGTATACCTTAATGTTGCCCCAAAAACCTAAAAATTATTCTTGGTTTAATTATGTGGTGATGTTAATTCAATGGGCTATTTTTCCAATCACGATGATTATTTTTGGCTCAATTCCCGCCATTGATGCTCAAACTAGATTGATGCTCGGTGGTAAATATAAATTGGGCTTTTGGGTCACAGAAAAGAAAACAAAATAAAATTCAAAATGCCAAACGTAAAAATCAAAACTAAGGTATCACTTCGCGATAATTTTATTTATATTTTATATTTTTAATTTATAATATAAAATTATTTTGCATTTTTCATTTTAAATTTTTAATTTTAATATATGTCTTTCCCCAAAGTGACAATTCAGCTAGTGACTTGGAACAGTATGAAATATTTACCGTTTACCTTAGAGTCTATCTTTAATCAAAATTATAAGGATTTTCAGGTTTTGGTGGTGGATAATAATTCTCAGGATGAGACAGTGGATTTTATCCGTAAAAATTATCCGGAGGTAACGGTTTTTCAAAACAAAAAAAATCTGGGTTTTGCTAAAGCTAATAATCAAGGTATTCGCCTGTTACATTCACCATTTGTTTTACTCTGTAATCCGGATATTATTTTGGAAAATAATTGGCTGGAAATTATAATGAAAAATACGGCGGCAGAAAAATATCATGAAGTCGGCAGTTGGGGTGGTAAATTATTAAAATTAAAACCCCATGATGATGAAATAAATCAGTCTGATAAAACCACCATCATTGATTCATGCGGATTGCAAATTACTAAAAATAGAAAAATAATAGAATTAGGCGCGGGTCAGGACTCAGCTGAATTTACCAATGATCAGGTAGTATTTGGTTGTTCCGGCGCTTTAGTTTTATATAAACGAGAGTTACTAGATGATTGTTTAATTAAAACCCCAACCTGTCCTGCCGGCGAATATTTTGATGAAAATTTCTTTGCCTATAAGGAGGATATAGATTTGGCTTGGCGGGCCAGAATTTTAGGTTGGCAGTCTAGGTTTGTCAGTGGCGCTATTGCGTATCATGTCCGCTCCGCTTCCGGCTCAGAAAATACTAGCTATTTAGAAATTATCAAAAGTCGTCGTCAGTTGTCGCCTATTACCAAATATTATTCTTATCGCAATCATTTATTTTTACTGATTAAAAATGAATTTCCTAAAAATTTTTTAACGAATATTTGGCGGATAAAATGGTTGGAATTTAGAAAAGTCTGTTATTTTATTATTTTTGAACCTAAAAATATTTTGGCTTGGTGGGCAGTGATGAAAATGTTACCCAATATGTTGGCCAAGCGTCGGCAAATTTTTAAGCAAGCTAAGATAAATAGTTTGGAGATGGCGAAATGGATTAAATAATTTTTGGCAAAATGGAAATTTCTATTATCATTAATAATTACAAAACCAAAGGTTTATTGAAGCAATGTTTAAAGGGGATATATCTGTATCCGCCTCGGGTTGAGTTTGAGGTAATTGTAGTTGATAATAATTCTCAAGATGGTTCAATTGAGATGGTGCAAAATAAATTTCCTCAGGTCAAATTAATTAAATCCTCAAAAAATCTCGGCTATCATAAGGGTAATAATTTGGGACTTAAAAATTCTACCGGTCAGTATATTTTAATTTTAAATACCGATATTGCTTTTTTAGATCAGACCATAGATAAGATGTATCAATTTATGCAAGCTCATCAAGAGGTGGCTTTGGTCGGACCAAAATTAAAGAATCCCGATGGTTCAATTCAAATGTCTTGCCTGAGATTCCCCAGTAAATTTGTGCCGATTTATCGTCGAACATTTTTAGGTAATTTTTCATTTGCCAAAGCTGAGATTGATCATTATTTAATGCAGGATTTTGATCACCAAACCACTAAAGAGGTGGATTGGATATTGGGGGCTTGTATTATGGTGAGAAAATCAGCCATAGATCGGGTGGGTCCCATGGACGAAAGTTTGTTTTTATATTTTGGCGATGTGGCTTGGTGTCAGAAATTTCATGAGTTTAATTATCAGGTATATTACTTTGCCGAGGCTAATATTGTCCATTATCATAAGCGGGAATCAGCTCAGAGTGGTATTTTTTCGGCGGTTTTTTGGATTCATATTCTTGATTGGTTAAGGTATTTAAAAAAATATTCAAAAAAAATTAATGTCCAATAATAATTTTTTTCATCAACCAGCTCCAGCTAATCACTTTACTAGATTTAAAGCAGTGGTTTTGGCGATGTCTATTTTTTTAATTTTTTTGATTATAATTTTAACTCCTTTGGTGTATCACGGGGTTAGGGCAGTTGGTTATTCAACTTTGATTTTTTCACAGACTAAGGGTCTGTTGAATAATATTTCGACCAAAGATTGGCCGGCCGCGGTTAATGCCTCAAATTCTATCGAGCATAATTTAGAAAAATTAAATGCAGAAATTAGTCGACTCGGCCCCATTGGCAAATTGCCTAAAATAAAAAATGATCTTAAAGTCTCTAGACAATTTATAGTAGTGGCGCAATTGTTAGTTGGCAGTTATAGAGAAACTTTTAAAATTTTTGAGACCGTTGAAAAGTCCGGTTTAACAGTTGATCCTAGCGCGCTATTAGAGAATAAAGAAGTTTTGGTATTGATTGGGCAGAATAAACAACAATTAGTTTTAGCGCAAAAAAATATCGATCAAGCCAAGAGTCAGTTTGCCGAAATTAATACTAATGAATTTTCTGGTTTTTTCGCCTCTTATTTAATTCAAGCCCATGCTAATTTGGGTCAAATATTAGACACCACTAATCTGGCGGTACCAGCTATTGGTTTATTACCGGAGTTGTTGGGGTACCATGGCGAAAAACATTATTTATTGGTTTTTGAAAATAATATGGAGTTAAGGCCGACTGGAGGTTTTATTGGTTCTTATGGGGTTATTACCGTTAAAGATGGGCGGATTATTAATCTTTTCACTGATGATGTTTATAATTTAGATAAATTATCAGAGGGTAAGCTGTTGGAATTGGCACCTGCTCCTATGCTAGTTTATAACAACCAAAAATATTGGTATCTGCGTGATGCCAATTGGTATCCGTCCTGGCCAGATTCGGCTAAAAAAATTGTGGAGTTTTTTCATATTGAAAGAAAAAATGCTGATTTGTCGGATCAAAGAATTGATGGGGTAGTGGCGATTACGCCAGATTTTATTGCCAATCTTTTAGCGGTTTTAGGACCAATCAAAACTCATGACATCACTTTCTCGGCTAATAATTTTGCTATGGATTTAGAAAAATTTGTCGAAGGTGGTTTTGAAGCTAAAAATATTCCTTACCAGGAGCGCAAATCAATTATTGGAGTTTTATCCAAAACTATTATTGAACGAATCGAGAATATTAGCTCGGATAATTTTATAAATTTGTGGTTAGCTTTTAAAAAAAATATAGATCAAAAGAATATTTTAGTTTATATGGTTGATAACAATTTACAGCCATATTTTTCTGATCGTAATTGGGCGGGCGAAATCAGGCAGACTGATGGTGATTATTTAATGTTGATTGATAGTAATTTTGCCTCGCTTAAAACTGATTCGGTTATAAATCGATCAATTCAAAAAACCTTATCGCTTAATGCTGATGGCGATTTGATAACTCACTTAGAAATTACTTATCAACATCATGGTCAGTTTGTAAAAGATTTGATAACTCGTTATCGCACTTACGCCAAAATTTATGTGCCTAAGGGCTCATGGTTTGATAGTGGTTCAATTAAAGAGGGAAACAAAGAGATTGATTTGGATATGTCTAAAGATTTAACTTATGGCACGGAGTATAATAAATCATTGGTAACTTATTTTTTGGTGATTGAACCGGGCACCAGTAAAACTATTATTTTAAATTACAAATTACCGACTAATATTAGAGAGCAGTATGAAGCTGGTCATTATAGTTTGTTGGTGCAAAAGCAACCGGGCACTATTGGACATAAACTGGGAATTGATTTAAACTTGAGTCAGGAAATTTCCGCCTATCAATCAGCTAATTTGCCCAGGTATTATAGTCCCAAGGCTATTAGTTGGCAAAGTGATTTAATAGTAGATCGGGAATTTAAATTAAAATTTTAATCAGATTAAATGTTTTTAAAAAGAATTGGAATTGATTTGGGCACCACTAATATTTTGGTTTATGTGCCGAAAAAAGGCGTCGTGATTAATGAGCCATCAGTGGTGGCTATTTCTAATATTGATAAAAAAATTATTGCCGTGGGCGCGGAAGCCAAAGAAATGCTGGGCCGAACACCGGACACTATTATTGCTCAACGCCCCCTCAAAGATGGCGTGATCGCCGATTACAAAACCACCGAAGCGATGCTGAGATATTTTATTAATAAAGCTTTGGGGGGAGTGAGAATTTTTCGGCCCGAGGTGATGGTGGCGGTGCCAGCGGGTATCACTTCCACAGAAAGACGAGCGGTCATTGATGCCACGATTGCGGCCGGAGCCAAAGCCGCTTATATTATCAAAGAGCCAATTGTGGCGGCCATTGGCGCAAATATTCCCATTGGTAGCGCTTCGGGTCATATGATTATAGATATTGGGGGTGGCACTTCGGAAATTGCGGTGATTTCTTTGGGTGGCATTGTGGCTTCGACCTCGGTGAGAATTGGGGGTAATAAATTGGATGTGGCTGTGAGCGAGCATATTCGAAAAAAATACGGCTTAGCGATTGGCGAGAGAACCGCCGAACAAATTAAAATAAATATTGGTTCTGCTCTGTATTTAGAAGAAAAATTATATATGGATATTAGAGGTCGAGATATGATTACGGGCTTGCCTAAAACTATTAATATTTCCTCTGATGATGTGACTGATGCCATTCAAGTAGAATTGGAGGGGATCAGTAGCGCGGTTAAAAATGTATTATACAAAACACCACCAGAACTCTCAGCTGATGTGATTGATAAGGGCATTGTGATGTCTGGGGGGACTAGTTTGTTAAGAAATATAGATAAGATGATATCAATGAGTACAGGAGTGTCTTCTTATGTGGCGGATGATGCTCTTTTTTGTGTCGCCAAAGGCACGGGGATTGCGCTGGATAATTTGGAAAGTTATAAAAGATCTATTTTGGCGACTAAGTAGGCTTATTGTCATCCCGCACTTGATGCGGGATACAATTGTTAAAAATTGTTTTATATAATGTTTATTATTATTTTTTTTATTAAAAATATTTAACAGATGACCATTGGCATCGACGCGTCACGCGCTAACAAAGACAATAAAACCGGAGTTGAGTGGTATTCATATCATTTAATTCAAGAGTTAAAAAAAATCACCCCTGATAATATTCAGGTTCTTTTGTATACCAATGAAAAATTAACAGCTGGTTTGGAAAATGGCCCTAAAAATTTTAAGGAGAAAATATTAAATTGGCCGCCCCAATATCTATGGACCCAGATTCGTTTATGGCTAGAATTATTTTTTAAGGCGCCTGATGCTTTATTTGTGCCGGCTCACACCATTCCATTTTTGCCAATCAGATCTAAAACCAAGGTTTATGTCACTGTTCATGATGTGGGTTTTAAAAGGTATCCAAATTTGTACAAAAAAATTCAGTATTACTATCATGATTTGACTATGAGAGTGATTAGAAAGCGAGCTGATAAGATTATCACCATTTCCGATTTTTCCAAAAAGGAAATAATTGATTTATATCAAATTGATGACAATAAAATTATAGTTATTCCACTGGGTTATGATAAAAATCAATACCACGAAAATGTTTTATCATCACAAAAAATATTGGATAAATATAAAATTACTGCGCCTTACATTTTATATGTCGGGCGACTAGAGAAAAAGAAAAATATTGGCAATATGGTCAAGGCCTTGGCTTATGTTAAGGCGTCTAATCCTGATTTAAAATTAGTTTTGGCTGGCAACGCTGGCAACGAATATGAAGCGATTAAAAATATTATTGCCGAAAATAAATTAACAGATGAAATTTTATTGCCCGGCTATTTGGCGGAGGCGGATTTGCCCACTGTCCTGAAAATGGCGGAAGTTTTTTTATTCCCCACTTTATATGAGGGGTTTGGCTTGCCCATTTTGCAAGCCCTAGCGGTGGGGACGCCGGTTGTTACCTCGGCTTTGGAGCCACATCGGTCTATAGCTGGGGGCTCGGCTGTTTTAGTTGATCCTAAAAAT
>Ga0210057_1007160_pt1 | contig 13620 bp, 9 predicted proteins | sample CryGeyCG2114_010_2_FD_183968 | JGI IMG/M metagenome (GOLD analysis project Ga0210057, IMG submission 183968) | Groundwater microbial communities from aquifer - Crystal Geyser CG10_big_fil_rev_8/21/14_0.10 (SPAdes) (version 2) | ecosystem: Environmental > Aquatic > Deep subsurface > Groundwater ... | reverse complement strand
CACCCTTCCGCAAGGGACTACGACCATAACCTTTGTAGCGACTGATCGCTTTGGGAACACCTCTGCGAGTACATCAAGGAGCATTTTCGTAGATTCGATAGCGCCCGCGAATCCCACCGTCAATCTACCCGCGACAACCACGACCGCGACCAGTACGACGCTCACTTTTTCCGGCACGGCTGAAGCAGGTGCCCTTATATCGCAAGACGAAGATGCTGGCACCACAACCGCAAACGGAGTTGGTGTCTGGGCGCTTTCGCTCACTCTTGCCGAGGGAGACACAACCATTTCTTTCACAGCCACAGATTCGGCCGGAAATGTTTCGGGCGAAACAGATCACACTGTGACCGTGGACTCGTTACCTCCGGAAGATCCGATCGTCACTGCCCCGGAGCTCCTCTCGCAAACGTTTGCGACAACAAGCATAACATTTGCAGGCACAGCGGAGGCGTTGTCTCTGGTTAGCATAGAGACGGATGTGAGCACTAGTACAACATCAGCAGATGGTGCGGGCGACTGGTCGCGCACTATAATCCTAGAGGAGGGCGACAGCGAGGTCACCTTCACCGCAACCGATGCAACCGGGAACATTTCAAGCGGTACGACAACTACCATCACCATATCTCTTGCACCAAGCGCTCCGTCCGCTCCGATTACGACCGTTTCCAACTGCAGCAGCTCTCTTGCCACTTTGTTCTGCCTCACGGCCACAACCACCATAGCTGTATCTTGGGAGAGCGTAGATACTGCCGATGAATACGAGATATATATGAATGACGTAAGTGTTGCAGAGACTGAAGACACCAGCGTCTCACTGGTCGCTCCTCATAATGCCACCTCAACTATTGTGGTTGTTGCCAGGAATATGGGGGGCGAGGCAAGCTCCACCCCGGCCTCTCTTTACGTTTTCACAAATCCCCTGATCATAAACGAAGTGGCATGGATGGGCACATATTCGGAACCGCTGGATGAGTGGATGGAGCTTTACAATCGTTCGCCCTTCTCTCTTTTCTTGGACGGTATTGATCTTGTTGCCGACACTTATTCACTTGACTTGGTGGGCACGCTAGAAGCCGGTGGCCTCTATCTTCTGGAGCGAACAGATGATGATGCTGTGCGGGAGGATGCGTTCACGGGCATAACGACCAATGCTGATCTTGTCTACGGAGACGATACTTCAGACTTTACCCTCGACGATAATGGCGAAGTTTTGAGACTCGTGCACGGTGGGACGATAATTGATCAAACTCCGGCAGTCGCTTTGTGTGGTGGATGGTGTGAGGGTGACATACCGGATGCAATTTCGATGGAGCGCAAGGACCCCGATCTAGATGGAGGTGATTCCACAAGCTGGGAAACTCACAATGATGTCTTGGGCTTGTACAACGGTATAGATATCGGGGACGAAGACATATTCGGAACTCCGCGTGCTGAAAATGCTACCGGCTCCGGTGCACCTGTTGCCATATAGAGCATGGCCCCTCGAACTCTATCAGATTATTTGATGTGAGGAGATATGCGTCTACGATTTGCATTTCCAATGGTCATGTTATATAATCTGACACTACTTCTTTATGCTAACCCTAGAGACCACTCCGAGAGACACCTTTGGCAAGTCTTTGAACATGTCTAGAAAAGCAGGTAAGTTGCCGGTTGTTGTGTATGGGCCAAAGGATGAGACTGTCAGCTTGTTTGTTGATCGTGTCAGTTTTGAGAAGATCTGGAAGGAGGCGGGGGAATCGACGGTGGTTTCGCTCGTGACATCGACAGGTAAGAAGGATGTTCTTATCCAAGAAGTCGATGAGGATCCCGTTCGTCGAGTGCCAAGACACGTGGACTTCTATGCTATTGAGGCAGGGAAGATGGTCCAGGTCTCGGTAGAGCTCGTGTTCACAGGTGAATCTCCCGCAGTCAAGACACTGGGAGCTACTTTGGTCAAGGTTATCCATGAACTTGAGGTTGAGGCCATGCCTAAAGACTTGCCTCACGAATTGTCAATCGACATTGGGTCTTTGATAACTCTCGAAGACACTATCCACGCCAAAGACGTGCCCTTGCCGAGCGGTGTCTCGTTGATAACGGACGATCTTGAAGTTGTTGCCTCTGTCGCAGAACAGAAAGCAGATGAAGAACCTGAGGCCGACTTGGATATCGCAAGCATTGAGGTAGAGAAGAAGGGCAAGAAGGAGGATGATGAGGTGGCGGCCAAGGCGTAGTCGCGCAGCCACTTTTATCTACAAGGGAGACGATAGGATACTACCGACATCTTCAGTCCACCCATCTATAAAGCAGCGGAAAAAAGACCGGCACTTTGCCGGTTATTTGGTTGATGATTGAATCTTGACCACCTTCTTTTGTTTCCGGTCTCTTTGTGTCGTATAATGTTGGTAATGAAAAGGTCACTTTTGATAGTTTATATTTTTTCTCTATTGCTTGCGACTTCACCGGTCGCACTGGCACAGCAACCATCGTGCCAGGTGGTAGATGGCGACGATGTCCCAAAGTCGATACTTGAGGAACGCTTGCTCGCTTGCGAGGCGGAGATAGCCGCCCAGAATGCTCTCATAGAAGTGAAGCAGCGTGAAGCTACCACTCTTGAGCGAGATATTGACATTATCGGTCATCAGGTTAGCAAGGCCCAGGCCGAGATAAAGTCGCGGAACCTGTCTATACAAAAATTAGGCGGGGAAATAACGAATCAAGAGTCCGCTCTCTCTGAACTGGAAAAAAAGACACTTCGCATGAGATCTTCTACGGGCGAGCTTTTGCGACGCACGAGAGAGCTGGATGAGAGAAGTTTTGCCGAGATAATTTTATCCGGTACCACCTTGTCAGATGCCGTCATAGACCATGACACTTTCGCATTCGTCGAACAGTCACTTCATGAGACTTTCGATGAACTGCGCCTCACTCAAAACCTTGTTACCCAACACAAGGAAACACTGGAAGAGCAGCAGTCAGAAGAAGCAAGGCTGAAGGGCTTGCGCGAGATAGAGAAACGGCGAGCCGAGGGTCAGCAAGAGGAGAAAGACCGCCTACTCTCTATGACAAAAGAGGAGGAGCAGGCCTATCAAGAAGTGTTGAGACAAAAGCAAATCATCGCCGCTCAGATCAAGAACAAGATACTTAGACTGACCGGAGGGGGAGAGTTGCGTTTTGAAGATGCACTCACGATTGCCAAAGTTGCCGAGATGGGAACGGGGGTTCGTTCTGCATTCATTCTCGCCATACTTACCCAAGAGTCCGGTCTGAATGGCATAATTGGTGCTAATCTGGGACGGTGCACCTATAATCAGTCATGGGGCAACGCAGCCGGAACCGTCATGAGCAATTCGCAAAAGCCGGCGTTCCTCGCTATTACACGCGAGCTGGGGTTAGATCCCGATACGGTACCGGTGTCATGCCCCATCAATAGCGATGGTCAATACGGAGGCGCCATGGGACCATCTCAGTTCATGCCCCGCACTTGGTGGGATGAGGAGACAGGGACCGGCTACAAAAAACGCATTGCCAAATCAACCGGCAACAATCCCCCCTCCCCTTGGGTGAACGTGGACGCTTTTACAGGGACCGCTCACTATTTGTTGGATGCCCTGACCGGTTGTCGGGCGACGTACAGCTCTCTAGCTGAACAGGAGTCCTGTTCGGCGGGGAAGTATTACGCCGGCGGCAATTGGAAGCGTTTTATGGGTAGCTATGGTGCTAGTGTGGCACGGCGCGCGGACGAATTTCAAAAGGATATCGACTTCCTCGAAAGTCAGCTAAACTGATGTGGCACAGTTGACATCTTTGGCATGACGCTATATGCTGACTCTGAAAAGTTAGTCAGTGTAGACTGGGTCAGTGGGGAAGAAGTGCAGATTCTCCACACAATGACCCGGAAGGGTTCCTAGGGGACGGGGAGGGTGTCGCTGTTTATCCAACACTACTGGTTGCTCGACCATTGTGGACAGTGACACCCCTCCTCGGCCCTTTTGTTTTGGGCGACATCTCCGTGATGCAAATACATGCGCATATATGTTTGCGCATGTATGCGCAAAAAAATGGAGACCGGACGCACGCCGCGCCGGTCTCAATAGAGGTCTGTCTTTTCTGGCGGGAGTAGGCAAAGCAGTTCACGCCAGATCACCTGTTTTGGGGTGCAGGGTACCAGGTGTATTGGCGTGCCATCTAAAGCCGACAAGAGACCTCGTCTAACCAAAATGAGTGCTCGCGCCTCCCAGTTGGTGTCGAAGATGTAGAGGAAGTCTCTGGTTGAGCCGAAATGGCAACCCTTATCAACCACAATGCTGCTGTTCGCGTGGCCGATCCTCAAGCTAGGGAATCTTCTGTTTAGTTTGCGCTGGTTCTCAACCTCTTCGAGAGCCAGCGCCAGACTCGATTGATCGCTGCAGCAGAGGTGCACTGCGCGATGGAAGCGCAGCTTGTCGACCCGCCGCACGGTGAGGACAACACTTCTTCGCTCGTGGATGTTCTCCGACAATTTGCACCTCCCAGTCTCGCTTTCAAGTTGAGGGTCTCCTTGCACTGATGAGCAACACAGAAAAAAGGCAGGTAAAGAAATTCCGTGCTAATATTACGCCAAACTCGCCATTGAAACAATACCGCGCGAGGATATTGCTGCCATTTGACCGTGACCCTCATTTCTGGTACGCTATATCCACGTTGAAAGTAGTAGTATAGTATTGTAGCTTAGTTTTATTCTGACACCTTCCATGAAGCAAGACATTCACCCCGCCTATCACAAAGACGCCAAAGTGACCTGCTCATGTGGGGCGGTTTTTACTGTTGGTTCGACAATGCCGTCATTCGAGATAGAAATATGCTCGCTTTGTCATCCATTCTATACAGGAGAGGAGAAGGTTATAGATACGGCTGGACGGGTGGACAAGTTCAAGCAGCGGCGCGAAAAAGCAAAGACTCTTGAGCCCAAGAAAAAGAAGGTTGCACAAATAAAGAAAGTACAAAAATCAGAAGTACAAAAAAGGGTTTTGAAGGAGGTAAAGAAGTAGCCATAGCGTTGACGCGGAAGTCGCGGTACTATTATGTACTGTGAATGACAAAACTCCCATCTCGCCTTAAGGTTCGACCTTTTCCCGACGACTTTTCTTTACAGAAAAGTCGTCTCCTCAAGGTCAAACCTGGCTCGGCGTGAGTTTCGTCATTCACAGTCAACTATCATGTCACCAGAAGAGTTGCAGACCTACAAAGCAAATGCAAAAACCGCCTATCTCGCAAGCGAATACGAGCGGTTTTGCCGTGCACTTGAGGAGACCACAAGGATGGCGGAAAGTGATCCGGAAATGGGAAAGCTTGCAGAGGAAGAGGCGGCAGAGCTATCAATTCAGATTGAGGCATTGAAAAGTCAAATGCAAGGAATAAGGGATCGGGACAAGGCGGAAGAAGAGGCACCGAAGGGGGTTATCCTGGAAATCAGGGCCGGGGCGGGGGGTGACGAGGCCAGTCTATTTGCTTATCAGATGGGAGAGATGTACGAAAGATACGCGCTCATGCGGGGATGGAAATGGGTAAAACTTGACGTGTCGGAGAACGAGATAGGCGGCTACAAAGAGGCGACATTCGAGATCACCGGCAAAGAGGTCTACGATGACTTACGTTTTGAATCAGGTGTTCACCGTGTGCAGCGGATACCATCGACCGAAAAGGCCGGTCGGATTCACACATCGACCGCCTCAGTCGTAGTGATGCCGGTCAAAGAAAAGTCCGCCTTCGTAATAGATGAGGGAGATATCGAAATGGAGTTCTCGCGATCGGGCGGTAAGGGCGGTCAAAATGTGAACAAGGTGGAAACTGCCGTCCGGTTGATCCATAAGCCAACAGGACTTGCGGTGCGCTGCACCAGCGAGCGTTCGCAAGGACGCAATCGCGAAAAGGCCCTCCTCATGCTCACGGCACGCGTCGAAGACTTGGAGGCGCAGAAAGCAGCTTCACGCGTGGCTTCGGATCGAAAAGGTCAGATCGGTACGGGTGACAGATCGGAAAAAATTCGTACTTACAACTTCCCACAAAATAGAATCACTGATCACCGGATAAAGGAGACTTGGCACAATGTAGAGGGCATACTCCAAGGTGGGAACTTGGATCAGGTCGTTGCTTCGCTAAAGAATGCGGCTGAGCTCGGGTAGATTCTGGTCCATTTTTTTTCGTTGAAGTTGAAATGGCTAATGTTTCGGTGTGGACAATGTTTGCACTTATTTGAGCGCCGCCTGTTATACTGTTGAAGTATCCCTAAGTATTTAGAAACATGTCAGAAGCACACTTTCGCAACGCAGGTATATTTTTGCTTGTCGCGTTGGTTGCCGGACTAATAGTCACGGGCACTGGCAGCACAAAAGAAGTCTTGACTCGTGATGCAACTTCTATTGCAAGCGCCCAGTACGAAGCAGGCGATTTACCGCTTTCCGGTTGGGCGTGGGGCGCAGACGCGCGTCTTGGATCTTCGGCCGGCGGCTTGGGTTGGGTGTCCTTCAGCTGCACTGATCGGCAGCGAGATTACGGTGGCTTTTTGGGGGACGTCTGTGGAATAGGTGGAGGTCGCTCGTCCTACGGTGTCGGCATAGATGAGGCGGCAGATGGGAGCGGACGGCGTTATCTGTCAGGTTACGCCTGGAGCGATAATTATGGTTGGCTCAATTTCGGCTGCAGTAGTACGCCCGGGTCCGGCGCATGCTTCGGGCAAGGTGAAGAAAATTATCCAGCGGGCGGGAGCGCACAATCTAGGGCTTATGTAGATAGTACGGGCAATATGAAAGGATGGGCCCGTTTCTGTGCCGTTTTCAATTCCGGATGTTCCGGGACGTTTGCGGGAGGTGCAAGCACGATTGCGGCTAGCACCGTTCTTGGCGATTGGGATGGCTGGGTTTCGCTCTCGGACAGCGGATCTCTATATGGCGTTGCGCTAGATGACATTCTCTTCAAGAACTACGCATGGGGGGCTGACACCGTGGGCTGGATAAAATTCGACCCCTGTGGCGGTGGAGGACCGACATGTCGCAACGTGCAGATAGGCACTGAAGTCTTGGGCGCGAGCTGCGCTTCTGATAAAACCGTAGCTCAGGTTGGCGAGACGGTTACGTGGGAGGCATATCCCTACGGGGGTTCTCCAAACCGCAGTTTCGCTTGGTACGAGAATGGTTTGCGTATGAGTGGAACTGATCAGTACCAAGTCTCGGAGCCATACGTCACTCCTGGCAATTATTCGCGCGAAGTTGAAGTGACGGATACATCGACAGGGCTACCGCTAAAGGTGAGCTGCATGGAAACTTTGTTGGTTATAAAGCAGGTTAGCGGCTTCGGGCTTGCTGCTAATCCGAGTACAATCGAACTACCCAGCGGTACGGGTGCATCTAGTCGGACTACCATTACTGTCATAAATGACCCTGACTATACGGGGGCCGTAACTTTATCTGCCACACTTCTGTCTCCCCCAACCGGGGTCGATATAGAGTTCGATTTTTATGACACGAGCGACGGAAGCGACACCATTGACAGTGAATTGACATCAGCGGAATTCGACATCGGCCGTGAGATGGAAATGACAGTCTTGTCGGGAGCCGTGCCGCCGGGCAATTACGATATCGAAATCACAGGATCTGGAGGAGGTCTAGTGAGAACGAGAATAGTGTCGACTAAGATTGAGGGCACAGGATTAATCTACGAAGAAATATAGTCTTCAGACCGGGCAGTTCGGGGCAGAGTAAGCTGAGACCAAATAGGGTGGTTTTGGGTGAAGCGAGAAGGGTGCATTTTTGAACACTCGCTCTACTATTGCCCATCTATCTCTTTTCTGTTATTATTTCTGTCATTAGCCGCTTTGTGCGGCAGGGGAGATTACCAAAAAAGCTCGCCTTCCCCAAAAAAGGCCAGCGTAAACCAGTACAATTTATGTCAACAACAGCCACCGATCCGATGGTCACAGCGATGTGCGAAGCAGGATTGCACTATGGGTACGGAAAGTCGCGCCGTCACGCCACCATAAAGCCATACATTTTTGGGGTCAAGAACGGGATAGAAATTATAGACTTGGAGAAGACAAAAGCTCTTCTCGATGAAGCTACAAAATTTGCCAGAGAGCTTGGGGCAACGGGGAAAAGATTATTGTTCGTGGGTACAAAACACGAGGCCAGGGTGGCCATATACTCGGCAGCCGAAAGCTTGGGGGAGCCGTACGTGAACAATCGTTGGATTGGAGGTACCCTGACAAACTTTCAAGAGATAAAGAAGCGACTTTTACGCTTGGAGGACTGGAAGGACAAAAAAGCAAAGGGAGAGCTTGCCATATACACTAAGGGCGAGCAACGAGAGATTGACCGCGAGGTAGAAGATTTGGAGCGCCTTTTTGGCGGCATCTCTGATGTTAGGGCGACGCCGGCCGCAATCTTTGTGGTTGATCCTCGGCACGAACATACGGCCGTCCGAGAGGCAAATCGATTGAAGATTCAAGTCATTGCCCTTTCTGGCACAGATTGCGATATTTCAAACGTGACCTACCCAATTATCGCAAATGATAGTGCCAAAAAAAGTATCTCCTTTGTCGTAGAAGCAATTGCACAAGCGTATCGCGAGGGGCGAGACAGCGAGAATGCAAAACCAGTTGCACCGGCGCAAGCCGATAGCTAGTGTATGTGGGTAACTAAAATCAATAGCTCAAACCATGATAAATGCTACAGATATAAAAGCGCTGCGCGATCAAACCGGTCTCTCGGTAATGCAATGTAAAAAAGCCCTGGAATCCTCTGATGGCGATATGGAAAAGGCCATCTTGAATCTCAAGGAGCAGGGGGCGGCAATCGCGAGTAAGAAATCTGACCGCGAGTTGGGTAGTGGCGTGGTCTCGTCATACATACACGGCGGTGGCGCGATTGGAGCCCTTGTCGTGCTACAGTGCGAGACTGACTTCGTGGCAAAGAACGAAGAGTTTGTCAATTTGGCTCGAGAGATTGCAATGCAGCTTGCAGCTGTTCCCGCAGAAACAGAAGAGGAGTTGCTAGCGTCTCCATACATAAAGGATTCCAGTAAGACGATAGGCGATCTTATCCAGAGTGGTATTCAAAAGTTCGGTGAGAATACCAGACTGGGTCGATTCGTTCGCTTCGCTGTCGGCGAATAGTTTAGTCAGCGACAGAATATAGGTCTTATTATAGAAAAAAGTGGGCGGCAGAAAGCGAGAGTTGTGCCTCCTTTTGTGTTCATTCACCATGTCAGTATTGATAGCCACTCTTTTGATTTCGCTCGCTCTCCTCGCTCTCCTTGTGACCTCACAAGCGGAGGCCCTGAGGGCTGGTCGGGCAACACGTCAGAGAGAGGGTAATATGTTCAATTTTGCCCCGCTCCTGGAAGATCTTGGTAGTCGCTGGAGCCGGTTGCGCGAAAGGGTGATTTCAAGATTACGTCGCGGTACCGCAACTACGCTTTCAAAAACCGCACATGGAGTCTCAGGCGTATTGCATCGCCTGTCCAGAAGAGTGCATCGATAGCAACGCTGTCATTATATTTTAGTGCCGCCTTAGCTCAGTGGTAGAGCAACGCTTTTGTAAAGCGAAGGTCCTCGGTTCAAATCCGAGAGGCGGCTCCGGGAAAATACCCGCGACTTCATACTCCACAGAAGGGGCCTGACCCCTTCTGTGGATAACTTGGCGAAAAAAGAGTGAGTACATCGGCCGAAATAAATATTCAACCGGAGACGCATTTGCTCCTGTTGCATCATATGGCGCCTACTCGACACAAAGAGGGGATACCGCTACAATAGGAAACCATGATAGATAACCGTGGTCACAAACATCCTCTCACGCGCATCATCCGCGAGATGGTTGATATTTTTGGCGACCTGGGCTTCTCTGTCGTCGATGGCCCCGAGCGCGAGCTTGAGAAGTATAACTTCGACATGCTAAATATTCCCGCCGACCATCCGGCTCGCGACATGTGGGACACCTTTTGGGTACACGACAAGGAGGCCAAGGCCAAAGGCAGATCATATCCTGAGCGGACAGTTTTGCGCACGCACACAAGTCCAGTGCAGGCCCGCTATATGGAAGAACACAAGCCACCCTTGCGCATAATCGTCCCGGGCAAAGTGTATCGCTACGAGGCGACCGATGCCACTCACGAGGCGCAGTTCTATCAGCTTGAGGGCTTGATGGTTGATAGGCATGTAACTTTGGCCAATCTGAAAGGGGTTCTTACTACGTTATTTACACGCCTCTTCAAGACAGCATCAGAGGTTCGCTTTCGTCCCAGTTACTTTCCCTTTACCGAGCCATCGGTTGAGGTTGATGTAACCTGCTTTATCTGCAAACGTAATGGTGCGGAGTGCCGTGTGTGCAAGGGTACCGGCTGGATCGAGATTATGGGAGCAGGTGCTGTGCAGCCGTCTGTCCTGCACAGGGTCGGCCTCTCGCCCGATGAGTGGAAAGGTTTTGCCCTTGGCATGGGGATTGAGCGAGTAGCCATGCTTCGCTTTGGCGTTGATGATGTGCGCCTCTTCCATCAGGGCGATTTGCGATTGGTCAATCAGTTCTGATTATGCTTATATCCATTAGCTGGCTCCAAGAATACTTCAAGGATTCCTTGCCAAAGGCGGAGGAGATTGCTCGTGTGCTAACAATGCACTCGAACGAGGTAGAGGGTATCGAAGAGATCACCCTCCCTTCCGGCGCCAAAGACATGGTGCTTGATTTCAAGGTTTTGCCCAATCGAGCGGCTGATCTACTTTGTCACTATGGTCTTGCCAAAGAACTGGGTGTCCTTCTTGATCGACCACTCAAGCCGCGACCAGTGGCCTTTGCGGGCGTGGAAGGACTATACACAAAAGATAAGCTTACTCTTGCTATAGAAGACGAAGCTTTGTGCTTGCGTGCGGCAAAACGCTACGCAGAGGATGTGAATGTCTTGCCCTCGCCCGCGTGGCTTATAGATCGGCTCGCGGCCGTGGGGCAGCGTTCTATCAACAACGTGGTTGATATTAGCAACTACGTCATGCTTTCTTATGGGCAACCATGTCACACCTTTGACTACGACAAATTGGCAGGAGACTCAAACATGAAGGAAGTCACGGTGCGAACAGGGAAGCGTGGCGAGCGCATTATCGCTCTCGACGATGTGGAATACGCGCTGGACGATAGTGTGATTGTGATTGCTGATGCCGAAAAACCGCTCGATATCGCGGGCATAAAGGGCGGAAAGAGCAGCATGATCGATGAAGGCACCAAAAGGGTTATGCTTTCCTGCTGCTCTTTCTCGCCGGCATCAATTAGAAAGACAGCCCAGAAGCTCAACCTAAGGACGGACGCCTCGAAGCGCTTCGAGAACAATATTGCAAGGGAGCAAGTCGCTCTCGGCATGGAGGAGCTGTCGCGCCTCATGGCTCGGCTCACTGGTGCGCGTATAGCCGAAGATGTAATCGACATATTCAAGAACAAGAGAGAGCGACATGTACTCACAACTACGCGTGAGCGGATAATTGATGTCATAGGTTGCGATGTGAGCGCCTCTGAGATCGGTAATATACTGGAGAGATTCTCGGTCTGCGCCGGTTGGGAGTGGAAGCTGGAGCGGGACACGTACGTAGTCGTAGTTCCGTACGAAAGAAGCGACATGTATCCCGATCTCCTTCGTGACGAGTACGCGAGCGGGGTGGAGCAAGACCTAATCGAAGAGATAGCGCGTGTTTATGGGTACGAAAATATTCCTGCCGTTTTGCCCATCGAAGTTGAACGCCCACCAGTACTTCCGACATATTACCGCAGCGAGCAGTTGAGGCATTTCTTCATCGAGCGTGGCTTTTCAGAACTCCTCACATACTCATTCGTAGACAAGCGTGCCTCGGGTGCGGTTAGGGTCGAAAATCCGATAGCTTCCGACAAGAAATACTTGAGAACAGCGCTTGCCCCTGCTCTCTTGGAGCGTCTCCTTGCGAGTCGCTCTCAGAAGGATGTGTTGGGAATAGATCAAGTGAAAGTGTTTGAAATCGGGCACGTATTCGACGAAGAGGGTGAGCGCATCCACCTTGCTCTTGCCATCGAGGATCTCGGTCACGACCACGATGCCAAAGAGGACGCCAAACAGGTAATTAGGGATATGGAGAACATGCTCAATATCAAGAATATCAAGTACGATCTATATACAGCCGGAGGTATAAAGCATGGTATTGTAGAGACAGACTTGGAATCCTTGGTTGCACTACTTCCTACGCCGGTGGCGGGGGAACCATTACCTGAACAAGGGATTGTTTCTACTGCTTATGAACCAATCTCGCCTTATCCTCACACAATTCGCGACATTGCCGTCTGGATGGACGGCTCACGAGAGGCGCTCGCCGAATTATTGCGCGACAAGGCGGGGTCTCTACTAGTCGCCCTAACCCACTTTGATACCTACGAAGACAAAGTGGGTGGGCGCTCGTCGCACGCCTTTCGGTTGGTGTTTCAGTCAAAGGATCGCACTCTCACGAACGATGAGATAGTCGGCATAATGAAAGAGATAGACGAAGCCGTCAAAGCAAAGGGGTGGACGGTCCGCTAGGATCCAATTGAGAGTAGCTCCAAAAAAGTAGACCCTCACCAGCGCCGCGGCGCTGGTGAGGGGTGGGGTAGAACTCAGTAGTAATACTTGTCCACGCAAACTCCGCAGACTCTCGAGTTGTTCTGCCCTCGCAAGGCCACTGGCGTATGGCTCTGTACATCATGTGAGCCGAGCGCGCAGTACCACTTTCCGGGGTCGGTGGTTCTCGTCCTCTTGCTGCCTGCCTTTCGCCGCCGTCGGCGAGATGGCATGGTCCCTCTGGATCTCGACATGCGAACCTCCAGTCAAAATTATAGGACTTTCCAACACTGTTTATATCACATCTTGCACGTGTTGCAAAACACCAACAACTCAGCAGGAAAGCGGCTTTTATGTAGAGGCACTTCGTGCTATAATGAGTGCTCATTTTAGACCTATATATGGCGACAACCAAAGCAAGTACAGAGGACAAGAAGCGGGATAAAAAAGGCATCGGTCACAAGTACTCGGCCGAGGACATTACCGTACTGGAAGGCCTTGAGCCCGTGCGCAAGCGCCCCGGCATGTACATCGGATCGACAGGGCCAGATGGCTTGCACCACCTAGTCAAAGAAATCTTTGACAACGGGCGCGACGAGGCCATGGGTGGGTATGCCAACGAGATAGAAATTGCTCTTCTCCCCGGGGAAGTTGTGCGCGTGGTGGACAACGGCCGTGGTATCCCTGTCGAGATGCACAAGAAAACAAAAGTGTCGGCCCTGGAGACCATCATGACCACTCTCCACGCGGGAGGGAAGTTTGATCAAAACAGCTATAAAATATCCGGCGGTTTGCACGGTGTGGGCGCCTCTGTGGTGAATGCCTTGTCTGAGTGGCTCACTGTCCATGTGCATCGCGAGGGCGGGGTACATGTTCAAGAGTACGACCGTGGCAAGCCGCGCAAGAAAGTACGAAAAGTAGGCAGCACAAAGATGAACGGCACTGTTGTCGCGTTCAAGGCGGATGTCCAAGTTTTTTCGGAAACCATATATGAGTTTGGTAAACTTGTGCGCCACATGCGGGAACAAGCTTATCTGGTCAAGGCCATGCGTGTGCGCCTAA
>Ga0210057_1007159_pt1 | contig 13621 bp, 14 predicted proteins | sample CryGeyCG2114_010_2_FD_183968 | JGI IMG/M metagenome (GOLD analysis project Ga0210057, IMG submission 183968) | Groundwater microbial communities from aquifer - Crystal Geyser CG10_big_fil_rev_8/21/14_0.10 (SPAdes) (version 2) | ecosystem: Environmental > Aquatic > Deep subsurface > Groundwater ... | reverse complement strand
ACTCCTGTTACAGAAACTCCCGTTTTTGCAAGTACTACAAAATTACCTGCAGTTCCAAGATTTACAACTGTTAGAGTTGATGGTACATTTTGTTGAATCATACCCGAATTTTTTAATCCATCAATTGTCAATATAGTATCGCCTGAACTCTTTGTACAAGTTATTCCATTACTGTCAGTTACCCCATTACAGGATAATAAGAATTCATTAACACCATCACAAGTTACAGATGGAATTGCAGCATCTGCAATATCTTGTACACAAAGCCCATTAAAGCTTGTATTAACATCATACATATAAACTGTTTTTGTACCAACTTGTGATCCCGTAGAATTTATTCCTGTAACTACAAAGTAAGCTGCTCCAGAACTTATTCCGTTGCTTATATTTAAATCACTGAAATTTAATGAGCTTGCATCAAAGTTGTAATTGAAATTAATCACTTGCAATCCATTAGACATTATATTTATAGGATTAGTTCCGCTAACATTCATTCCATTTATTGCATCTACTCCATTAATCGTCACCGTAACATTTGTTAAGGTAGTAGTTATATTCGAAGAATCTCCAATTGTTATTCCCCCTGAAGTTGATGTCGTGAAATTATACACTCCACTCGTATCGCAATTTCCAAGATCATCGCACGAAGTTACATCGAAATAATATGTTGTTGAAGATGTCAAACCAGATAATAATATAGTATGATCCATTACTAAACTACTGTTTGAATCAAAAGTATCAAGATTGAATTCATCAGTTCCGTAACTTACAGTTGAATTAGAGAATACATCTGTTGTCCAATCAATCGTTGCAGTTGTTGTAGTAATAAATGTTGAGGTTACTGAAGATGTGCTAGGCGCAGTATCAACAGGCATCGCTATAGCAGAATTGTCTTGAAGTGCAATAGTTTTTGCTCCCAATATTCTTCCATTCACTGATGCACCTGGTGTGCTTGCAATAAAAGTAATTTCTGTTGTACCAGGTCCCGTAATAACAGTTCCTTCTAAATGAGATTCTTCATGAAGCATCGTTGTTCCACCAACTGCCCAGAAAATTCTGGAAGCCTGACAACCACCTGCTAAAATAATTTGATTAGTAGTAGCAAGATTAAGATCTGTTCCTACCTGAAAGACAAAAACTTCACTAGAATTTCCTTCACAATCTAAAGTTATATCTCCAGTTATATCCAGAGTTGAATCCCAGGAATATACACCTGGTGTAAGAGTTCTAGAAGTAAGAGTTCCTGCCCCTAGATTTAAGTAAGAAGCACCACTTGCAGGCGTATTTTCTCCACCTGTAGCAGCAGTATATGCTGTTCCCAAAGCTAGTATTGCATTATCAACATAAGTTTTACCTGCATCACTATTAGCTGTACCATCTATAGCACAAGGAGTCACAAGACCCGCATCAACTTGCCATATTGTTCCAGTTAATTCTGAACATGCTAATGTAATAAATGTACCACTTGCTGGACTAACACCAATATCTCCAGTAATGTCAACACTAGCACTAGCTGATGTGATTGCTACTTTTGATAAAACTGCAAAATCGCCCGCGGTTCCAAGATCAACCATTGATGCTGGATGTTCCGCACTAACAGTAATCGCCATGATTGTAATAATCATTAGATATACAAACGCAGTTGATAATATTTTTTGTAATAATGTTTTTTTTGATTTCATTTTCATTTCACCTTTTCCGTTATTTTTTTAAAATCGTGATTGTGATAATAATACTGCCCGTTGACTGATTTTTTACAATAAGGACACACAAGCGTTAAACCAATTAATGCGGGCTGCGTTATTTTTTTATTACAATGAGGACACATTATTATTTCCATCTTATTCTTCAACGTATTTTCTAATTTTGCCATTTTTTTACTCCACATTTATTTTCTCAATTTAATTTATGTAAAAATTATAATTATGAAATCAATTTTCTTGATCCTGTAAATTCCTTAAATGAATTAATTGATGTTTCAATTCGACTCGCTTTGATTGCATCCTTAACATATCATTTTCAATTTTTGATAATGAATGATAACAATATCCAATTCTTCTTTCAACCTCCAGCATATTGACATTTTCCATAGTGAAAAACCCCCCTCCAAATTCACTAATTCATATGTTAATTATTTTCGAAAAAATACCCTTTTTCGTCATCTTCATAAACATGCAAATTAAGATCTTCTATCTCCAAAGCTGACAATAAGTCAATATCCTCTGAAGTATACACCTTAAGTTTATTGTCTTCAAAATACATCATTCTCCCACCCCCTTATGCTCACGAATATCTTCCACATCCAACAATCCTCGAATTGTCAGCAACACAAATGTGTACAAACCAGTTTTACAAACATCCCAACTATACCATTTTATCTTACATTAGATATTCTATTGAAGTTCTAATAACCGCTGTAGATATTTTAAAGAAATAAGTAGAAATTGATTGATAATGTCAATCAACCAATAAACAGAAGAAATAGTATTCTTTCTTGTACTGTTACAGTTTAACTATTTGTTTGCATGATTTAAAAACAAATCTCCTGGTGAAAATTCTTTTTTATCAACTATTTCATGCAACAACCCGAGTGGACTATGTGTAATAATTTTGTCCACAGAAAAAGTATATATTCCATTAATTCTAACTTCCTCGCCAAATTTTGTCTGAAGCTCTGAAATGTATTTCTCCTTCTGAACAGTGTCTCTAAACGCCAGAAGTAGTATGTGTGTAGCCTTCTCATCAGCAACCCTATAAGCATCAATTACATATGGCGCCCTACATATTCTTTCTGAGATTTGGTCGTCTGAAAAAGAATTCCACATCTTAGAAGAAAGACGAACAATAATAAATGTTAAGACATTGATCCCTATCTTCTTGAAATCGATAATAGGCATGTAACCTTGAATAATACCACTATTCTCTAATTTTTCTCGTATTTTAAATATCGCTTGCAGAGAAAGATTCATACTTTTAGCAATATCACTATCAGGAATCTTCTTCATATTAAGTATTGCTTTAAGAACTCTTCTATCATTTCCTGTAAGCTTCGGTAACTCTAAATCCTTCTTTTCCATAAACTCTCCCAACTAATTGAACAATACATATCTATAATACCTTCAACATTATCAACTTTTCGGTGTTTAATTACTAGAATCGTCAAATAAGGCTCAACTAGAATAAAAGTGCCTTTTTATCGATTTTCTATCCACATATTTTTTGTGCTTTACGTTTGTTTAATTTTGAACCTTTATTCCTGTTTGGACTTTTCCATTTCCTCTAATCTTCTTTTTGCATTTCTAACTGAAGCACGCATTAGCAACTCATTTTCTTGTCGTAATTGTTTTATCTGTTCGTCTTTTTTACGCAATTCTTCCTGATAATACTTAATGCGTTCAGCAGGTTCCAAAGGTTTTTTTCTCGGAATTTTAATCATGAATCATCCTCAATAGTTCATCAATGTACTCTACATCTTCCTCAAAAATGTGTGCAGAATTACTTATGGTAACAAGATCTCCTTTTATTAATTTAAGTTTTTCTGCAACGTATCCTTGTAAACAATACACTTGGTAAATATTTGCAGGCCAACCAAAAAACAAATCATTACTACGAATATGACAAGAAACATTCAACTTACCTTCTAAAATTCTAAATTGAATGTAAATAATCCCCGGAGTATTCTTGTTCTCAACATCTGAGTCTTTAGAAGGATCATAAAGAACAAGAATTGCGCGCCTACTATGAGGATCTTTTGAAAGTAATGGCAAAATAAAATCATTAATTTGATCAACTTCTTCATTGAAGCTAAAGATTCTTCCCCCATAAGTATATTCATACGCAGGATTTTGAAATGACTTAAACATTATTCCAGCCAATTCATCTTTAGAGGGATAAATCCACTTTTTTTGGGAACTAACTAAATCAATAGGCCCCTCAATATCTGTCGCTTCAGCATTTTTTATTTTTAAAATCAAATTAGTTACTTCTATACAAACGCGTCCATCATTATCCATAAACCTATCGCCAGATTCACGAATAAGTGTAATGGCTTTTTTCCAAATTTTTTTTGTACTGAAGTCGTCTATTTCCATATTACATCAACATTGTTTAGCATTCTCTTTAAATAAAATTGTCTAATGTTAATTCCCCTTTCATTGCTCTAAAATCATATGAAACTAATGGTAAATTAAAATTATTCAAAATGTAATGAAACTCGTTAATAACTTCTTCTGCTGAAAAAGACGGTGCTCTAAAAATTCTCACTCTATCTCCCCCCTTAAATAATCCATACAATGATTCTCTTGTTCGTATATAATTCAAAATCGCTTGAGAATGATAATCATTAATTCCTCTAATTGTGACTTTTCTATAAACTCTAGGACTTAAAAATTCCTTATCAAATCTTCTGAATGCACTTGAAAGAACAACTTTGAAACGAATTGGAATTCCGCACGATTTGAATATAGTTTCTTCTGCTTTACAGAAATCTTCAAGTTCTTGATTTATCATTTTAATAAGAGCTTCAAAATTCTTAAAATCTACGCTTACAGAAGCATCTTCAGATAAATCATAATTCCATAAACGAATATAATTGGAGGAGATTTCAAAAAAACTATTTCTTCCATCCGGATCAATATCTCTTAAAGACTTAAATAAATTATCCGAGCGTTTTCTTTGTTGAGATGTTGCAATCAATAATGCTCTAGCCGACTTTATTAAAATATCTTTTAAATCTGCATAAGATCTTTTCTTCACTAATCTATAAAGATCAATGTACAAACTTGTTTCGGAACTACAAAGAATATAAAAATCCTCATTACGAGATATAGCCCTCCATTCATCATCAGAAAAAGTGTAACATCCTGCACGACCAATCATGTAAGGAGATTCATGAACATCAAGATTCTGAATATTAATTCTTATTTTGTTATCAGAAAAACTTTTTATCAATTGAGTAACAAGTCTAGTTTGATTAAGCATCACTTTAGATTTAGTCTTAAAAATAATAAATATCTTGTCAGGATTTATTTCAGCAAACGCTCTGATAAAATCAGACACCTTTACAGAGTCATTCACTTTAGTCAAATCAATTAGTAAATTCACATATTTGTTGTAGTCTTTTGTGTCAAGATTAACTTTTTTAACAAAATTTGTAAGATCCTCAAATTTCAGCACTTCAATTAATTCTTGAAAATTATTAAGACCAACAACATCATTGTATACAACGTAAAGATCCTCCATTAAAGAATAAAGTTTTTTTATTTCTGTAAAAGACTTTGACTCAATTAACAACGAGTTTATTTTTGTTAGCCAATTAGAATTATCAAATCTCTTTATTATTTCTTCTTGTTCATATTCTTCCAACCCGGTGATTAAAGGAGCTGTTTCTTTGATTGTTGTAAAACTATCAAGAACTTTCTTATACTCAGAATCCTTGTTACTAGGCTCACCATTTTGAGAATTTAATTTAAAGTATTTTTCTCCTTTGCCAACAACTCTAGTTACTTTAAGACATTTTTCTTCTTCAAGCTTGTTAAGATGATACAATAACTTTCGATGAAGACGAGCTTTTTTACGCTTCCCTACTTTTATTAACTCCTGATCTTTTTGGTCATTATGAATAAATTTTTGTATCTCAGAGTATTCTTTTTCAAAAACTTTCGTGACTAGTTCAGACGTAGATTTTTCAACTTCGCTCTTGTTTGCGAAGAATTGCAATATCTTTTGTTCTATTGCATGCATTTATAAAAGAGAATAGTACATAATTTTATAAATTTTCTGAAAGAAGTTAAAAATCAATCATTTTTTATGTTTGTGTCAGAAAAAGTGTGCAAAACTAAGCCTGCAGTATACCTATTTGTATATTGAACGCAATTTTTTGATAAAAAAACCTTTTTGTTTCAGAAAAAATCTGAACGAAACTATTATGTTTCAGAAAAAATGTTTATAACTCTCTCCAGAGTCTTCTTTTAAAAGAAATAGTTGGAGGAAAAACATGATCAAAGAAAAAGAACTAGTACTTTTAAGCCACTTTAGAAACAATTCGAGGATAAGTCTTACCTCCTTGAGCAAGATGACCCACATACCAGTGAGCACAATCTTTGATAAATTGAAATACTATGAAAAAAACGAATTAATAAAAAAACATACAACAATATTAGATTTTAGAAAACTAGGTTATGAGTTAAAAATACAAATACTAATAACTGCAAAACGAGATAATAGAGATGAACTACAAAAATTCTTAATAAGCTATTCTAGAGTAAACACAATTTACAGAATTAATAATGGATACGATTTTTTAATAGAAGCCTATTTTAAAAATATGCAAGAACTAGACGAATTCATGCAAAAACTAGATCTATACGAACCTGCTGAGAAAAAAGAATTTTTCGTAATGGAAGATATAAAACGAGAAGAATTCTTAACTAATAAAAAAAATATAGGTGTATTAAATTGAAAATTTAACAACAATAGTCCTAACAAATAGAAGAAACATGAATAACTTTTATATATAACCTATATGTCTTTTCATTTATGATTTGTTTTATTGCAATGATAGTATTTGGAATACTAGGAATATTCAGTGCAAAATATAGAATAATTGCAAAAGAAGCGGCAGACTGTGTTTTTAAAAGATTAACTTTAAGAAAATGTGACTCTGGTCTAGATAAAAGATTAAAAAATCAAATTTCTGGAAAACTTGCAAAGAAAAAACCTAAACTTGCAAGATTTTTATATAAATATTTTGAAGTGTTTAGTTGGGCATTAATCATCCTCCTAGTGTGGTCCTTAGTTTCTTTAGGAATAGGATTATACAATTATGCTACTTATGGAAACTGCAATGGTCCTCAAAACTCTAATGATTTTTGTATATTTGACCCTTCAGGATCAAACTCGCAATATTCAGGAATAGCACCACAATTTGAAGGTGAAAAAGTAATTCCTTCTGCCGGTCAAGATCCTAGCATAGGCCCACAAGATGCTAAAGTAACAATAATAGAATTTGGATGCTTTAGTTGCCCATACACAAAAAACGCTGAATCTACAGTTCAACAATTAATAAAAGAATATGAAAATGAAAGTGTTAAATTTGTTTTCAAAGCATATCCTTTACCGACTCATCAAGGATCTGGTGCATCCGCACTAGCTGGAGAATGTGCATATCAATCAGGAAAATATTTTGAAGCCAGAGAATATTTGTTTAGTAATAACTACGCTTTAAATGAATATTCTACTTATGAAACATTAGCAAACACATTCGGACTTAACAGCACAGAGTTTTTTGAGTGCATGAATTCCAATCAAACAAAAGATCTCGTCTTGCAAAGTATAGATGAAGGAAATAAAGCACATGTTTATGGAACTCCAACATTTTTTATTAACAATGAAACAATTGTTGGTCCAAAAAATATAGATGTTTTTGAAAATGTAATAAATAAAGAATTAGCTAAATAAATATTTCAAAATTCAAAGTATTTTAGCAAACTTTAAGCATAAAAATATTTGTTCTTTTCTTGATCGTACATCAAATTGTCCTGATCGCTTAAAACAAATGATAGAAGAAGATGTGCAATTTCCTCGGGCGACTTCATTATTTTCAATTTCTTTTTCAAATCAGATTTACTAACCCCGTGTCTTGATACCGCGGTATCAAAAGGACCTAACGCTGCAACTTTCACACCGACATTTTTTGTTTTTCGTAAAAGCGTAGCCATATCAATTAACGCACTCTTTGATAAAGAATAAATTGCAGGATTAGGATTAAGATAAGCACCATGTCTTGAAGAGATAAAAAGAACAACGCTTTTAGAAGATAATTTTTCATGACTAGTTTTTAGAGTTAACCACGGCCCTTTCACATTAACATTCATCAATAAATCATATTCTTCTTCTGATACCTCAAATAAATTTCCTCTCGCCATAACTCCCGCATTACAAATCAACAAATCAATTTTTTTTAAGTTATTCATAGCTTTTTTTATTTGAGAAGAATTTATTATATTACAAATAGAATAATTTACACCTTTTATTTTTTCTTTCGGGACAACAATGTCCAAAGATGTAACATTTGCTCCAAGTTCAGAAAGTAATTTACCCAGGGCATATCCAAGACCATTACTTCCTCCAGTAATAACTACCGTTTTATTTTTGAACATGAACCAACATTATTAGTGTAGTTTAAAAATATTATTACTTACCCAATCAACACCCTATTAATTACTAGAAAGAATAAGAACAGAATTTGATTCAAGATTTAGAGAAATATCGCCCTTTTCAAAGACGTAGCTTGTATTTGTAAGAATATCATAAACTTGGTTATTTAATACATCTTCATCTACGTAGTCAAAAGTCATATTATTCTCTCCTGCATTGATAAATACAAAAACAGACTCATCTTTGTATTGTCTCTTAAAACCAAAGGTTCTATGTTCATCATTTACATAAATAAATTTAAACTCTCCAATAGATACAGCAGAACTATTATTTCTAAAATTAATTAAAAACTTGTAATAATCAAATAAATCCGTTCTAAAATAAACGTCGCTTCTTTCGAAAGAAGATTGATTTGGCAAGGTTTGCTCTGGAGAATAATTTAACTCTTCCCAAACCATAGGTTTTCTTGAATCTGGATCATTTGCACCCCACATTCCTGCTTCATCCCCATAATAAACCATTGGCGCTCCTGTAAATAACATCTGAAATGCAACTATTATTTTCAATTTTTTTAAATCTAAATCATTCGGCCCTGAAACATTATATAAAGGATTTGAAGCTTTTGATAAAGAAAAGAACTCTCCATTATTTCTAAATTCACCTATATTTTTGTTAATTATTCCCGAGAGTATTCTTTGAGAATCGTGACTATCAAGTAAGTTTTGCTGAAGATTAACAGAATCATTGCCTATAGTTTCCAACAAATGCTCTAAATCAAAAACAAATTTAGACGCATTAACTCCTTTTTCCTCATTAATAAAAAAATCATAAACCGAAAAAGCAAAATTATAATTCATAACTGCATCAAACTCATTTCCTTGCAAATAATACGATTCTTGCTCAGGAGTCCCCCAAACTTCCGCAACTAAGTAAGCAGAAGGATTAATATTTTTTACATAGCTTCTGAATTTTTTCCAAAAACTATGTTTAACTGAAAATGCAACATCAAGTCGCCAACCATCTACACCATCCTCAAATCTCCCATCAGAATTAGGATCCATCCATCTATTTACAGAATCAAAAACATATTTCTTCGGCCCGTCAACTAAGCCAAATTCATCTTCTCGCCACTCAGGAAGATAAGGAATATTTGCCCAACCTGCATAAGTAAATGGAATTCCAATAGAATTTGTTTTATTCCACTCATAAACATCAAACCAATCAGCATACTTTGAGTTTTGACCATTAACAATTAAATCTTCAAATGCAAAATTGTGAATGCCGACATGATTAAACACTCCGTCAAAAATTATTTTCATATCTCTCTTATGAACTTCTTCTATTAATTTTACTGCAAGAAGATCTGCTTTTGTCCAAACCCAAGTTGAAGAATTACCTGGATCTTCAGACTCAATTAATTTAATATCTCCTTCAGGATCAGGACCAAAATAAGGATCAACATGATGATAATATGTTGAATCATATTTGTGCATCGATGGTGCTTCAAATATCGGATTTAAGTAAATGGCCCCAACTCCTAATTCCTTCAAATAATCCAACTTATCAATTATGCCTTGAAGATCTCCACCATATCTTCTTCTAATGACATTATAGTCAAAATCTTCACCAGTGCTTAATTCTTTTGGAGTAAGTCTGTACCACTCAGACGTCCACTCGGAAATCTGCCACTCTTTTGACTCAAAACCGGAATGTTCAGACATAACATAATCTTTAATTGGATCATTAGATGAATCTCCATTGTTGAAACGTTCCGGAAAAACCTGATACCACACTAGTCCTTTTGCCCAATCAGTATTTTTTTGAGGCATATGATTTAAAAAAAAGATAAAGCATAAAATTAGAATTAATATAAACCCCGTCAACATAGTCCATCTAATCTTTTTCACACAACTTCTCAAGACTTCCTATATAAAAATTTAATTAATGAACCATTAGTGATATCTCAAAACAAAAAAGTATTAAAATATAGTACTCCGCTTAAACAAAATGGGCTTCGATGTACAAAAAATCAGACAAGATTTTGCAGTTCTTAAGAAAGACATAGTATATTTTGACTCTTCTTGTGTAAGCTTGAAACCGATACAAGTGATAAACGCGATGAATGAATACTATGCCGAGTTTCCTGGTTGTGGAAATAGAAGCAATCATAAGTTTGGAAGAGAAGTAACAGAACGAGTTGAATTAGCAAGAAGAAAAGTTGGAAAATTTCTTAGCACAAAAAGATCTGAAGAAATCATATTTACAAAAAACAGCACTGAAGGCTTAAATCTTGTTGCAAACTCATTTAAGTTTTCAAAAGGAGATAAAATTCTAATAAGCGACAAAGAACACAATAGTAATCTTATTCCTTGGCAAATTCTTGCAAAAAACAAAGGACTCATTCTTGACACATACAAATTTGGAGATCTTGAATCATTTAAACAACACGCAAAAAATGCAAAACTTATCTCTTTTGTTCACACCAGCAATCTTGACGGATCAACACAAGACGCTAAAGAACTAATAAAAATTTCTCATGATTTTGGTGCAAAAGTATTAGTTGATGGTGCTCAAAGTGCTCCTCACAAAGAAATAAATCTAAGAAAACTTGATGCAGATTTCTTTGTTGCATCAGGACATAAAATGCTTGGACCCTCCGGAACAGGAATTCTTTATGGAAAAAAAGAAGAATTAGAAAAATTATCGCTATTTGTCGCAGGCGGTGAAACGGTAAAAGATTCTACATACAAAAATTTTGTAGTTGAAGATATTCCTTACAGATTCGAAGCAGGATTGCAAAATTATGCAGGCATAATTGGTCTAGGCGCAGCAACAGATTATCTACAAAAAGTTGGATTAAGCAACATAGAAAAACATGAAATAAACTTAAATAAAAAACTAACCGAATCACTTCTAAAAATAAAAGGAGTAAATATTTTGGGGCCCACTTCTTCAGAAAAAAGAGGAGGCATAACAAGTTTTAACATAAATGGAATTGATCCTCATGATATTGCATTACAACTAGATTCATCTGCAAATATAATGATACGTTCGGGATACCACTGCTGCCACTCTTGGTTCAACGCCAATAAGGTTCCTGGAAGTGCACGAGCCTCACTTTATCTTTACAACACAGAAGAAGAAGTAAGATTATTCATAAAGTCATTGGAAACCGCTCTGAAAATTCTAAAATAAACTTTCAATTAAAATTTAAAAAATTCTTAGAACTTAGTAGCAATAGCTTCTGCAAAATATTCATTACTAGGAATTATTTCAAATGGTTTAGCAATTGGTTCAACTGTTAATTTAGCTCTGTTTTTCTGTAAATCGAGATCTCTAAAGTATCCTGCGGCTCCGAGCACATTTCTTACGTAACTCTTTGTTCCACCTAACATTTTTTTCTGGAAATATTGCGCAGTAAGTTCAGGAGTAATTTCGTTTCCAAAAGTTTTGTACGCACCTCTCATCAAATCCATTGTTCTTCCCGGTCCTGCAATGTAGGAATAAGGAACTGCTTCTGGAGGAAGATTTGATTCTAAAACAGAATAGTTTCCAAATGTTTCTTCTTGTAATTTACAATCAAATGAAACTGCTCTTAATAGATCATCCCACTTTATTATATTATTAATTTGCAAACTTAATTCAGGATTGTCTAAAACTTTGTTTACTCTTATTCCGCTTCCAGGAAATTTACCATCATATTGTTTTAGCACCATTAATGCCACAGGCATTCTTTGTATGTACCAATCTAATTCTTTAGCCCTATATTCCTTAGTTCCTTCTCTTGCAGAAATTGCTTGTTTTAATCCAGGTTTAAAATTCCATTGAGACCAATCAGTTACAAAGTAATCTACAAAGTCTTTATTCAAAAGAGAATCTAATGAAGCTTCTGGGATGACTTCTTTAATTTTTTTAATATCATATGTTACTCTGTCTCTTTTTTCTTGATATGTTCCTGGAAGAATTTGCATTAAACCTCTTGCGCCGGCGTAAGAAACTCTAGTTGGGTGTCCATTGTTTTCATTTAACATAGTTCCCCAATTTTGAAATTTTGGAATTCCTGTTTTTTGATACACATTTTCTACTAAAGATTCGTATTTTGGCATTTTTGTTTCAACAAAAGAACCAAGATTATTCTTGATGAATCTATCATTCATATTTAGTTCATGATTATTAAGCTCGTAATTTGATAATTTCAAAAATAAATTATCTGGTTGTCTTAATTCAGCCAGAGCATCAACTGTTTCTACTTTACTTTCAGAGGTTGTTTCTTTTTTAATTATCTCTCCTCTTGTTGGAGAAAATGCAGCGAGATTTGCAGCTAATAACAAGTATATCAAACCTTGTTTTAAGCTCCCTTTTAATTCAAATTTGTTGTTTAAGTTCATCATGTTTAATCGCATAGTTGCATGAGCTCTTTTTTGTTAAAAAAGCTGTTTTTGAGCTTCTTTTGAATATTCGCTAATATTAACTCTAACAGAATTTAATTTCAAGCGAGTTCTAACTATATAAATATTTCTCTTGGGAACAATATAAATGTTCTACAAAATATATATCAAAGAATATAAATCTCTAAAAATAAAACAAATTAAAAACATATAGAAAAAGAAAAAACAATTTGGAAAAAATATGAACCCTAACGAAGAAAATTGTATATTTTGTAAAATTGCAAAAAAAGAAATCCCTTCAGAAATAATAAATGAAGATGAACTATTTATGACCTTTGTAGATATAAAACCAATAAACAAGGGACACTTACTAGTCATACCGAAAAAACATTCTAGAAATATTTCTGAAATGATTGACCCAGAATTAAGCAAATACCTAGCATTTGTGAAAGAATCCGCAGAACAAATGAAGACGTCTCTTGGTTGTGACGGTTACAACATCGGAATGAACAATGAACCAGCAGCAGGACAAATAATATTTCACTCACACTTTCACATCATACCAAGATACAAAGATGACGGTTTAACTTCTTGGCCAGACAAAGAATACGAAGAAGGAGAACTAAAAAAATACGCAGAAAAAATAAGAAAAAAATAATTAATTCTTGTTAGCTTTCTTAAGCTGATTCTTAATATACCCATTAACTGTTTCATCAAGTCTTCCCAAATCATAATACTTATCATCCCAAGCAACAAGCCCCTTGAATGAAGGCATCACTTCTAAAGTTTGTTTCATTTCTTGCTGAACTATCTTTCTATATGAATCAATACCTTGTGGCACAGTTCTCAAACCGCTCTCATAAAATTGTTGAGTTGCATCTTTTGTTACAACGTGTCTAACAACGTTAGCCATAACTGTTGCATATTCTGCAACCCAAGGATTAACTTCCGCTTTCAAAAACTCATGAACTTGTTTAACTTCATTCATCATACTAATGAATTCAGGTGCTCTTCCAATCTCAGTTATTTCTTTAGGAACATTAAATCCTATTACATTATATGTTGAGACTTGTTGT
>Ga0210057_1007157_pt1 | contig 13621 bp, 17 predicted proteins | sample CryGeyCG2114_010_2_FD_183968 | JGI IMG/M metagenome (GOLD analysis project Ga0210057, IMG submission 183968) | Groundwater microbial communities from aquifer - Crystal Geyser CG10_big_fil_rev_8/21/14_0.10 (SPAdes) (version 2) | ecosystem: Environmental > Aquatic > Deep subsurface > Groundwater ... | reverse complement strand
GGGGGATAGGGATTTGTTCTTCGGTCTGGGCGTCGGTCTGGTCTTCGGTATGGGCTTCGGTCTGGGCGTCGGTCTGGGCGTCGGTCTGGGCGTCGGTCTAAGGTTTCTATTCAGCAATAAGCTATGGGCCAGTGTCTTCCATTGGCTCGGTGGTAAATAGCAGAAGCTATTTTTAAGAACGTGAACCGCCAAGCATATGCTTAGCGGTTCTTTTATTTTCATCAACCCGCCAACACGATTCTTTCGCCGCAGCGGTTTTTTTACATGCCAAGAGAAAACTACAGGCGGCCTACTCCGCCCCGCTAAGCGGGGCTACGAAGGCTGGATAAGTCCGTAGAGTTTCATTTCTGTTCTGTTGGGCAACTATTAGTGGTTGAAATAGTGATTGGAATATTGCTACACTCCTGACGGTCGTCAGTAATGTAGCAACTGTTGATTTTGCATCGGATGCTTCTCCTATCGGCGGTCAAACAATATCAGTTTCTTTTACCTCAAAAAATTTAAGGTGTTGGAGGATGTTGAGATTGCTTGCGCTCCGAATGAATTCTCGCGGTAGCGGCGCGGGGCCGAACCAAACGCTTTTTTGGATCGGTATAAAGCCCAGCAGAACCAATTCCGCCCTAAGCCACGCCCGCTTCCTTCTGTCCTTTTCTGGGATATCGAACGCGATGATCATGTTCTTTTCCTTACGCCTCGACAGTTTAGGGGAATGAGACGGCAAGAGAAAATCCAGCTTTTTTTCCAAGTATTCTCTCCCTCTCCTTGTGATGTCCCAAACTCCCTTCTTTTTCTCAATTAACCCCCGTTGTTGCAGACGCGCCATGGTCACATAGAGCGTTTTCTGGTTGACGTTCGCGTCTCTCCGCGTGCGGGGGAAAGTAGGGTTCAAGAGCTGTTGCCTCATCAGTCGGTAGCCACCAGAGTAATCAAATAGGATAGTGAGAATGTCGTCGGTGAGTGCCATACTTGTATTATAACATCTTTGACGATCGTCAGAGATGTTAAACTTTGGTATTTTGACGTTGTGGGGTGTGTCCGTTTTGCGCTACAATTTGCTCATGAAACGGGTTGTGGTGCTCTATCACGCGGACTGTCCCGATGGGTTCGGGGCGGCGTGGGCGGCGTGGAGAAAGTTCGGGAAGAGGGCGGAGTACCTACCCATCCACCCGGAAGCACTACCCGAGGCGCCCCTCAGGGGGAGAGAGATTTATGTTTTGGACAGCGGGCTCCCGGCGCGTGCGTTTCGGAGACTTTCAAAGGTGAATAGAAAGGTGGTGGTGATAGATCACCACGAGAGCAGAGAGAAGGACACCAAGCGTTTTCCCCAAAACGTTTACGACAACGGCCACTCCGCCGCGGTGCTCGCGTGGAAATATTTTCACCCCCGAGAGAAGGCCCCGCGACTCCTCGCCTATATCGAGGACGGTGATCTCTGGCGCTTCAAACTGCCGCAGGCGCGTACCATTCTTTCGTATGTTTACGCTCGCCCGTTCGATTTTGAGGAGTACGAAGTGCTCGCAAGGGGAATGGAGTCCGCGCGGGAGCGGAGGAAGTACCTTGTTCTCGGCAGGGCGATAGCGGACTACAATCGCGTGCTCGTGGATGAGGTGGTGCGACGCGCGGAGCTCGTCCGCTTTGCGGGGTACCGGGTGCTCGCGGTGAACTCTTCCTCAAAGTGTTTTCACTCGGAGGTGGGGCACGAGCTTCTAAGGCACCGGCCGCCGCTCTCCATTGTGTGGCGGGTCGAGCGCGGGATAATTCATGCGTCGCTCCGCTCGAACAGGAGGGTGGATGTCAGCGAGATTGCCGCACGGTTCCCCGGCGGTGGGGGACACCCGAGAGCTGCGGGGTTTTCGGTGCCGCTCACGAGAGGGTTCCCGTGGAAAGTGGTACAATCGGGGTATGGGGGAAACAGGGCTTTTCCCAAAGGGTAAAATTGTTATCTACACCGACGGCGGGGCGCGGGGAAACCCAGGGCCGGCGGCCATCGGCGTTGTGGTCGGCGGCAAGCGCTACCACAAGGCCATCGGTGAGACGACTAACAACGTCGCGGAATACAAAGCGGTTGCCTTCGCGCTCGCCAAGGCGAAACAGCTCCTGGGCAAAAAAGAAGCGAAGGAGACCGATCTCGATGTGCGCTCCGATTCCGAGCTTATGGTGAGCCAGCTCACCGGCACCTACAAGATCCACGACGAAGACCTCATCCCGCTCTTCATTGATGTGTGGAATTTGAGGCAGGATTTCAAGAACGTGCGCTTCATCCTCATTCCTCGCGAGGAGAACAAAGTATCCGACAAGCTGGTGAACCACGCGCTGGATACACTACTGTAGAAAACCAAAACCACGCCGTAAGGCGGGGTTTTGTGGTATTTCGTAAGCCGGATTCTGTTTAGGCGACAATTTATCTAGGTCCTCGATCGCTCTCGGGCTCGCGCGGCACTCTCCGACCGAGGTCGGAGCACGGCCTTGCACTCGGGTAAGGGTTTAGCCGTTTCACCTCCGCTTTGCTATCCCTATGGCGGAGTTGGACCAACAAGCTTGGGATTGGGTCCCTCCGACCTTTTCAAGTCGGAGCGTCACTGCTCGCACCTCTATCCTTACGGACGGCGGGCGTTACCCGCTACCTGTACCAATGCTCCGCATTGGCACGCTGATAGACGCTGATTTCAACTGATTTACGCGGATAACAATCATCCGCATTAATCCGCGACGGCACGAAAGTGCCGCATCAGCATAAATCCGCATGTCAGTGCGAAGCACTGGCGAAGTGTCCGGACTTTCCTCATCCGCCTAAGGCGGACGCTGTCGCTTGAAATACCGTGTACATTATAGTCCTCGGTTGTCTATAAAGTCAATCTGGGTTAGAATAGCATTCGCAACACCACCATAGCTTGGAGGTACTGCGCCCGCAACACTTCGCATAGCGATACGGACGGGGCTTGGTAGTTCTCAGCACTTTTTCCAAAACGCAACCACTTCTTGTTTTGATAGAGGTTGTAGATTCTGATATAGTGAATACATGCCAATGCCCAAAAAGCCAAGAAGTGGATGTCGCATGTGCGGTGGAGAACCGGCTCGTGCCGGATATACCTACTGCAGTAACGAATGTCAGCAAGAATACCAATACCAGTCCTATATCAAAAAATGGAAAGTGGGAGGAGTGAGCGGATTGCAGGGTTTGGGTATTGTTTCGGGATACATAAAACGGTACTTACGGAGAAAGTTTAAAAATCGTTGTTGCATTTGCGGCTGGGCGGGGATGAACCCGAAAACCAAACAGGTTCCCTTAGTGGCTGATCACATTGATGGTAATTGGCGCAACAACGTAGAGTGTAATCTTCGTTTGTTGTGTCCTAATTGCGATTCGTTAACCCAAACGTATGCCGGACTCAACAGGGGGAATGGAAGAAAAGGCCGGGTTTTGAGTAAAAGAGCGCGGGAAGGTCGTCAATTAGTTAAAAGCACGCCGGAGTAGCTCAGTGGCAGAGCAGCTGTTTCGTAAACAGCAGGCCGCGAGTTCGAATCTCGCCTCCGGCTCAAAATATGAACTACAACCCCAACACGATTACCATTTCCGTCCTCGCGGGCGCCCTCCTTCGTCTCTTGGCTTCGGACGGGCAAGCAGGCGGGCTTGCCCGTCAAAGCTCCGGCGTCGGTGGGAGCCGATTTTGTTTTCAAAATAATTAGCGCATGCAGATAAACGCTAACATCGCAATAATCTCTGTATTGGCGGGCGCAGGCGGGGATGATGCCAAGGACTGGGCGCGGATGCTTTTGCGGATGTATTCCCGCTACGCCGACCGCAAGGGTTGGAAAAAAATCCTCGTTGATGACCTTACATTTGAATTCAGGGGAGATGGCGCCTACGAGCGGCTAAGAGGAGAGATGGGCGTCCACCGCTTGGTGCGCATTTCGCCGTTTGACGCGAAAAAACTTCGCCACACCTCATTTGCATTGGTGGAAGTTTTACCCGGTCTTCCCGAGATGGAAGCGCGGAATATCGCGATTCCCGAGCGCGATCTGAAAGTTGAGTTCTCGCGTTCCGGCGGTCCCGGCGGGCAGAACGTGAACAAGGTGGAAACGGCGGTGCGCGTTGTACACATACCCACCGGCATCGCTTCGGCGTCCCGTGCCGAGCGTTCCCAATCGGCGAACCGCGAGAAAGCCCTCGCGCTACTCAAAGCAAAACTCGTACGCCTTATGGAGGAGAAGCATGAGGCGTCGCTGGAGAACCTGCGCACGAAAGTGGCGCCCGAGTGGGGACATGAGATTCGCTCGTATGTATTGCACCCTTATAAACAAGTAAAAGACCATCGAACCGGCCGTAAAATATCAAAAGTTGAGGAAGTTCTTGAAGGAGATCTTGATATTTTGTTGGAAAAAGAGGTAGAATAAATAAGGCTACGAAATACGAAATGATTACGAATATACGAATAGGAAATTACTCTTTAGTTTTCGTACTTTCGTAAATTTTTCGTATTTCGTAGCAGACTTATGATCATCTTTCAGAACGTCACAAAGACCTACAACCACAACGCGGTGGCGCTGGACAAGGTGAGCTTCAAAATCCAGCCCGGTGAGTTCGCCTCCATCGTGGGGCGCTCGGGAGCGGGGAAATCCACCGTGGTGAAACTTCTCATTGCGGAAGAGCAGCCGACCAAGGGGCAGATTTTTTTCGGTACCTACGAGATGAACAAGCTTAAGGCGAACGAGATGCCGGAGTTCCGGCGCCACATCGGCGTCATCTTTCAGGAGTTCCGCCTCCTCGCCAAGAAAACCGTGTTTGAGAATGTGGCTTTTGCGCTGGAGGTCGCCGGGCGTCCCGAAAGGGAGATCAAAGAATTCGTCCCGCAGGTGCTGGACATGGTGGCGCTCCGCGACAAGATGTTGAATTTTCCAGCCGAGCTCTCCGGTGGCGAGAAACAGCGGGTGGCGCTCGCGCGGGCCATGGTGAACCGTCCCGACGTCATCATCGCCGACGAGCCCACTGGGAACCTGGATCCCTTCAACACGTGGGAGGTGATAAAATTACTCCTGAAGATCAACGAGCTGGGGAGCACCGTCATTCTCGCCACCCACGACAAGGAAATTGTGAACGCCCTCGGGCACCGCGTGGTTACCTTAGAGAACGGCAAGGTGGTAAAGGACGAAGAGAACGGGAAGTTTATTATCGGATAACGCAATAAACTACTATGACGATGACTATAACGATGAAACATATGGTCGTTAGTCATATTCATAAGTTATTGTCATAGTCATTGTCATAGTCATTGTCATGGTAACTCTTTCTCGCATCATCAAGTTCGGCTGGCAGGGGTTTCTCCGGAACGGTTGGCTCTCCGTCTCCACCATCATTATTATGATTCTCGCCGCCGCCGTTTTTGAAGGGCTCATTCTCTTCAATGTGGCGGGGCAGGGAGCGGTGAGTTCCATCCAGGAGAAGATTGATATCAGCGTGTACTTCAAGGCGAACGTAGCCGAGGACACCATCCTCAATATGAAGCGTTCACTGGAGAATCTCTCCGAGGTGAAGAATGTGGAGTATGTGTCGCGCGAGCAGGCACTCGAGATTTTCAAGCAGCGCCACGCAGAGGAGGAGACCATCACCCAGACGCTCGCGGAGCTGGACACGAACCCGCTCCTCGCTTCATTGAACATCAAGGCGAAGGATCCGCACGAGTACGCCGCCATTGCGGGTTACCTGGATAACCAGAACCTCAAGGAGATGGTGGAGAAGGTGACCTACGCGCAGAACCAGGTGGTCATTGACCGCTTGGTGGGGCTCATTGATACCATGCGGAAGGGGGGCATTACGCTCACCATGTTTCTCGCCTTCGTGGCGGTGGTGGTGACCTTCAACACCATCCGGCTCGCCATCTTCTCGGCGAGCGAGCAGATCGGCATCATGCGCCTCGTGGGCGCCTCAAACAGCTTCATACGCGGCCCCTATGTGGTGGAAGGGGTCATCTACGGGGTAATTTCGGCCCTCGTGAGTTTTTTCCTCATCATCCCGCTCGTGAGTTTCATCTCCCCGCACCTCCTAAGCTTCATTCCGGAGATGGACCTCATGGGGTATTTCACAAGCCACGCCATCGTACTTTTCATCTACCAACTGCTCTTCTGCGTCATCCTCGGTATCTTCTCCGGCATCATCGCCACACGGCGGTATCTACATATTTAGATAACAGATAACTGGAAACCAATGACTTATGACCAGACCGCCGTATCGAGCGGCGGTTTTTTTTACTCTCTTTCTAAAAACATAGGTGCTATAATTAATTTGCTATAATTAATTATAGCACTCTATTATTTTCTACAGAATTGTTATGTTGTGTGATGCCTCAATTTATACTCATATGCGTACAAATTGAGGCATTATTTATAAGACATTTTATCCTGAGGGCTTCGAGTGAGCGGTTCGGACGAGCCCTTCGGCAGTGAGCCCTTCGGTTAACTCGGGCCTTCGGCAGTGAGGTTAGGACGGTCGAACCGTTAGGCCCTTCGGGCGCGTGAGATTTCTAACGGGATTTACCCCCGCACCAGTCCCGCTAAGCGGGACTGGTGCGGGGTTCCCTGCCTGCGCAGGCAGGCGCTCCACGGAACCCCGAATAGAGAGAAGCCACGGGCAGCCTACTCCGCCCCGCTAAGCGGGGCTATGAAGGCTGGATAAGCCCGTGGAGCTTCATTTTTCAAACGCCCATGCGGCGGCGGTGAGGAACCGGAGCGGGTCTATGCTTGCGGGTCCGAGGCGCATGGAAAAGTGGAGGTGGGGAGCGAGGACATAGCCGGTGTTTCCCGTGCGGCCAATCGTTGCGCCGCGCGCCACCACGTCGCCCGGTGCGACTAAGAATTCGCTCAAGTGGAGGTAGAGTGAGAAGATGCCCAAGCCGTGGTCCACCACCATGGTTTTCCCGTAGTTCGTGAGCTCCTCGGCGAAGCGCACCTTCCCGCCGTTTATTGCGTGGATGGGGGTGCCGATCTTCGCGGTGAGGTCCACGCCGAGGTGGCGGAGTCCCACGCCGCCGCTCACGCGGATATTTCCGTACTCGCCGACGTTCTCCATAAAGTCCAGAGGGTTCACGAACGGGCCGTCAAAGTAGGCGCGGGGCGGTGAGCCCGCGAGCGCCGCGGCGAGGCGCGCATTTTCCGCGGCTACGTTTGTGGCGATAACGGGAGGCGTGTAGCCCTTCTTGCGGAGCTCGTCGGTTACCGCGAGTTCGGTTACGGGGTAGTCGCGCGCCCGGACCTGCACGGTCTCGCGTCGAACCGCGCCGTCTGGAAGCGTGAGGGAGAGGGGATAGGCGCCCGGCGCCATTTTTGCGTCAATGCCCGCCAGCCCCACCCAGCGGCCGTTCGCGGCGCGCAGGAAGGAGATGTTGCTTGAGGCGAATGTGCCGCGGGCGGTTCCGGTGGCCGAAACGCCGGAGATGGAAATTGCGACCGTATCGCTCTCTTCGGGAGAGAGCGATGAGAAGCTGATGGAAGGGGATGGAGATGGTGTGGGAGGCGGCGGAGAAGGAAGTGGTGTGTGTGGTAGAGGCGGAAAGAGTTGTGCCTCAAAGGGAGTGGAGGAGGTAGGGGTGGGTATCTCCGGGGCGAGCGCCACGCGCGGCCAGTCAGCCCACAGCCTGACCGCGGCGCCAGTTGCAAGGGAAACGGTGCAGAGGCCGAGAAGGAATATCCACGTTTTCCGGCGCCGGCGGCTCATACCCCCATTCTACCCCGGTGTTGAACTTAGTGAAAATTTGGTATGACAACCCCCTTCCTTTTTCTTAGATACACAAAGACCGACCCTAAAATAAAGGCAATCGCCATAACCAGAAGACCTCCATACAGGAATCTGTCCAATGCATACCAAATTGTCTTCGCGTAGAAGAAATATCTGATGGAAACTTTTAAGCCGTGGATGAAAATTGTGTACAGAACGCCCAAGAAAAATGCGTTAGCGTAGCCGAAAACCCTGCTTCTGCTTAATTTATAAGCGGAAACCAGAACCATCGCTTCCCACACCCACTGGCTGATTCTAAGTTCCAAAGACGCCCCTTCGAGATTTATTCCGACTAAATATTGCCAGAAAACGACCGCGACGGAGACAAGAACAAAATACCAAATTGGTTTCAAATACTCCGCCAAGGTCATGCCGAAGATTTTCACCCTGAAAATGGCTGCGGAGAGCAATCCCGCGGCTACCACCAGGAAGATTGTTATGAACAAAAAATCGTTCCTTACATCCAAGGCGGGATTTTGCGGCAGGACATCCAAGGCGCTGGATCCTGGTTCATAGACGCCGGATTGTAAAAACGGCCTCTCAAAAAGAGATTGACCTTCTTTCGGACAATCAATTTTCTGCCCGCCGACATAGCAACCGTCTTTGTGTGCCTCTATGGTTCCCGAATAATACGCGAGTTGTTTCCCCATAAAACTCTCACTTTTTATTCTAACACTTCGGTTCAGTAGCAAGGACTTTCAATCAGTATAAGCGTTCTTCGGGTGCAGTTCCAGCGGTCGGACTGATCCGTCCCGGTCGTAACTAGTCTTTGAGTTTTTTATTTTTCTTATGTAGAAGATATCCGTATACGTAGGCGACGATTACTACCACTACCGAGATGAAACAAATGACCCCGAGGAGGACAGATTGGTCGTTAAGAAAAAAACCGATCAGAAAAAATGGAGCGATGATCTTGAGTAATTTCCCTGCAAATCCATTCGCTTTCTTCCAAACTGTCTCATCATTTACTGTCCATGAGGCCGCTATTCCCCAAAAAGGATTGGGTTTTAATTTCTTGAGTAGAACACCCATAAAATACCAAAATAGGGCCAAGGCAAAAACCACCAGGAATTTCGTAATCATATCCTATAAATAATAATTTGATTTATCCCTCGACGCTATGCCGACTAGTGCTGGGGGGCCAGGAGTCGGACCTGGAATTCCTGCTCCAAAGGCAGGCGTGTTACCGATTGCACCACCCCCCAATCTGACACTAACAACTAAAAGCTAACAACTAAAAGCTATCCTTTCAAGTTTTCTATAATCGCTACCTCCAGCGGAATTATCGGAAACTGGCTGTAGCGCATCTGGCTGTAGGCGTTGATGAGGCCCTTGAGGAGCTCCAGGTGCTTGTCCTTGAACTCCTTTGCATGCTCGGCGAGCTGGGCGATGTGATCGGCTGTGAGTTCGCGGGCGAGCGTCTCCCGCATGGCGGGGCTGTATGTGATGACCGCTACGCGGCGAAGGTATTGGATGAGGTCCTTGGTAAACTGCGCGAGGTTGTAGCCGGCATCGGAAAGTTCAGCGAGCGCGGCGAGCGCCGCCTCGCGGTTTTCCCCGATGAGGAGGCCCGCGAACGCCGAGAGCTTGGCGAACCCCACCTTGCCTATCATGCCTTCCACGTCAGCGAGTGTGATGCGGCGGCCGCCGAAAGAGATGAGCTGGTCCAGGAGCGATTCCGCGTCGCGGAAGCTGCCCTCGCCGGAGGCGGCAATGAGGTCCAGCGCTTCCCCGCTTATGTCCACCACCTCCTCCTTTGCGATGCGGGTGAGTTTTTGCATGACGAGTTCCCGCGGCACGCGGCGGAAATAGAACTGCTGGGTGCGCGAGATGATGGTCGGCGGGATGCGATCCGCCTCGGTGGTTGCAAGGATCATGATGATGTGGGGCGGCGGCTCCTCCAAACTTTTGAGGAGTGCGTTGAAGGCGGCCGGGGTGAGCTGGTGTGCCTCGTCAATGATGAATACCTTGCGCAATGACGAAGTGGGGGCGAGGCGGATGCTGTTCTTGAGGTCCCGTATCTCATCAATGCCTCGGTTTGACGCCCCATCTATTTCTATCACGTCCAAACTGCGCCCCTCGTCAATTTCCGTGCAGTGGGTGCAGTGGTTGCAGGGTTCTCCCTCTGCCCTAAACTTCGCGTCCTTCGCGCGGGTCTCGCAGTTCGCGATCTTCGCGATGAGGCGTGCGGTGGTGGTCTTCCCCGTGCCGCGCGGCCCCGCGAGGAGGTAGGCGTGCGCGAGTTTCTCCTGCTTTGCGGCTTCCTTCAGGGTACGGGCGGTGAGCTCCTGCCCGAGGAGATCCCCGAAGGTGGCCGGCCGGTAGCGGCGGTAAATCGCTAATGTCATCACTTTCCATTATACCTGGTAGTAGAACCGCGACCAATAAGCAATCGCCCGCCACAGATGGACCAGTCGCGGTTTCACTACCGGGTTATACGACCTGCACGATGGGAACGCACGGGCGGCGTTATCCAGCTCCGCCTTTATTACCCACGCACCAGTTTCAATAACTTCGGCGGAAGTTTGTGAAGCGGCACGCCGTTTCGCATCCGCTATTAAATTAACGACATCGTAAGTCGTTAATCCAGGAAACTCCAGATTTTCTTGCGTCCTCAATTTCTCCCATATGCGAAAAATTGAGGACATGCGATTTTTACCCACACACCAGTCCACCTTAGGCGGACGGTGCGGGGTTCCGCGGAGCTTCACAAAAGCCGCGCCCGGTGCTATACTTTCTGATGACTGGAAAGTCGGTTTGGCGGATCGCCCTCGCGGCGGTTCTGGTTGCTGCAGCACTACTCGGTTTTTCTATTCTCCGGCCGACCCCCACGTCCCCACCTATGACGAACTTCATCCTCAAAAGTTCCGCGTTCCGGGAAGGAGGAGCGATTCCCGTGAAACACACCTGCGACGGTGATGATGTGAACCCGTTCTTGGAGATCAAGAATGCTCCCGAAGGTACGGTGAGTTTTGCGCTTATCGTGGACGACCCCGATGCGCCGCGCAGCGCGTGGGTGCACTGGCTGGTGTGGAACATCAGCCCTAAAACGCAATACTTCTCCGAAGACCATCTCCCCGACGATGCAGTGCAGGGCAAGACGAGCTTCGGCCACGCGAAGTACGGCGGCCCGTGCCCGCCGCGCGGTGACCAACCACACCACTATGTATTCACGCTCTATGCGTTAGACGCGATGCTGGGACTTCCCGCCGGCGCCGACAAGGCGGCGCTCCTTGCGGCGATGGAGGGACACATCCTTGGCCAAACCGTACTTACGGGGATGTACCAAAGAAAATGAATTCGAAGCACAAAACATGGGGTGCAAAATCCGAAGCACGAAATACGAAGCACGAAACAAATGGAGAAAACGGAGAAAATCTACAAACTGGAGTTTGGAACATTTTCCGCCTTTGGCGGAGAATTTGTTTCGGATTTCGATATTCGGATTTAGTATTTTATGATGGGGTTGCCGCGCGAGGATAGTACCTACTCCTGGACGTATCACGTCGTGGAGAAAATGCAGTTCTATGGGATATCTGAAGGCCGCATTCGCCGCATCATCCGCCACCCCGCGCGCGTGGAAGAAGGAATTGCGCCGGCTACGGTCGCGGTGATGTCTCCCGCCGGCACGAAACGGTATCAGGAGATATGGGTGATGTATAAGCTCGTTGGCGGCGGCCAACGAGCAAAAACCAAATCACAAATTCCAAATTCCAAGAAACCGAAGATAAAGGTGATCACGGCGTGGCGCTATCCCGGCAAGAGCCCGGAGCGCGATCCGGTACCAGCGGAGGTACTACGTGAGGTCCAGAAATTGTTGTGAAAAAGTTGAAGTTCAAAAACTCGCTCGTGGAACGGATTTTGAGCGGTGCAAAAAACCACTACGTGGCGAATGTTCGACGATAAAGATTTGGAAATAGGGGACGTTGTTCAACTCGTTAATGCGGACGATGGAACGGTTTTTGGTATCGCGAAAATTACCGACATTTCGAAGAAGCAATTGGGAAACATCACCGCTGATGATTTTATTGGGCACGAGAACTACAAATCAATTGATAAAATGTATAACGTCTACCGCGATTTCTACGGGGACAGGGTTGATAAGAACACCGAAGTGAAAAATCATTCGCTTCAAGCTCGTTTCAAACAAACGAAATTCTCTCGCGGCTTTTTTTTCGACCAATTCTCCTTCGTGATGACGTAGGATGTGCCTTTCCGTCTTGTTATGCTATAGCATAACAAGACGGAAAGATGCTATCATGGATGAAGCTGACCGGAGAACGGTTGCGCCGAGAGTCGCTCAAATATGAGAAAAGAGAAAACCATCAGGTGTGGGAAGAGTGCGGAAACGCTGCCGCCGATCAGTAATTTCTCTTCGCGTCGAGAGTGGGAGAACGCTGCGTGGCGAAAGGTGGTGGAGTCCCGAAAGCTGATGCAGTTACTCCTCACCCCAAATGAGCGTCACGACCTCGTGATGCGCGCGGCCGTCCTGGAAGCCCTCGCTTCCGGTAAACTTCATCGGCAGATCAGCAGAGAGTTTTTCGTTTCCCTCCAAACCATCAACGCGGTCAAGAAAGCAATGAACGAGAATGGTTACCGGAGTTATCTCGACAGGAGCAAGACGGAGCGGAAGAAGCGCGATATGAGTACAATTCTTTCCACGCCGAGGCGGAGCGGTATGCCTCACCGTACCAAGTACGGGACTGTGTATCTTCCCTGACACTTCAAATTGTATTGTTATGCTATAGCATAACAAGGTAAAACGGGTAGCCGCCGCGTACGAAAATTTAAATGTCGAGAACGAAGGTGTTAAGAAAAACGTTTTTTGAACAGCCGACGCTCACAGTGGCGCGGGAGTTACTGGGTAAATATCTTGTCCGCAAAGTCGGCGGGAAAGCCATTGCGGCAATAATAACCGAGGTGGAGGCATATGACGGACCGCGCGACAAGGCCTCTCACGCCTCACGCGGCCTCACACCGCGCACGAAGGTGATGTTCGGGCCGCCCGGGCACTGGTATGTGTATTTCACGTACGGGATGCACTGGATGTTGAACATTGTCACGCGCGAGAAAGGATATCCAGCGGCGGTTTTGATTCGTGCTGTAGAAGTGAAATCTCGCAGGAGGAATATCAGCGTAAATCAGCTTTCAAATCAGCATGGATCAGCGTTAGCAATAAACGGGCCGGCGCGGGTCACGAAATTTTTTAGGATTGGAAAGTCGTTCAACGGCGCAAGCGCCAGCCGGCGGACCGGTTTGTGGATTGAGGATAGACCTGCCCGCATCGCTACGCGAAGTGTTGCGGGCGGGGGAGTGAGAATCAAAGAATTCGAAATAAAAAAATCCCCGCGAATCGGAGTGGATTACGCGGGGCCAGTGTGGTCAAAAAAGAAGTACAGATTTTTCATGACCGGCAAATGTTACAATTCCGCGATCGCGGAATTGTAACATTTGGAGCGCAAGTAAAAACCAGGTAAAAACGGCGGTTCATGGTGAACTCGCCGTTCTCGTTTAAGACAAGGTCAAAGACCCATGCGAAATATTGCGCAGTTCGTTATACCCTCAAGAATTAGTATTGGGGGCCATAAGAAAACCGTTACCCACCAAACCAATCTTAAGTGCTTCTCGTCCAGCACAATCTCGTCGCTCGCGGCTATCTCTTTTCTCTCATCAATGTACCAGTCAGCGGTTCGCCGACCGCACGTGAGACATGAGATTAAATAGAGAACCACGAGTCCTACTAAAATCCAAGCCAATATCATACTAACCTCCAGTTTAATGGTTTATAATAAGAAAACTTTTAAGTCGAACGCTGTATTGATAGTATCATAGAAACGTACTATCTATCAAATC
>Ga0210057_1007156_pt1 | contig 13624 bp, 11 predicted proteins | sample CryGeyCG2114_010_2_FD_183968 | JGI IMG/M metagenome (GOLD analysis project Ga0210057, IMG submission 183968) | Groundwater microbial communities from aquifer - Crystal Geyser CG10_big_fil_rev_8/21/14_0.10 (SPAdes) (version 2) | ecosystem: Environmental > Aquatic > Deep subsurface > Groundwater ... | reverse complement strand
TTTCTTTGCGAGGTAGTTGTGGGGAAAGTGCGAGACTTGAGGGACCAGGTGTTGATAAATCATATACATATCCATTTTACTTTGCTGAAGCAACTGTTTCTGCCGGGGACTCAAGCCCTTACTCAATGTCTTGTGTAAGTGGAGGTGAAACATTTACAGATTCTATAATACTCACAGTACCAGTAACATTTAGTTTAAGACAAATTGGTGATCTGATATTCAACGGCATTACCGGCTGGTCAAACTGGGTTAAGGTCGTTGTTGATAGTATAGGAGGGTTTGCAGCACCAATTTTATTCAACGCTGAAAGCAGAGACGTCTCCGCAATACCAAATGATGATATCCAAATAGCTACACCAGATACTCGAGATACTCCAGAAGCAACAGTTGAAGTCAGCTCTAGTGACTACGGCAACGGTATTAATTTGAGGGTCTACATTGCAAAATCATTACCAACATCAATAACAACATCGTTGGCTGATGCTCAATACAAGATAAAAGTAACTGGCAGGGGAGGATCACCAGAACAAATAAGAATAAAAGATGTAATCTTGAATCTATACAACCCAGAAAACATGTATATAAGAGAGTTTTAGGCTTATAAACAAAACAAAAACCTCTGCTAACGCAGAGGTTTTTGTTTTGTAAATTATTGGCGTCGATACCTCGCAGCTCTGCTGCGGGGTAACACTATAAAAAGCATCGTCGGTGGACGACTCCACTTCCAACATAAAAGCCACGGTGCCGCCACGCCAATACTCCGCAAGCTCTGCTCGCGGAGATGGCGGGAATAGGCGGCCTTTTTTATTTTTCTCAATATACACAAAAGACTTGAGTATGTATGTCTCATATTTGGTACAATAGATGTAGTTCAGGATATGGAATTATGAATTATGAGTTAAGAATCGAACAATAAAAGTGTTTCGTTTGTTTGGTTTATCTCATTTTTAATTCTTAATTCATTATTCCCTGCCTGCCGGCAGGCAGGTTAATTCTTAATTAGATGCATATAGAAGAAGAAAAATTAAAAGAATTTATAATAGATGCTGGTATTATCAGTAAAAAGGATTTTGCTGATGTTGAAAAGGAAGCAAAAGCCAAAGATACAAAAATTGGTGACGTCCTTTTGAATAAAGGAAAAATAAAAGAAGACGATTTAAGGCGCGTATATGCTCATATTTTGGGTATACCATTCATTTCACTAGAAAATCAAAAGATTGATTTTGATGTGCTTTCATTAATCCCAGAGCCAATTGCAAGAAACAATAATATTGTTGCTTTTGCTAAAGATGCAAAAAATCTTGAAGTAGCAATGCTTGATGTAGACGATTTGAATGCGATTGATTTCGTTAGAAAAAAAGTGGGGTTGAAAATTTTACCAAGACTTACAGATTCTAAATCGATAAAAAGTGCTTTATTACAATATCAAAAATCTTTGAAGGCAGAGTTTGGAGACATAATAGAAAAGGCCACAAACGATATTCATACAGTTGAGACAAAAGATGGAGAGGTTGAGTCTGAAGAAGAGCTAAAGAAAATGGCTGAAGGATTGCCTGTAGTGAGGATAGTAGACACACTTTTGAGGCATGCAATACTTCAAAATGCTTCTGATATCCATGTTGAGCCAATGGAAAAAGAATTGTTGGTACGATATAGAATTGATGGAATTCTACATGATGCTATGTTGCTTCCAAAAGGTGTTTCTGCAAGTATTAGCGCTAGGATAAAGGTGTTGTCAAAGCTAAAGCTGGATGAAAAACGATTACCACAAGACGGCAGGTTTAAGATAGAGACAGATGGTCAAAAAGTTTCTTTTCGTGTTTCTATATTGCCAATATATTATGGTGAAAAGATAGTTATGCGATTGCTCAAGGAAAATGCATCAGGCTTTACTCTTGAATCCCTTGGTTTTCATGGTGAAGGACTTGAAAGAATACACAAAGCAATAAATCAAAAGACTGGAACAATACTCACGACAGGACCTACTGGGTCTGGTAAGACAACCACCTTATATACATTGCTTGATATATTAAATACTCCAGAGGTAAATATCTCAACGATAGAAGATCCAGTGGAATATCAAATGCAGAGAGTTAATCAGACACAGGTAAGACCAGATATTGGCTTCACATTTAGCAACGGTTTGCGTTCTTTGGTTAGACAAGACCCTGATATTATTATGGTCGGTGAAATACGAGACAATGAGACAGCTTCGCTCTCTACTAATGCAGCCCTAACCGGACACTTGGTGCTCTCGACGCTACACACAAATTCTGCGGCTGGGGCTATACCACGACTTGTGGATATGAAGATAGAGCCATTTCTACTCGTTTCTACTGTAAGGGTAATTATTGCGCAAAGGCTTGTTAGGAAATTATGTGGTGGTAAGGAGAAAAGAGTTTTGAAAAAGAGTGAGATTGAATCTCTAAAAAAATCTGTTGATTTGGACAAAGTATTGGCTGTTTTGAAAGAAGAGGGGGTTGTTGATGAAAAAACTAAACTAGAAACACTTATATTTTATTCTCCTAAGACAGGCCAAGATGATTGCGAAGATGGTTATAGCGGAAGAATAGGTATACACGAGATTATGAATGTATCGAGTGCAATAAAGGATCTTATTATTTCTGGCGCTACGGCGGATACGATACAAGAACAAGCTGTGAAAGAAGGAATGTTAACAATGTTTGAGGATGGAATATACAAAGCAGTGCTTGGTGTGACTACGATAGAGGAAGTTTTGAGAGTGGTGTCAGAGTAGTCTATAAAGTTTACCCGACCCGCAGGGCGGGTCTATAAAGTCTATAAAGTCGAAAGTTCATATTCCTAATTCGTAATTCCTGATTCGTAATTCTGAACAAATGAAATACAAATACAAAGCAATAAAGAAGGGTGGTGAAATATACGAGGACTTTATTGACTCAAAAAATGAAGAAGAATTATATAAAACTCTAAAAGAAAAAGGGGAGACTTTGGTAACCGCAGAACCAAATGAAAACTCTGGTTTTATGACCAAACTATCAGATCTTTTTACAAAACTTTTTGGAAGAATAAAAGAAGAAGACAAAATTAATTTTGCGAATAACCTGGGTTCAATGATTGAGGCTGGTCTTGCTGTGTCACGCGCTTTGGATGTGATGTCAAGACAAACTAGAAATAAGAAATTTAAAGAAGTCATCTCAAGTATTAATGGTTCTCTCAGAAAAGGCCAAACTCTTTCTAACGGACTTGAATCGTATCCAGATGTATTCTCTTCGATCTTTGTTTCTATGGTTCGTTCTGGTGAAGAGAGTGGTAATTTGGGTAGCTCTTTAAAGCTTGTAGCGAATCAGTTGGATAAAGCATATAAACTGAAGAGAAAAATAAAAGGGGCAATGATCTATCCCGCTATAATACTTTCTGCTATGGTCGTCGTAGGAGCTCTGATGCTTATATTTATTGTGCCAACTCTTACCGCGACATTTGAAGAATTAAAGGTAGACTTACCAAAATCAACACAGTTTATAATTTTCATTAGCAATCTATTAAAGGATCACTTGTTACCAACTCTTCTAGTGGTCTTTGCTATTAGTTTTGCTTTTGTATATTGGAAAAAAACAGACATGGGTAAACACGTGTTTCACAAAGCAATTTTGAAGATTCCAGTTGTTGGTACTCTTGTAATGGAAACAAATACAGCAAGAACAGCGAGAACTCTTTCTTCACTACTTACGTCTGGTGTAGAAATTGTTAGGGCTACGGAAATTACAGAAGAGGTTATTCAAAATGTTCATTTTAAAAAAGTTATAAGGGAGGCGGGTAAAAAAGTACAAGGAGGATCAACACTTTCCGAAATTTTTAAATCATATGAGGATTTATATCCGCCACTAATCAATGAAATGATGGCTGTTGGGGAAGAGACTGGTCAGCTACCAGAGCTTCTAATGAGGGTTGCCGTTTTTTATGAAGAAGATATAGACGAGAAGACAAAAAATATGTCCACAATAATAGAACCATTTTTGATGGTAATTATTGGTATTGTTGTTGGATTTTTTGCTATATCAATGATTACACCGATGTATTCTCTTTCAAATAGTATTTAAGAGTCTATAAAGTCTATAAAGTCTATAAAGTTTACAAAGTCCACCTGCCTGCCGGCAGGCAGGTAAAGTCAAATGTTAAAAGAAAAAATTCAAAAGAATATAAGAAAAGTCGGTTCGTACTTTAAGGACTTTCGCCTGCCTGCCGAAGCTTCGGCGCAGGCAGGACTTTCGACTTTCGACAAGCCTCGCCTATGGCGAGGCGGGTTTACCCTGATAGAGGTAATAGTTGTTATAGCTATACTTGGAATATTGGCGACGATAACAACACTTTCTTTCAATAACTTTAGAGGTAAAGATTCTCTCGAAGCCAATGCATCTTCTGTGTTGTCGATGTATGAAAAAGCACGAGAAAATACAGTGTCGTCGTTAGAAAATTCTAAATATGGTGTATATGCAACAACAACAAAATTCGTAATTTTTAAAGGAGATGTTTATTCGGAAGGGGCGAATGGTAATGATGAGTTTTTATTAGAAGGTGGTGTTGTTTTGCAAAGTATAGACCTTATTGGAGGTGGACAAAGTGTTGTATTTGAGAGACTAACCGGTAAAACATCAGAGTACGGTCTCATAACAATTGGTCTGTCTTCGGATCCAACAAAAAAGATAGATATAATAATTGAAAATACGGGATTAATTCATAGAAACTAAAAGATGGAAACAAGAATTTTAAATAAAAAAGGAGCAATGTTGTTGGAAGTTATTATTGCTTCATCCATACTACTTTTTATTGTTCTTGGTGTTTTGGGTTCTTATGGGATTACGATCCGAACAGTTTTATCAAATACAAAAATATTACAATCAAATTTTTTACTTGAGGAAGGTGCAGAAGTATTGAGGAGCATGAGAGATGATAGTTGGTCAAATATTACAGCACTTATCCCCGGTACCGAGTACTCATTTCTAAAAACCGATAGTGATTGGTCTATTGTAGAGACCATGGAATATGTTGGTATTTTTGAGAGAACGTTTTCTATTGAACAAGTATTACGAAATGGTCAAAGTGATATCTCAGGAACTGGATCGGTGGATTTGGATATAATAAAAGCAACAATTAATGTTTCTTGGTATGAGCAAAATGCCACAACAACCAAGTCTATTTCTCTGTATCTTGCTAATATCTTTTAAAATCCAAATGACAAAACCCAAAATTCAAAAAAATAAATTAAACAACACAAGCCAAAAGTCTTTTGGACTTGGTTTTTTGGGTTTTGGATTTTCACGAAAAGCACTTTTTGCAAAAAGTGCTTTTCGTGGCGGGCTTGCACCACAAGAGTACTTCTTATTTGATAAATCAAATAATGTCGCCCGGTCAGTGACCAATCGAGATAGCGAAGCTGTTTTAAAAGTGCCAACTTTTAAAACGTCTCGATTGTCTACTGCCGGGTTTTCCATAATAGAGTTATTAATATACATGGCAGTTTTAGTTTTTATGATTTTTGTAGTTTTTAGTACAATATCAACAACTAGAAATGCATATAGGACAGTAAAAGCAACACGAATAATGCATGCATCAGCACTTTCTCTTTTTGACAGAATGGGAAATGAAATACGATCTGCATATGATATAAATCTTGCTAATAGCAGCCTTGCAAACGGTTCTGGGTCACTAGCTTTAACAAAAGATGTTGGTGGTGGAATAGCAGAGACAAAATTCTACATTGATAATGGTGTAATAATGGTTTCAACTGACGCCGTATCAGAAGGCTCTCTTACGAGTAGTGAAATGACAATAAATTCTTTAAGGTTTGATGTATATAGTGGCACACTGTCCAAGTTTGTTTCTGTTGTTTTTAATGCGAGTGTCGCTATAGGGGACTATACATACAATAAAGAATTTCAAAATTCCTATGTTCTTAGGGGTAGTTATTAATTTTTATAATGAAAATATTTAATTTTAAAAAAAGAAGCAATAAAAAGGGGTCTGTTTTGTTTATAACAATACTTTTTTTGTTAGCGTTTTCTTTGACAACAATATACGGGACGATTAATCCTGTATTGCGCGACATGAAGATGGTTAGGGGAGCAAGTATGTCTAGACAATCTTTTTTTACAGCTGAAAGCGGTACTGAAGATCTTGTTTATAGATTAAAAAATAATATAACTCATGACAATATAGAGACTATTGTATTAAACAACACGGTAGCGACCTCAACACTATCTACGAATGGATATTCTGTAAATGTGTTATCTCTAGGAGATACAGATGATGTAATAAGATTAACCAGCGTAGATTTGGTGCTAGCTAGTGGCGTGTCTTTTAATTACGGGGTGCAGGCTGGAAACGGCGGTGTGTCTTTTGCAAATACAGCATCTATACGAGGAAATGTAAATTCTAGTGGTCCAATAACTGGTACAAACTCAAATATTGTATACGGAACAGTAATATCTACAGGACCATCTGGATTGGTAAGTGGAATCCACGCAACTAGTTCTGTTTATGCACATACAATACAGAATGCTGATATAGATGGAAATGCATATTATCAGAGTATTTCTGGCTCAACAGTAGATGGAACACTTTACCCAGGGAGTGTAGATCAAGAAAGTAATGATATGCCAATATCTGATGAACAAATAGAAGAATGGAAAGCGTCAGCTCTGGCAGGAGGCACAATAAGTTCTCCTTGTCCGTATAAAATTACAGGAGGCACAACAATTGGACCAAAGAAAATAAATTGTGATTTAGAAATAAGTGGAAATAACTACACTATAAACCTTGCTGGTAATTTATGGATTGATGGAGATATAGAAGTAAAAAATAGCCCTACAATAAGAGTTGATGATTCTATGTCTGGTAAGAGTGTTGTGGTTATTGCAGATAATGATTCTGATAGAAGTAGCGGTGGTTTAATATCTCTCGACAACAGTGCTACATTTGATGGTACAGGTAACAATTCATTCGTAATGTTTATATCAAAAAATAATAGTGCATCAACAGGAGGGGATTATGCAGCGATAACTGCCAAAAACTCTATGTCTGGGGATGTGCTAGTTTATGCCCCACAGGGTAAGATAGAGCTCGAAAATAACGTATCAATAAAAGAAGTAACCGCTTATCAAATAAGCATAAAAAACTCTGCACAAATTATATATGAGACAGGAATAGCTAATTTACTGTTCGATTCTGGGCCAGCTGGTGGTTTTGAGGTTGGGGGTTGGGTTGAGACAGAATAATTTGGGTATGGGCCTACTGGGTGCTAGAATATACATATATGAACTCCAAACAAAAATATGTAATAGGTAACTGGAAAATGGAGCCACGGACAGCAACCGAGGCTCGATCTCTGTTTTTATCAATTAAAAAACAATCCATACGTGTAAAAAAAACGACTATTGTTGTATGCCCACCCACAATATTTCTTGGTGATATACAAGCTGCACATTCTGGCAAAAAAATATCAACAGGATCTCAGGATGTGTTTTGGGAAAAGAACGGTGCATTTACTGGTGAGATTTCTATTGATCAACTAATAGATAGTGATGTTGCGTATGTGATTGTCGGGCATTCGGAAAGAAGGGCTTTGGGAGACACAAATGAAATAGTTGTGCAAAAATTACATACAGTTGTGGATGCAAAACTAACACCAATTTTATGTATAGGTGAAAAAGTTAGAGATGAAGATGGTGAATATTTATCTTTTATAAGAGAACAAATCGAATCTGCTCTCAAAGATGTCCCACATAATAAAATCAAAAATATTATTATTGCTTATGAACCAATTTGGGCTATTGGTAAGGGCGATTCTTCTATGGGCCCAAAGGAGATGCACGAAACCTCTCTTTATATACACAAAATACTCGTATCTATGTTTGATAAAAAGATCGCAAGCGGTGTTGCTGTGCTTTATGGAGGCTCCGTAGAAAGAGGTAATGCAGAAGAATTGATAAAAGATGGTGAAGTATCAGGATTTTTGGTTGGTCATGCTTCTTTACACGCCGATCATTTTATTGACATAGTAAAAATTGTCGATAATTCGTAAAAAAATGAAAAATTTACCACTTATTACAAGTAATACAGAATTAAAAGGCAAAAGAGTTCTTTTGAGGGTTGGTTTTAGTGTGCCTATTAGAGATGGAGAAATAGAAAATGACTTTAGGATAAGAAAGACACTGCCAACGATTAATTGGTTGCGAGAGCAGGGTGCAAAAACGATTCTTGTGAGTCACATTTGGGGGGATGAAGTCACGTCTTTGAAAATTGTGCATGAATATTTAGAAAAAATGATGGATGTTGGTTTTTCACCAGAGTGCGTTGGAGAGCGCACGACAAAACTTGTGAATGAAATGAAGGATGGAGATGTTATACTTCTTGAGAATACAAGACTTCATGATGGTGAAGTTGGGAATCAGGAAAGATTTGCTGAAGGTTTGGCAAAACTTGCTGATGTTTATGTAAATGATGCTTTTTCTGTGTCTCATAGATCCCATGCCTCTATTGTGGGTATACCAAATTTCCTTCCGTCATATATAGGTCTACAGTTTAAAGAAGAAATAGATAATTTAATGCTTTCTTTTAACCCACCAAGACCATTTTTGTTTGTTTTGGGTGGTGCAAAATTTACTACAAAAATACCTCTAGTGCGAAAGTTTTTGGAAAAAGCAGATATTGTATATGTGGCAGGTGCTCTCGTTAAGCCATTTTTATTGGAAAAAGGTCTTACAATTAATCAGGAGCATGTTCCACCGAATATGGGATCTGTAGCAGACATTGCAGATAATCCAAAGCTTAGATTTCCTAGTGATGTAACCTGTTTTAATGGGGAAACTTCAGAGAATATAGATCTAGAAAAATGTGAAATTGAAATCGGAAATATAATTGATATCGGACCTACTTCTATTGAAGACTTAAGAAAGATTGTTTCTGAGTCGGCGTTTGTTTTATGGAATGGGCCACTTGGTGATTATCAAAAAGATTTTTCTGATGGCACAACAGGGTTTGCGAAGGTGTTAATTGAAAGTGGCGCAATTTCGGTTGTTGGTGGTGGGGATACTATGGCTGTACTTGAAAAAGAAGGTTTAGATTATGAACACGGATTTACATTTACATCCACTGCAGGAGGAGCAATGCTTCAGTTTTTAGCAGATGAGACGCTTGTTGGTATAGAAGCTATAATAAAGAGCAATAGAAATAGGGGTTCTGAATTAGGAATTAGATATTAGGAATATCTTGTTCTGAATTAAGAATTATGAATTAGGAATTATGAATAAAAAAGCACCAAATAACAAAAAACAAATAACAAACAAATTCAAAATCCAAAAACGACGTTTGCCTGCCTGCGGTAGGTAGGAAAATTAATTCATTGGAAATTGATTGAAAATTGTCTCCCTTTGGGAGATCTGCCGCCTGCCTACCGCAGGCAGGAAGGTAGAAAAATTAAAAATTGAAAATTCGTAGTCCACTGTCTACTGACTGTTAAGCTATAAGCTATTCCCTCTATAAGCCATAAGCTCATACTTCAAACCTGAAACCTGAAACCTAACACCTTACACCCTTCACCATTCTCCTTTCTAATCTATACCCCTAATTCATATAACTATCGCTAGATATGTATTATGGGGTTATACTGATTGGATGCACAAATATGAGTTATTAGAAATTCCCGACAAAGAAATGTCCAAAGAACTTGGGCATTTTTCTTCTCTAATTAAAAAACTTTTAAAAAATAGAGGTATTCATAAGGGCGAAGATGCTCAAGCTTTTATGAATCCGTCATATGACGAGGGTGTTCATGATCCATTTTTAATGAAAGACATGGGAAAAGCGGTTGATAGGATTATCACAGCTATTTCTAATGATGAAAAAATAGTAATTTTTAGTGACTATGACACGGACGGCATTCCCGGCGCTGTTGTACTTCATGATTTTTTTAAAAAAATAGGGTTTGAAAATTTTACAAACTATATTCCACACAGAAACAAAGAGGGTTTTGGACTTAACACTGATGCAATACAAAAATTTGTTGACGAAGGAGTGAAGCTCTTAATTACAATTGATTGTGGAACTGCAAATAATAAAGAAGTTGAGTTTGCAAATGAAGCTGGTATTGATGTGATTATCACAGATCACCACTTACCAAATGGAGATCTTCCTGAAGCATTTGCAATTCTAAACCCAAAACAGCCAGATTGTGTTTATCCTTTTAAAGAGTTGTGTGGCGCTGGTGTAGTATTTAAACTCGTTCAAGGGCTCTTGCAAGAAATCCCAAAATCAAATGTCAAAATCCAAAACGAAATACCCGTTGGGTGGGAGAAGTGGCTTCTTGATATGGTTGGTATTGCAACTGTTTCAGATATGGTGCCGTTGGTTGGTGAAAATCGTATTTTCGCAAGGTTTGGGCTTTTGGTGCTTCGAAAATCTCCGAGACCAGGACTTCAGCATTTGTTAAAAATTACTGGCACGAGCCAGAGATATCTAACGGAAACAGACATCGGTTTTACTATTGGTCCGCGCATAAATGCAGCGTCACGTATGGATAAGCCAGAAGATGCTTTTCTACTTCTGTCTACAAATGATCTTGCTGAAGCAGGCAAGCACGCGGAGCATTTAGATGGGATAAATAATGAACGCAAAGGTCTTGTGGCTTCTATGGTTAAAGAAGCAAAAAAGAAAATAGGAAAAAGGATCGAGGAAGGTAATGAACTTGGTCCAGTGATAGTAATGGGAAATCCTCATTGGAAACCGTCCCTTCTTGGTCTGGTGTGTAATACATTGTCTGAGACATATAATAAGCCATCATTTCTTTGGGGTAGGGACGGAAGTCCCACAATAAAAGGTTCCTGTCGCTCTGACGGCATTACGCATCTTGTGCATTTAATGAATAAAGTAGAAGACGGTGTACTCGCTGAGTTTGGTGGACATGAGTTTTCTGGAGGTTTTTCTGTGACAGAAGAGGGCGTGCATCATTTAGAAGAAGCTTTTACAAAGGCACACTCTGCACTTGGCGCAGATGACGTGATCAAGAGTCTTATAGAAATTGATGACAAACTTTCTATGAATGATGTGACTTGGTCAAATTATGATGAGATTGAAAAACTATCACCATTTGGAATGGGGAATAGACAGCCACTGTTTTTGTTTGAGAACGTTACACCTGATTCTGTGGCAACTTTTGGAAAGCAAAACAATCACTTAAAACTTGTTTTTTTGAATGGTAATGGGCAAAAAATAAATGCCATTACTTTTTTCAAAATACCTGATAATTTTAAAGCTCTGGATAGGGTGGGACCAGTCAATTTGGTTGCACATATAGAAAAATCAACATTTGGATATAAGCCAGAGCTAAGGTTGAGGATTGTGGATATTTTGTAAAAGAAAACATACATATATTGTAAAAGATAGACAGAGGAGTTATACTGGAATAATCATAGTTTTTACTATTAATTTTTGTAAATATGAAAAAGTTATTCGTGGTTTTAATTCTTGTTGTGTTAGGCGTTGTGGCATTTTACTTGTTTAGCAATAAATCCTCAAAAAGTGACTCTTCAGGGTCCCAATCTGTAAATGATGAGTGTAGGATTGGAAATTTTGCACTAAAAGAATCCGAGACTTATTCAGAGGGAATGAGGAGGTTTATTGATACTTGTTATATATCAATTGGTTTAGACTATCCCGATGATTTCGTGTTAGAGGGAGCTTTCTCTGGAAATGAAGTTGCTGCAAAGCAGTATTATAAAGGTATTATTACTGCTGGAGGATTAAGTGTCGTTTTTAACGAAGAAACTCGTGTGCTTGATGATATTACTAAAACATTTTTTGAAAAAGAATTATTAGAGGCAATTCCTTTCGACAATATAATTAGTGGAGAGGAGGCTGTGGATATAGCGGAAAAATCAATGGATTCGGCGTTAGGTTTTTATAAATCTAATACACCCCCTAAAAAAATAATAGTTGGGAACAAGATATCTAATGTTTATGAAAAAGACGCAGCACTGCTAGCTTGGACTTTTGTTGTTGAAACTGAAAAAGGTGATTCTTTTGCGTTTCTTATTGATTCTAATAGCGGAGAGATTTTAAATAAAAGGCGACAGTAAAAACTCAATATAAATTCTATAGAAGAATAAACTACGGAGTAAATTCCTCTGTAGTTTTGTATTTACTACATACCACTCGTTAAATACGGTATACTGTAGTTTAATTGAATTTACAAACAATTTTCCTGCCTACCGCAGGCAGGCAATGTCTTAATTTAAAAATTGAAAATTAATTCATTGTTTGAAAATTGAAAATTGGAAATTTAATTTTTTATGAAAGAAAAAATTACAATCTTCACAGACGGTTCATCTAGTGGAAACCCAGGTCCGGGAGGATGGGGGGCCGTCATTTTGCTACTGCAAAATGACGGAAATCCGAAATCCGAAATCCGAAATCCGAAAGTTACGGAATTAGGAGGTGGCGAAAAAAGGACAACCAATAATCGTATGGAACTCAAAGCCGTCATTGAATCCCTTCGTTTTATTAAGAGCTATGAGCTAAGAGCTAAGAGCTATGAGTTGGTGGTTTATTCAGATTCTTCGTATGTAATAAACGGTATCACAAAATGGGTAGATGGATGGATTACTCGCGATTGGGTAAGCTCAAAAAAAGAACCAGTTCAAAACAGAGATTTGTGGGAAGAGCTTATTGATGCAGAAGACGGACTTGATGTGGAATGGAAGCTTCTTCCGGGGCACAGTGGTGTGGCTGGAAATGAAAAAGCAGATGAAATCGCAACTTCGTTTACCTTTGGTAAACCCAAAAAACTTTTTTCAGGGAATATTGATGATTATGGAGTGGATATAAAAGATATATCATATGACTCTGTAATGAAAAAAGTAAAAGATAATAAAAAGACAAGACAAAAAGGTAAAGCGCACTCATATTTGTCTTTTGTAGAGGGAAAGCTTATGAAGCACTACACTTGGAAAGAATGTGAAGCACGAGTAAAAGGAAAGCCAAACGTGAGATTTAAAAAAGCGCTTAGCCCAGAGGAGGAGCACGAGATAATTCGCTCGTGGGGATTCACAAGTGTAGATGGAAAATAAAAATATATTTTACATAAGCATAATAGGATTTTTTGTAGGAATTGCTGGTTATTTCATAATGGAGACCAGCTTTTTTGTTTCAATTTTTATACTGGTACTCGGGATAAGCATTTTGTTTTTTGTTTTTCTTACAAAGAGTAAGGAAAATTTGATTATTCTTTTTGCGGTGTTTTTTGTTGCTATGTCTCTTGGTTCTGTTCGTGCACAGGTAAAAGATTCGCACATTGTGCACACCCTTGATTCATATATTGAAGAAAATATTGATTTAGAAGGGGAGGTTGTGGGGGAGGTAAGACTTCGTGGGTCTTATAAAGAGATAATAGTAAAAACAAAAGAAGGTGACGGTATAAGGGTGAGTATAGATTTACACTCTGACGTTGTTTATGGGGATGTTGTGTATCTCTCAGGAAAACTCCAAAAGCCAAAGAATTTTGAAACAGACACGGGACGAGTTTTTGATTATGTGTCTTACCTTGAGAGGAAAAATATTGCTTATCAAATATATTATCCTGAAATAGAAGTTT
>Ga0210057_1007154_pt1 | contig 13626 bp, 12 predicted proteins | sample CryGeyCG2114_010_2_FD_183968 | JGI IMG/M metagenome (GOLD analysis project Ga0210057, IMG submission 183968) | Groundwater microbial communities from aquifer - Crystal Geyser CG10_big_fil_rev_8/21/14_0.10 (SPAdes) (version 2) | ecosystem: Environmental > Aquatic > Deep subsurface > Groundwater ... | reverse complement strand
TCAGCATTATTGTCAGCCTAAAGACATCGTAAATTGTGCTGCCATAGATAGGGTTTAAGCTATTGAACAGCAGAGCGGCTACTATTGCTATCAAGAGGTTGGTTAAAGGGCCAATCATTCCAACAATCGCCCCGCCAAATTCATGGTATCTCAATCTGTTAAAGTTAACCTGCACCGGTTTAGCGGCACCAAACAAGAACGGGCTGCCGCTAAGCAGCAGAAGAAGAGGCAAGGCTACGGTAAAAAACGGGTCGATATGTTTGATGGGGTTAAGCGAAACACGGCCCATCACTCTGGCGGTATCATCGCCCAGCCAGTCCGCGGTAAAAGCATGCATCATCTCGTGAATAGACATACTTACCAGTAGTACCGGCAATAATATAAACAGTGCCAGGCCAAGATCACTCATCCCAATTATTATAGCCTAAGTTCGTGGCTTATCTCTAAGCTAGAACTTGATACAAGCGGGTGACCGCTGGAGTTGGTTCAGCGTTACGATCCCACAATCTGCTAGCATAGGGCTGAATTTGACCACCGGAGATTGTATTACCAGCTCCGTACTTATCGGTAATTCCCCACATAACTACATCTGTGCAGTTTGGGGCTTTGATAGCTACTTCTACTACATCAGCAAACACGGACTCCAGCTCTGAGCTTCTTATATCAAGTTCTGAGATGCGTACTTTAACGCCAAGCTCATCTAAAGCTTGGAAGCGTTGACGTAGTTTATCTTTATCAATAGAGCGACCGTCAACAGTATCGCTTTGATCAATATGAGCCTGGAAACCAACACCAAGTTTATCGGCAGGAATACCAGCAGTGATCGCTCGTTTTACTAAAGCCAACATATCACTAAAGCGATCATCATCAGACTCCATACCATATTCGTTAATCCAGAGTCTGGCTTTGGCATTAGCTTTGTGAGCTGCTTTTAGGGCGATGATAGCGTGATCAGGGCCCATAGCTTCGTACCAGATGTTGCGGCGCATGCCATACTTGCCGGGTTCGGTGTCGTCGTAATCGGCTAGGAGCTCGTTAACTACATCCCAGTCCAATATGTCAGTAAACTCTGTCATGACTTTTTGGATATGGCTAACTAGCTCACCCTCCAACAGGTTGGGTTGGCGCTCAGCCATCTCATGCAGATAGGCTGGAAGCGCGCCGGCAAAATCAAAAGTATGGCCATGAATTTTAATGTCATGGGCTTTGGCTAGCGCCACAAAAGCTTTGGCTTCCTCAAAACAATAAATACCGGGCTGGGGATGTAGAAATTGCCATTTCATAGCATTTTCCGGAGTAAATATGCCAAAATTCCCGCCTAGAGCTAGTTCTGCATATCGCTGGTCAGCTGCTAGCGGAGCGGTTGATACAGCTGTACCAATTCTAAAGTCAGGACGTCTTTTGCGTGCAAGAGCGTCAAGTCCATTGGGGTCTTTCGACAGCTCAGCTAGAGATGAATCTACAGTTTCCAGTTTACCGCCGTTTATGGGAGTAGCAGTGAGCTTAGATAAAAGCCAGCCATTATCATCACGGCCAGAGTCCAGGCCAAACCATAACTCACCGCTATCAAAGGTACCGCGGGCGGGTACTCGACCAGCTTCTTCGCCGTCTAAACTAATAATTAGTTGATCCGCTGCTCGTTTGATAGTTAAGCGGGCACTCTTCTCACTAGAAGTGATCTGGAAATTATATCCGTCACCGTAATCTTGAGCGTCAATATCCATAACGCCGACCCACAGCGAATCTCCCTCTATAGCAATCCTTACCGATCCAGTTTCATATCTTAGTTCATCAAAAATGATTGGCGGCCTGCCGTACAAAGTTATAGCGGCCTCGCCGTCTATCTCATGCATGTCGACGCTTATCTCAAAATCGCCCTTAGTCTCAAGATGAGTGCCCAGTAAGTTGACAGGTGGATTATCAATATAGCTATTGTCATTTTCATTAGCTATCGCATAGCCAATGCTGGCAACCCTCAGGCCGCCTTGATCTGGTTTGACCCCTGGGGTGTTCCATGTACCGTGTCTTAATACGTCTATTTCTGGTGTTTTCATTTCTTCTGGTCTTTCATTCCTATGCTCGGATCCGCCGCTACAAGCCGCTAGGACAGCTGAGCCTAAAGAAAGTCCGCCAACCAATAGGCTACCACGTCTTAAAAATTCACGCCTACTGATATGATCGGCATCTGACGAAATGTGTAATCGTCTTCCTTCTCTTGACATAAGAGATGCATTCTATCATTATACTGTATTTTTTTCAAGAAGTGAGTTCTAGTAAAATCATTGATTTACAGATTGTTATCTGTTAAAGTCATAGATTGATTATGCAAAAGTGTGAAATAACCGGTAAAGGCAAGCAGTACGGCCACAACGTCAGCTTTTCTCAGCGCCATACCCGCAAGGTATGGAAGCCTAATTTGCAAACCAAAACTCTTACCGTAGATGGCCGCAAGGTCAAAATGAAAATCAGCACCCAAGCTATTCGGACCCTCAAGAAAAAAGGCCTCCTCTAGAAGCAACTAGGTCTATCTGGCCGCCCGCATATAAAGCTTGGCAAGTAGTGGCAGCTGGTTATCCCAAGCATGGGTAGCGCCATCTACCCTTACAGATGTGATTATACCTTTGCTATCAGTTTGTTGCAGTCGTTCAAGTATAGGTTCAATGGCTTCAGGGATTGAAACGGAGCTTTTTGAACCATAAGCTATAGTAATTTTATCAAGCCTATCTTCGTCTAAAAGCTGCTGCATACCAGATTCAAAGGACTCATGGGTCATCGCCTGGCTTATATTCCACGATCTTATAGCATTAGGCAAGAATCCTGCGACGATCGCCGGCGTTTTATCCCGGTAGGCACTTTGGGCTTTCACACCTGAGCGCTCTATAGCGCGACCCAGATCAGGTGCGGCCTTAGAAAAATCGTCGGCAAGCCCCAGCAATGTCCGTTTTTTTATTCCGGCCGGATCGCCTACCGAAAAACCCGATAAATCTAAGTAAGAAGATGTAGCTTCTTTGGCACCGGCTAAAGCCATGTCAGCGCCTTGTGAATAACCAAGTAACGCGACCTTACCAAACTCCGATACGCTGATAGCGTGCAACAACTCACTGGCGACGGGCCCCAGATTGCCAGATGAAACTATTTTGCGTTCCTCTCTTGTTAACTTAATCTTGCTGCCACCCATCGCTGGACTAGCGAGCATTATTACTGGCTTCAATTTTCCGGCCTCATCCCTAACACCACAGGTCTGAGCTACTTCACGGATGAATTCGCATCGAATTAACATATTCGGAGTAGCCGCATTAGCATAAGGGTTAAAGATTACTAAAGCCTCTCTGTTTGAGTACTCAGCTGGGTTTTGGCCTCTTAGGACGGCAAACTTTACGCCGTTCTCAGCGGTCCTAACTTGCTCTTGCAGCTCATGAAGCAGCGCCTCAGGATCCTTTTGGTTCATGTTATAACGGGCGTGCTCAATAGGCTCTTCCAGCGAATCGTCTATTCGCCAAACTTCGTTAGGTGTAAAAAAATTTTTGTTAACTACTTTTTCAGTTGAAGTCATACTTTTATAAGTATAACATATAAGTTATATAAAATCAACTACTGGCGCTCTAAAATAACCAGGCGAGTAGTATCACTCAAATCGCCGGGTTTGGGTTTGTATCTATCTAATGTCTCGGAAACTTCCATGCCAAGGTTTTTGAGACCGTCTGCCAGCTCGGCCTGCGGCACCTCGTATTTAAGCCCTTTATCGGCATAATGCGTGGGGATTATAACTTTTGGTTCAATCTGTTTTATAAGTTTAAGCGCGCCTACGCCGTCCAAGGTGTAGCCGTTGCCGCCAATTGGAACCACCAATATATCTATCATGCCGATAGCTTCCAGCTGGTCCTCTGTTAAGTCAGGATAAACATGGCCAACAATAGCAACCCTTATATCGCCGGCAGTTATCGTAAACATCGTGGCGCTAGCCTTGCCTTCTTCATCCATATGGCTGCGTGCGGCAATACCATGGATAACGACGTCGGCTATTTCGTACTCGCCAGCCATATCCGCGGTAAACTGGGCCTCATGTGCCGGTATAAAGCCCACTGTACGCAAGGAAATATCGGTTGGTTTCGTGATAGATTTTAGACCCAAAGCGGCCAAGTTATCATCAACCACTATCTGGGTTTTTTTGGTTACGATTCGCAGGCAATTGGCGCCAAAATATTGTAGTTCCACTATATTATTATACCTTTACTGATTAATCGGGAGCGGTTGGCTATTAATAATAACCTGTTTTTTGGCGTCCAGCACGTTAGAAATAAAGCGGTCGTTAATTTGGACCCGGTAGTTAAGATCTTTGAGGGCCATCACCACGTAGCGCAACTCTTTATTCTCGGCTTTTTCCAGCTCGGATATGAAACGGGCTACTTTGGCCTGGTTAAGATCGCCAACCAGCAGCACGTCCACGCCGGCGCCTTCATCGCGGGTAAACTGCCCGGTAAGAATTGCCAGATCTACCCTGCCCGTGCCGCGGACAGCCTTTGCCAGTGGGTGTTCTGGGGCCACATCGGCTGCGGCTTTAGGCTTGGTGGTAGATTTGGACGTCGAGGCAGGTTTTTTAGCGGCAGCCGCACCGGAATTGCTTACTGCTCCACCAAAAATCATGGCCAACGGCTGATAATATTCATAATCCTGACTAACTTCATAGTAAAGCCGGTTATTGTTAGCCTCGGAACTAATGATGCCAATGCTTAGCAGATTTGATAGTTCACGGCGTACAGAATTAATCTGCTCATCTATCTTACGCGTAATTTCGCGCACATAAAAAGAACGGTTTGGATTAGCATAAAAAAGCTGCAGCAGTTTTACCCGTGTTTTTGACCCAAACAGTTGCTCAATCATCGCGGCTCCGATCACGCTCCGCCTTATGAGACACCACTTCGGGGTTTCTCATCGCGCTGGGCGCGGAATGAATCCGACGCTCGGGCTGCTCCTCCCGAGAAAACCCGCTACTCATTTCTTGGAGAACATGCTTTTTACTCACCATCTTAACTACATTGTATCAGATGGGTAATAAGTTTATAAATCAGGTGTTCAATAGTGTATTTTCGATGAACTTTTGGGCCTCTTGCGGCGTGCTGAACCAATTTATGTGTGGGTCGCGCCTAAACCAGGTTTTTTGCCGCCGCGCGTATTGCCAATCCGCTGTTTTGAACAGTTCTTTGGCCTGCTCTTGAGTAATCTCACCATCTATCAAACGCATAACCACTCTGTAAACAATGCCGGCTGTGTTAGTCACGGCCTTTCGGCCATATTTATTGATAAGCTGGCGCGTTTCCTCAACAATGCCCCGCTTAAACATAAACTCGGCACGGTCAGCGATATGGTCTTTTAAGATCTCATCCGACGGCATCAAACCAATTAATAAGACGTCTTGAGTGATATCGTGATTTCTGGAGCCCATTTTCCCTTCCCGCTCAATCATCCGCACCAGATGCCGCCGGTTCCTGACATTTTCGGGCATTCCATATCCGCTGTTTTTAATTTTGGCTTGTAGCTGCTCAGTGGTCAGTTCTTCCAGTTCGGCTCGCTTCGCAGTATCCATATCCTCCCCGAAAAAATCAAAATCATAAAGCACGCCATCTATATAAAGGCCGGTACCACCGACTAAAATCGGCAGTTTACCCCTGTTTTGGATGTCGGCAACGATTCCTACCGCATACTTTTTAAAAGCCGCTACTGTAAAACGCTGGCCTGGCTCACATAGATCCAGACCCCAATGCGGAATTGTCATTTGGTCTTCGCGGCCTGGTTTTGCGGTACCGATATCCATTCCTGTATAGACCGTGCGCGAATCGGCGCAGATAAGCTCGCCATTATATTTTTTTGCGGCCCATAGCGCTAAACCAGACTTACCACTAGCCGTTGGCCCAACAATCACTAACATTGAGACCCTATTTTTGCTTCCCTCTCCTCCACCTTTATTTCGACGATCGTCGAAATTAATCACGGAAGTTAAAGTGTTTCACTAATTGATTATGGTTATCTATTGAGCTCACTTTAGCAAAAATTATGTACTCATCAGGAATTTTGAAAAATTGTTTTATAAGCTCAATCTCCAGCCCGCAGGGATAAGGATGAACCCAAACGCTTTTTTGAAGCTGATGAAATCCCAGAAGCTTAAGCTTTGAGCTTAGCAAACTACGCGATTTGCGCCGACTCTCTGGTATATCAAAAGTTACTAAACGCCACTGTTTATCCCACCTTTTGGGTTTTTTTATCTTCAACTCTTCAAACCGAACTTTTTGCTCCCTGCGCCGCCCCTTCTCTGTTACGACTATATTAAGCACACCGTCCGACGATTTCTTGTATTCGATCAAATTTTTACGGTTCATATAACTTAGTGCCGTCTTGACCTTTAGTTTTCGGCCACGCTTGTCTAGAAATTTTAGGGCCTTATCACCAAGTTGGACAGCATTAGGAGCTACAATCACCGACCCGACCATCACGCTAAACACTAAATATTTAAGCAGCTCATTGACTATCCGTGATGTATTAAAATTTCTGCTCATTTGTTTTAGAATAGACGATCGTCAAAATTAATTCAAATTTTTACAGGGACTAGGGTGATTCTGATTAGTAACTCTTGACAGTTTGTCTATTGCTCCTTGGTCACTGCTCGTTAGAGCACCATAATAATTCGTCTATTTTAATCTTGTAATCTTCGTCCACCACAATACCTTCGGCTTCCAGGGCTTTTTTGTGCCCCTCAAAACTTCCAGGATAGCCGCGGGCCAAACCACCCGTTTTGTTTACCACTCTTTGCCACGGAAGATCTGCCGGCCCGGTATGGGCAATTTGCCCCATCTCCCAAGCCGCCCAAGCAGCACCAGCCATAGCAGCTACGCCGCCATAAGTCATAACTTTCCCCTTTGGTATCTGGCCTACTATTTCATAGACCCGTTTTTTAAACTCAGCGTCTATTCTTGGCATCCTGAGCTATTTTTTCCAAGAAATCATCTATCTTAAAACTTTCTGGCTCAAGTTTCGGTAAATCGCTGCGCACCCTAGGCGCTACTTGATTGTTTTCAAGCTCTTTAGTACCGACTACCACTGTATAAGGCACCTTCATAACTTCGGCGTCGCGGATTTTTTTGCCGACAGACTCATTAGAGTCGTCCAGTGTTGCCCGAACACCGAGTTCTTTAGCCTTCGCCACAACTTCCCTGGCCAGTTTTACCACCTCCTTTGTGTCATTCAAAGTAGCCACCCTAACCTGTTCTGGAGCCAACCAAACCGGAAACTTACCACCGGTGTGCTCGATATAAACTGCCAAGAACCTCTCTATCGAGCCCATAATGGCGCAGTGAATCATAACCGGCCGTTGGTTTTCATCTTGCGAATTGGTGTAGGTAAGGTCGAGCCCCTCCGGCTGCGCGAAATCCAACTGTATGGTAGCCACCTGCCACTCCCTGCCTAAAGAGTCGTTAGCCACAAAATCAAGCTTTGGCCCGTAAAACGCCGCATCACCAGTGCCGTCGGAGGCCTTGACCCCTTTCTTGTCGATGGCTTTTTGTAACTCTGCTTCGGCACGCTCCCACATCTCATTCGTTCCGGCATAAGCCTCCGGGGTGGCAGGATCACGCCTGGAAAACCTAAGTGATAAGTCAAAACCCAAGTTCTTATAAAATCTTTCGATTACGCTCCAGATATTTAGGACTTCCTGCAAGATGTCTTCTTCCCTGCAAAAAACATGGGCATCATCTTGGGTAAACGATCTAGCCCTCAGGAGTCCATTTAACTCCCCGGTCTGCTCGTCCCGGTAGTTCATGGTGGTTTCTCTGTATCTAATGGGCAGTTCCCGGTAGCTGCGAGGTCTGGAGGCGTAAATTTGAGTGTGATGCGGGCAATTCATTGGTTTCATGGCAAATTCATGCTTTTCCCTAGATACGATATGAAAAAGATCGTCACTAAACTTAGTCCAATGCCCGCTTTTTTTATAGAGGTCGCTTTTAGTTATATGAGGGATGGTTACGGCCTGAAATCCATATTCATCACGCATCTCTTGAACGAAGTTATCCAGCTCCTGCCTTAGTATCGTGCCTCTTGGAGTCCACAGGGGTAAACCCGCGCCTACAAGATCGGAAAACGTAAACAAATCAAGCTCCTGGCCGAGCCGCCGGTGGTCGTTATCCTCTAGTTTCACACCTTCTTTAGGGTCATCCATATCTGGCTTACATCATATCAGTTTGGCAGCTATCAAAAAAGTGGCCTGCTTGCCCCGTACTAAAACCCGAGCGAAATTATCTGTAAATCAGATTATGTAGCATCGAGCTTTTAGCGCGGGGTCGCAAAATAAAATTGGTTTGAGCGCTCTCGCATAGCCCGCTCAAACCAATCATTATGTGTGTTAACACATCGGCAAAACTCAACCTACGAAAAAGTATATACATACTAGCCTTAAATGGCTAGCCTTTTTTTGCTAGATTTTTTGGCAAAAATATTATTTAGTTTTATACCTTATATGGTACATTCCCGACGATACTGTCGGGACCCCGACTGAAACGTCGGGGTTGCCAAGTTATCTTGTATCGCGGTAGTATTAGCCTGTTGCGGGCACGTAGCTCAGTTGGCTAGAGCGCCACATTGACGTTGTGGATGTCGGGGGTTCAAATCCCTCCGTGCCCACCATAATAATTATTAGTTCTACTGTTTACTGTTTTACTACATAAATATATACTTCTTTCAAGCAATACTAGGGTTGCCATATTAGGTGTTCTTTAACAAATCCAGGCTAGGTTGATATTTATATAGGGTTGGAAGTAACAACCTGGTCTGGAAAAGCTAGACCTTCTACGAAAGTAGGTTGGAGTTATGCACTGCGATGATTGCATTATCTGGAGTGCGGATGTGCCTGACGAGGATGCTCTCAGGAGCTACCTCAAGGAGATGCCGCTTCTTCGGGTCATCAAGATCGATCGAGCCTTCGTCGAGAACAACGGCCTCCAAGTGGTCGACTGGCTGAGCCACAGTGGTCTTCGCGTTTTCGATGATGCCAAGATCGTCGAGATCCCCAGCAAAGTGGTGGAGATTGCCAGAGCCCACCTGGCACACAAGCCGTGGATGCTCAACTGCATGGCGGGTGTGGAATCCAGCGGCGTGATGACCCACAAGGATCCGATGAAGATCGACGCCCTCAAGCGATTCGCTGACCTCTGTCTGGAGGCCGGTACCAAGCCGTGCGCCGTTACGGTTCTGACCAGCAAGTCGGATCAGACGGTCAGCGGCGAGTTCAACGGACGAACCAGCATCGAGCAAGTCCTCTACTACGTGGAGCTGCTGCAGGCCGGCTTTACCGATGTGGTCTGCTCTCCGCTGGAACTGCGGGCGATTCGAGCCGACAGCCGATTCGATCAGCTGGGTCTCAACACGCCCGGGATCGTTATGAGCGGAGCCGACGCGAAGGACCAAGCTCGCACCATGACTCCTGGGGCAGCAATCCAGGCTGGTGCCACGCGTGTAGTCATCGGTCGGGCACTGACCAGCGGCGATCCCGGCGAGAACTACCGCTGTATCTCTGCGGAGATCGAAGCCGTCCTGTCGGCCTGATCGCAAGGAGATACCGAAGATGAATGTCCTTGATGAACTAGAAAGAGCGGGAGCAATCCTACTCGATCGTCACTTCGTCTACAAATCGGGAAAGCATGGATCCGGATACATCAACATGGATCCCCTGTTCTCCGACATCCTTCTACTAAGGGAACTCGGTAAGCTGCTGTACCTTCCCTTCTGGGGAGGGTACACGCAGGTACCCGAGACGATTGCCGCACCTGCAACTGGGGGCATCCTTCTGTCCGCCTTCACCGCCAATGAGGTCGCAGGCCATCGTCCACCAAGAGCGGTTTGGGCCGACAAGGATGGGGACGACTTTGCCTTCCAGCGAGCCGGCTTTGTCGAACACCTCCAAGGGAAACGGGTACTGGTGGTCGAGGATCTGTTGACCACTGGTGGCTCGGTCCAAAAGGTTTGTCGAGCAGCTGAGTCCCACGGTGCTAACATCATTGGTGTTAGCGCCGTCTGCAACCGCGGAGGTGTGACCGCCGAACAGCTGGGAGTACCTCGTCTGGAGTCGCTTACCGTAGTCGGCTTCGAGGCTGTAGAAGCAGACGACTGTCTTCTATGTCGAGTCAAAGCTCCAATCGTGAGGGACATTGGTCATGGCGCCAAGTTCATGGCCGCCCACCCCGACTACCCCGGCGGCTTCATTACCCTGCTGAGCTAGAAGAACGCCTTTAACCGAAGTCCATCGGCCAAACGGACAAAAGTCCTGGAATGTTTCCAGGCCGGCGGAGCACAAGTTCCGCCGTTTTTTCATTTTAGCCCTTAACTACCTGGGTGTTGAAAAAAGCACTTCGACGCCAAATCATGGCATTGGCAATCTGTTATAAAGCTTATGTAAAGTCCACATATAGGCAGTCTTCGTATTGACTTAGTGTTGTAATTATGTTAACATAAGCACGTTAATTGTGAGGTCGCTTAGTGAGTGCCAAAAGAGGTAACTCGCTGGAGCAGTTTAAGCTCTTCTATGAAGAGATTGCTTCCGGCAAGTCCTTGCCAAGTCGAATCCGTAGGGTTCGCCAGGCATCAGCTAACAGCTAAACACCGTTAGTGCGAATATCCACCCCTGTTACAGCGGGTGGATATTTGTATCCACACCTATTCACCCATTTATGCACTGGCTTTTTTAATAGCATAATGTCAATATATTGACATGGTTTGTATATATTGCGGCAGCGAAACCAAGGTTGGCAACAGCCGGTGGCAGAAGCGTAACAACCAGGTATGGCGTCGCCGGCAATGCAAGAAGTGTAAGGCGGTGTTTACCACCCACGAAGCGGTGGACTTATCTAGCACCCTACTGGTACAAGTAAATGGCTCTCCTAGGCCCTTTGTAAGCGATATTTTATTCACAGAGATACTTTTAGCCATGCAGGACCGAAAAGACTGCTATTTAGCCGCTCGGGAGGCCACGGCCACAATCGTTAGCAAACTCTTAAAGTTACCGGGTAAACCCCTGTTTTCTACCACCCAAATAAGCCTGATAAGCGCCGACGTGCTTAAAAAGCTGGATAAACGGGCATACCTACGCTTCACCGCCGAACACCCCAGCCTCCAGAGATAAGGTTCTGGAGGATTTGCCATTTGGTATTGACCATTTAGCATTAGTTTTTCATTTCTCAATTAATAGATATTAGCCTGCGTTTTTGGTAAATGTAAATTTGGGAAATTAATGTAAAATGTGAACTGTAAAATGTGAATTTAGGCTGTTAAAAAGCTACCTTTTAACAGCCTTCTCTGTTACATCAAATTTACCCAGATACCAACCAAACATCAGCCTGGTTTGGGAGTTAATGGCCGCGAAAGAGCTAAAAACAATACTGGTAAATGGCAAATAAACCCACTGGATTATCATCCAGATTGTCCGACGGCGCCTGTAGCGCTCTGGTTTTGGCGGCAACGACCGCATACTTAAGTAAAGGGTTATAAGGATGCCGAACATAGCGATGGTCTGCAACTTGCTGGCTACCTGGGGTAGTTGGTTAGCCACGTAGCTCTGAGGGTTTAAGAAGAAAGGTACCAAAGCCGCCAAAAGTAGTATGAGAGGTGAGGTTGACCAGCTGATATGCCCTTCCAATAAGCGAAAAAACTTAGAAATAACTTTATAGCGCGGGATCTTATTAGGTTTCATAAAGCCGGTATAAGCCACGTAGGCAATGTCGCTGGCGCCCCAAGCCCAGCGGCGAATCTGTATAAATTGGGTTTTTAAGGTTTTGCGATAGCTGCTAGCCAATACGGCGTCTTGGTAAATCGGTAAATATATCGGATAAACATCGTGCTTGCTGTCGTAACGGAAATAAGTCCGCCAATACTGGTGGCCGTCTTCAACTACGGTTCGGACGCTCCAGAAATCTGTATCTATCAGCGCTGCCATCGGTTGGGCGTGAGCCGAAAAGTTGCGCAACATATGTTGGCGCAAACTTTGTATTACCATCCAAAAGGAGTTACCGGTAGCAATCACTCGCATTGGCGCTGGCGCGTCCCAGATATTATTGGTAAACATTGGGATCGGCTGATAAGAGGCATACTTGGGCTCTTCCGTTGAGCAGTACGTATAGGTCAGCGCTGCTAGATACTGTTTATCAGGCCGATTATCGGAATCCAGGGTGGTAACCAGCACGTGCATCGGGTCAATTTTTTGCTCCTCCAGATATTTTTGGAGCTTACGCGCGGCGTAGGTTATATTGCCACCCTTACCTCTTACTTCATTGGGGGTGAGGGGATGTTTAACAACCATGGTGTGTTTGAATTTTTTGCCGTACTTACTCGCCAGCTCAAGCATGGCCGGCTCTGCCTGAGCCCCGTCCCTCTCTTCATAAGCCAACACCAAAATGACCTTGCCCATGTCGTACTTAGAATTAATAACGGCTTGGACGGTCGGTTCTATAATGTCCTGGGATTCGTTGTAGGCAGCAATAAACACCGCATGATAGACCTGGCTGGGTTTGATCCGGGCGTGATGGTCCATGTTCTTGGCTACCCTGGCTAGATTTTGGCTATGCCATTTGGGCGCACTGGCCATTTCCACACGGAGGTTTTCCAGATCGCGGTTCAGCTCTTTCCACGGCATGCTCTGATGGTGTTTGATCATCCTCCAGCCCTGCAGCGATCTGACATTCAGGCCGATAGCCCGCACAAACCATAAAAGCAGATAGGCAATTATAAAATAGGCAGCCAGTTTGGAACTTATAAGACCCAAAATCACCGGCGAACTTAGGATTATCCAGGTTAGCGCACCCGGCAAAATTTCGAAAAATCGATAGCGATAGTCGCGTTCGCCAGGCTGAGGGATCTCTATGCTTCGCATAGATACATTTTACAGTTCACATTTAACATTTCACATTTATTTTTCATTTGGCATTTATCATTGCAGCGACGTCTGTTAAATGTAACCTGGTAAATTAATGGAAAACGAAAAATGGTAATTGGTAAATTTTGAGCTGGTTATTGGAGTGATATTAAGGCGTAGCTGACAATAGTGGCCATAATCAACAAAAAAACCGACGAGCCCAAAATAAAAATGGTGATCGAGCGGCGTACGCCATAAACCTTCGCGCCCAAAATAACCGCACTGGTAGCGGTTACCACCATGAAAGCAGCAAAACTGTAAATATCAACCGGTTTGCCACTCTGGTAGCTGCTGCCGGATATATTAGGCCGATAGGCAACGATTGTGGTCGGGTTTTTAGATAAGTCAAAACGCAGTAGTACAAGGCTGACCCCAACAACTAACAGTACCGCCAGTACCGTTACCAGAGCCAGAACTAATCTATCATGCAGAAATTTCTTGGGTACATCCATAAAATTTAATTCTTAAATTTTAGTCGCTAGTCCCAAGTCGCCAGTCGTTAGTCATTAAATAGTATTTTACAACTTTAAGCGCGGTCTCCCAAACCTTGAGGGGCTCATTAAACTAAAATGGAACAACCCGTAGAATTAGGTTTGTAAAAACCAACTAATTCAAGAGGAGCTGTTCCATGAGTAAACTACCAAAGTTTGCCAGTAATCTAAAGTACTGGCGAATCCTTA
>Ga0210057_1007148_pt1 | contig 13640 bp, 10 predicted proteins | sample CryGeyCG2114_010_2_FD_183968 | JGI IMG/M metagenome (GOLD analysis project Ga0210057, IMG submission 183968) | Groundwater microbial communities from aquifer - Crystal Geyser CG10_big_fil_rev_8/21/14_0.10 (SPAdes) (version 2) | ecosystem: Environmental > Aquatic > Deep subsurface > Groundwater ... | reverse complement strand
CACAAAATTATTTGAGTATTAGTTGATACAAAAGGAAAAACAAAATATTTTTTGTACTCTTTATTCCTTATGAATAAGGAAAAGAAAAATTCGTACTAAAGAACGAATCATTAAATAAAAAAATGAACCTACCTACAATAACAAATACACAAAAAACTATACTATATTTACTCTATAAATTCAGATTCCTCAATAGAATCCAGATACAAACATTACTCAACCACAAAACATACAACAGAATAAACGCATGGCTAAAAGATCTAACAGATAAAGGCTATACAGGAAGAAAACTAGACACAACATCAAAAATAAATAACCAACCGGCAGTTTACTATCTTAAAACTAATGGAATGAAGTTTATCAAAACCCAAGATTATGCAGAACAGGCATATATAGCAAAGCTATATCAAGAAGATACAAGATCCGTTAAGTTTATTGAAAACTGTGTTTTAATTGCAGACATTTATATCAATCTACTAAAGAAATACGGCACAAAAGAAGGACTTACCTTTTACACAAGATCAGAATACTCACTAGACGGGATTATTAAGGAAATTTTTCCTTTCTTCGTCTTCCACAAGGGGAAGACGAAACCGTACCTAGTAGCAGAGATATTTCCAGAAAAACCACGCTTTTTTATTCTTAATCGTATCAACCAATATATAGCTTTCTTTACAAAAGGAGACTGGATCAAGCAAGAACAAACACCATCAATATTATTTATCTGTCCAAACAATGAAATTGAAGAATATGTTACTAAAAAGGTAAAACTGATCTGTAGAAACGAGCAAATAGATAACCTAACATTTCAAACAACAACCAAAGAACAAATTAGACAACTAGGTGCAACTGGGGATGTGTGGAGTGAGGTTGAGATTACTGAATAAAAAAATCCGCAGGTAGCTGTTGGCAACTACCCACGGATTAATTTAACTTACTCTGACTCTTTCAAAATCTTGTGCCCTTTGATCATGATCTTATTCACCAACACGGTAACAAAGCCTTGCAGGTCACTAGTTGTATAGTCGTCACTCGTTTCGATCAGGTCCAAAATCTCACTTTCAAACGGTTCGGTCAGTAATGGGTTTATCATATTTTTTGTATCCTTTAATTAATAATTATAATCTGTAACCAAATCCGCAGGTAGCTTTCACTACCCACGGATTAGTATAACTTACTCTAGTATCGCACTTGGCATTACTTTGCTCATTCTCTGCTCGGCAAAATGCAGATCTCTCTCAATGCCTAAGCCAAATCTACCAATGTAGCTTTCTAGCTCATCAATAGAAAAGTATCCCCATTCATCATTGTGATCACCAAATATCGATACAAATCCAAAGAATTCTTTTGAATTGGGATCGTACTCTGTTGCAAGCCAAGTACCTGCTCCTGTTGGATTAAAGAACTTTGCAATAACAATCGGATCTTTATCATCCTCTTGTCTACCAACCTTCTCAAATCTCATTAACAATTCCTTTGTTAACAATTTCATAACTTTCACCTCCTTTAAGGGAATAAATTAATAACTACTACCTCTAAATCAGCTCATGATCTTTAAAGCTATAGAATTCTTTATCGGTAAAAATGATGTGATCTATTACATCGATTGCTAGTATCTTTCCTGCCTGACACAAGCGATTGGTTATGCTTATATCCTCATAAGACGGACTTGTTTCACCGGATGGATGATTGTGAGCCAGTATCACCGCTGCTGTTCTCTTTCCAATTGCTCTGGTAAACACTTCTCGTGGATGGACAAGCGATTGATTTAGAGTTCCAACGCTCACCAGATCCAAAAGCTTTATTCTGTTTCTCACATCCAGATGGAGAACAAGAAAGTATTCTTTATCCCTATCTACGGCATCGAGAGTTTTAAAATATGCCTGTAACAACTCATATACACGCGAAGGACTGGCTACTGATACTTTGGCTTCTTGCAGTTTGATAATCATCTCGATCTCACCCCCTTTCTTTAATAAATTAATAAACTTGCAAATAAGATTTTTATTCCTATCATGCAAAAAAAGGGGCATGGGGTGAAAATCAAACGAAGTGGTCTGTCAAAAGTTTTTGCGAAGCAAAGCAAAGTCAAAAAGGATTTTTAGTGAGGAACGAGCTAAAAACCCACCTTTTGACAGATGATTTTAACCCCATAAAATGAAGAAGCATGATAGGAAGAAAAAACACAAAACCCCTATAATAGCCTAATCACATTTACTCAAAAGTTCTTAATTCAGGTATAATTGATTGAGAAGTTACCAAAATATCTCACTAATTGTTCGGATTCGTTTTTTGTAGTGATAAGATTGTGACAGTATAATGAATAAATAAATTATGGCTTTAATAGATAACCAAAATCAAACAATGCGCGAAGCGCTTGTTAACGCTCTTTCAACTTCTGACAGAATTGATATCCAAGTTGGTTATTTCTACTTCTCTGGGTTCGAACTATTGGCAGAAAATTTAAAAGATAAAAAAGTAAGAATTTTAGTAGGTAAGCAAATTGATCCTGATGCTGTTCCCAAGATTATTGCAATGCAGCAAAAGACGGGTAAATCTATAGACTTTGATCGCTTTCAACCGCAAGATACTTATTCCTCTAGATCAGAACAAAAAAACGACTATTTTAAAGGCTTTACACGATTGTTTAATGAAACACAGGTATTTGATGATCCAGAATCACAAACTGCATATAAAATATTTGAGCAAAAAATAATCGATGGTTCCCTACAGATCAAACTTACAAATACAGATGAGCATGGGAAAATATATTTAGTTCATAATGGACCGAGCTCTAATCAAGGTGGGGATTTTCCAGGAACTAGATTTTTAGGCTCAAGTAACCTCACATATAATGGACTTCTTGAACAAGGAGAGCTAAATGACTCTTCTAGAGATAAACAGGTATTTTTAGATGGTTGTGCAAAATTCGACTCAATGTGGAATGATGCAGAAAATATTGATATAGCAATTCCTGAAAATAACGGCGAGTTTAAAGAAGTGGTTAAAAAATTATGGATTAATGCTGTAATTCAGCCCTACTTAATGTATGTGAGAGTTCTTCATGAACTTTTTGGGAAAGATCGAAACATAGATATTGAATCGCCAGGCAAAATTACAGACGATTCATTCATTGATCTAGAATATCAACTTGATGCTATTCGCATGGGCATTGATAGAGTAAATCAATATGGTGGCGTAATTATTGCAGATGTTGTAGGACTTGGGAAAAGTATTATCGCATCAGCTATAGCTTTCAACCTTGCTAAAACAGAAAACCTTCATGTGGTTATTATTAGCCCACCACATTTAATAACGCAGTGGGAGGAATACCAAGCCCATTTTAGACTTCCTGGAACTAAAATTTATAGCTCAGGAAAAATAGAAGAAGCCTATAACTGGTGTCTTAACCAAATTACTGGCCCAATATTACTTATTATTGACGAAGCACATCGGTATAGAAATGAAATGACAGAAGACTACACCCTTCTCCACTCACTAGCTAGAAGTAACGCTAATAACAAAGTTCTTGTCCTTACAGCAACCCCTTTTAACAACGATCCTAAAGATGTTTTTGCACTAGTAAAACTTTTTCAAACGCCAGGACAGTCAACTATTCGTTCCGTAGATAACCTTTCAATTCGCTTTAGAGAATTAATTGAAAGATATAAAAAATTAAGAACCAGTTTGAGAAGCAATCAACTATCTTCTGAGGATATTGATAAGGAAACTATGGAAATTGCCCAGGAATTGAGAAGATTAATAGAACCTGTAATCGTTCGTAGATCAAGACTTGATTTACAAACAATATCAAGATATCGAAACAATCTTATTAAACAAAACATTGCATTTGCGAAAGTCGAAGGTCCTGATCTATTAGAATATGAGCTTGGAGATCTTTTTGAATTATACCTAAACACATTAGAAACACTGACTGACGAAGATCGTGGTTTTGTGGGTGCTCGATATAAACCAGTTACATATATTCTCGACGATAAAAGAGAAGCTTTTCAAGAAAAATATAGTGAGTATCTAGAAGATAGAGATCTACAAGTCGCACAAACTAACCTTGCAAAGTTTATGAAACGTCTTCTTGTAATGAGATTTGAAAGTTCAAAAGAAGCTTTTAAAATCACTCTCCAAAACATGATTGATTCTAATAAATTGATTTTGCAATGGTATAAAGAGCAAAAAAAAGTTCCCATTCTTAAAAAAGGTAAAATTCCAGATCCAGAAACATTTTTATCAGATGCGGGAGATGATATTACAGAAGAGATAGACAGTCAGTTTAATGAGGATACTGATTCAAAACACAAACTACTTTTTATTGAACAAGACTGGCTTAAACCAGATTTCGTAAATGACGTGGAATCCGACATTACACTGCTAGAGTCTATCCAAGATAGATGGTTTGGAGAAAATCAAAAAGCTTCTGACTTGGATCCTAAACTTGATTGTTTAGTTGAAAATATTAAAAGATTATTACAAGAAAATCCAGATAGAAAGATTGTTATATTTTCGGCATATGCAGATACAGTTGAATATCTTGGAGTAGCTCTTCAAAAAGCCGGAATTGATAGGATTTATAAATACACCGCCAAAGATGCTTCAAAAACAAACCGAGAGCTATTGAGAAATAATTTTGATGCCGGAATAAAGCTAGAATTTCAATCAAATGATTATGATGTTCTAGTAGCAACAGACGCATTAAGTGAAGGGTACAATTTACACAGAGCAGGTGTTATTTTTAATTACGATATTCCGTTCAATCCGACACGAGTAATTCAAAGAATTGGACGTATAAATCGTATAAATAAAAAAGTATATGAACAGATATATGTCTACAATTTCTTTCCAACAACAATAGGTGAAGCAGAAACAAGAATTCAACAAATAAGCACCCTTAAAATGACACTAATCAATGCTGTTGTAGGAAGTGATACAAAAACACTTACAAGTGATGAAGAGTTAAAAAGCTTTTTTAAAGAAGAATATAATAAGGCAAATAGTGAATCTGATTTTCAATCTTGGGATGCTGTCCATAGAGAAGCTTATGATCAAACTCCAGATGAGGTGATTGAAAAATCTTTATCTATACGCCCGAGAAGTCGAGTTTTAAGAAAAAAACAATCAATTCAAGGCGGTATCGCATTTGGCAAAAAAGGCAACCACGCCGTGTTTGCAATTAAACAAGGAATAGAGGTCGAACCAGAAATAGTTTCAGCTGAAGAAGTCTTGCCACTTTTTGCTGCTAAACCCGATGAAGAAGGAACCACCCCAGACTCTACCTTCAATGAACTATTTGTTCTTATTCGGAACAAGTTGTTTGAAAAACATAAACTTCCAAGAATTAGCGGAAATAGGGCAAAAGCCCTTCAACCATTACAAATACTTATAGATAACTACCCCCCTGCAAAAGACTATGCAATGGACTTAGTAAAAGTTATTAAAGAGTACGATGATTTGAGTGAAGGTCAATATAAGAAAATCGCTCGAATAAATATGAACGACCTCGACAAAGCATATAACAACTTACAAGAGCTTGTATCAAAGCAATCTATAGAAACCAGTCTTAAACGGGTTGATAATCTTGAAGGTTTGTCTGAACTTATTGTCTTATCAGAAGAATTAGGCTTATGAACTTAAACGAAAACTTTAATCAAACAGAATTCATAGAATGGGTAGAAGGTTTTTTGCCAGAATTTAATTTGGATATTCGAAAAGTCGATGTTCCACAAAGTTTCTCAGATGTTTTGACTATTTCAACTCTGGGAGAATCTTCAATTGGAGTAAGAGTCTATATTATTGAAACTGATGCTGATCCCTCAAGAAGGAAAGTTGGTTTAGCAACAGATAGTTTTAGTTTACTTAAAAACTATGCTTCCCCAAATGCAATTATTGCTTACTATTCAAAAGACTCATCACTTTGGAGAATATCTTTATTAACAAGCACCCCAATCTGGTCAGAGGGGAAAATTATCACCAAACTATCTAACCCCAAAAGGCAGTCTTACGTGTTGGGTAAAAATGCCAAGGTCAAAACACCGTATCAATACCTGTTAAGCAAAGGAAAAGTAGCTGACTTTAATGATTTAAAAACAAGATTTTCGTTGGAAATTGTTAATAAAGAGTTTTACAAAGAAATATCTCTTGCTTTTACTCAGTTAGTTGGTGGAACAGTAACAAGTGGAAGATCTAAAAAATCATACGAAGCTCAACTTAAATTACCGTACATTAAAAACCATAGCCAAACAAGCTTAGAATTCTCCGTTCGTCTTATTGGACGTATTATATTTTGTTGGTTCTTAAGAGAAAAAAGAAGCAATGCCGGTCATTCACTTATGCCTAAAGAACTTCTTTCTTACGATGCAACAAAAACTATAGAAGATTACTATCATAAAATTCTCGAACCAATATTTTTTGAGATTTTAAATAAGCCTGCAAATTCAAGAAAACCAGATTTTATTAATGAGCTATTTTCTGCAATTCCCTATTTGAATGGAGGTTTATTCTCACCCCATGATGATTTTTTTAACTACAACGAAGGAAAACAAGCAATCAACCACAACTTAGTCGTTATTCCTGATAAGTGGCTTCAATCTTTTTTTGAGGTATTAGAAACATATAACTTTACAATTGATGAAAATACCAGTTTTGACGAGGAACTATCAATCGACCCTGAAATGCTCGGACGGATATTTGAAAATTTACTTGCCGAGATAAATCCTGAAACAGGAGAATCTGCTCGTAAAAGTACGGGTAGCTACTATACTCCACGAGTAATAGTTGACTACATGATTGACGAAAGTTTATTTTTATACTTAAAAGAAAAAACTAACATAGAAGAAGTAAAACTCCGATCACTTATTAGTCATGATCTTGATGACGACATATCAAATCCACTAACTGATGATCAGAAAATAAAAATAACCGAAGCCCTTGGAAAGATCAAGATACTTGATCCTGCATGTGGATCAGGGGCATTTCCGATTGGAGCGCTTCAAAAAATTGTATTTATTCTTCAGCAGATTGACCAAACTGGACAACTTTGGTTTAAAAAACAAATTGAAAATACTCCAATTGAACTTAGAAAAGTTATAGAAAGAGAGTTTAAAGAGAAAAACTTTGACTATATACGAAAGCTAGGAATTATCAGGGAAAATATTTATGGAGTAGACATCCAACCCATTGCGACAGAAATATCTAGATTAAGGTGTTTTTTAACGCTTGTAGTTGACGAACGCATTGACGATTCGTTAGAAAACAGAGGTATTGAACCATTACCAAACCTAGATTTTAAATTTGTAACTGCAAATACTTTGGTCGGATTACCCACATCTAAATCAAATGGTGCAATTATACAAGTCGGTTTATTCGAAGATAACGAAGGAATAAATGAGTTGAAAGAGGTAAGAGACATGTTTTTCACTGCCTCTGGATTCGACAGGGATCAGTTGAAACTTCAATTCTCCCAAACTCAAAATAAAATGCTTCATAAACTAATTGATGAGAGTCGTAGAGGTCACGCTGATATGACATCTAAGCTTACATCTTGGGATCCATTTAGTCATGAAGCCTCAAGCTGGTTTGATCCGGAATGGATGTTTGGAATAAAAGAAGGATTTGATATTGTTATTGCTAATCCACCTTATGTAAAAGAATACACTAACAAAGCTGCTTTCGATTTAATACGAGGCTCCAACTACTATAAAGGAAAAATGGATTTATGGTATTTTTTTGCCTGTGTATGCATAGATTTACTTAAGGAACAAGGTGTTTTATCATTCATCGCTCAAAACAACTGGACAACCAGTTTTGGTGCTTCAGTTTTAAGAAAAAAAGTAATTCAAGACACGCAAATAGCAGAACTAATTGACTTTGGGGAATACAAAATATTCGATTCCGCGGGTATTCAAACTATGCTAATGTTCTTTAAGAAATCTACAAGTCATGAAGAATATGAATTTAAGTATAGAAAAGTTAAAGGTTCAGACCTCACATTTAAAGATATACTTTGTGTTTTAAATACTGATAAAAGTACTAAGCACATTTTCCTAACCCCGAGTATTAAGAGAAAATTAATGGAATCTGAAAAACTACTCTTTAGTGATCAAAAAACTGAGATTTTATTATCCAAAATTAAAAATAAATCAAATTTCCAATTGACACAAAAAGAAGTAGCTCAAGGGATAGTATGTCCACAAGATTATGTTAATAAAGCCAGCCAAAGGAAACTAGGTGATAGCATAAAGGTTGGAGACGGGATATTTTTATTAAGTAATAATGAGCTAGAGAACCTTAAGTTGGATATCAACGAGCTTAAAATCGTTAAACCTGCTTACTCAACAAAAGAATTAGCAAAATGGTATAAAAAAAATGGGTTAAATAACGAATGGGTTATTTATACGGATTCTTCATTTAAAAACAGTGAAAAGATTAAAAAATACCCTAACCTTAAAGCACATCTAGATCAATTTTCTAGTGTAATAACATCAGATAATAAACCTTATGGGTTACACAGATCAAGAAACGAAGATTTTTTTACTGGAGAAAAAATTGTTGTAGCAAGAAAGTGTGCTCACCCAATATTTACCTATGCCGATTTCGATGCCTACGTATCAGCTACGTTTTATGTAATTAAGTCAACTAGAGTAAATCAAAAGTTTTTGGTTGGATTATTAAATTCAAAACTAATCACATTCTGGCTTAAAAACAAAGGGAAGATGCAAGGCAACAACTACCAAATCGATAAAGAACCGTTGGTTGATTTGCCATTAATTGCTCCTGATAAGGATAAACAACTTAAAGTTGCTGATTTAGTTGATCAAATTATTTTACTAGTAAAGTCAAATGATTACGATCCAAACAATCCACCACAGGAACAATTAAATATTGAAGATGAGATTAATAAACTTATCTACACATACTATTGTCTCGAAAATGAAGAAATAACAAGTATTGAAAATGCATTATGATTAGACTATCTAGATCAAAAATTGAATTATTGTTTGATTGCCCTAGATGTTTTTGGCTGTATGCCGGCAAAGGTATTGCTCGACCTTTTGGAGCACCTTATACAATAAATAATGCTATCGACTATTTGTTGAAACAAGAATTTGACGAACACAGAAAACTAGGCACGCCCCATCCATTAATCACTAGAGAAGGCATAGATGCTCTCCCTTTTAATCACCCAGATATAGATAAATGGCGACATAACTTTACTGGTATTCAATTTCATCATGAATTGACTGATTTTCTTGTTTTTGGTGCGGTTGATGATGTGTGGGTAGATTCACAAGGGAACCTGATTGTGGTTGACTACAAAGCATCTGGAGCGAAGGAAGGCGAGCTCTACGACAGTTATAAACGACAGATGGAAGTTTATCAGTGGTTGTTGCGTCAAAACGGTTTTAAGGTATTAGATCGTTCATACTTTATATATTGTAGGGTGAACAAAGATGATGGATTTGAAGATGGACAACTTACATTTGGTATAAAAGTCCAGCCATACGATGGAAATGCAGATTGGGTGGATTCTAAACTAATTGAAGCTAAATTAATTTTGGAAAATAAAATTCCTGAATCGAGTGAACAGTGCGTGTATTGTAGGTACATGAAAAAGGTATCAGCTGACTAAATATGTATATATCAAATTTACAAATCAAAAACTTTAGAAATTTTACAGATTTTGATATTGACCTGCACCCCTTTACCCTAATTATAGGAGAAAATAATACAGGTAAAAGTAATCTTCTAGAAGCTATTAGTTTATTGTTGGGACAGGAAATCACAATGTATAAAAAAAGGGTTCTTGAAATTGATGATATTAATTATCAGAAAATAAGTGAATTCAAATCTATGATTTTTGATGAACAGGTACCCCTTGAAAATATCTTATTTCCTTATGTAAAAATAGAACTAACTCTAACTGATTTTAATGATGACCAAGAGGCAGTAGTAGGAGATTGGTATGTAGATCGTGATTTAAAATATGCTAAGTTAACCTATTTGTTTTCTCTGAGAGAAGGTTGGTCTAAGAAAAATGAGTGGTTAGTATCTCAAAGAAACTTAGCCATTTCTGGTGGGAAAAAAGAATTTGTAGATTTTCCAATTGAGCAATATGAATACAGTATATATGGTGGTGGAAACACACATAAGCGCGTTGATCCTTATTTCCTTAAGATGTTAAAAATGGAAAATCTTGATGCTCTCAGAGATGCCAAAAAAGAATTGGTTGCAAGCGGAGACTACAGGCTTCTATTCAAGGTACTAAACAACAGAGATAAAACTAAGTTCGCGCTCATTCAAGAAAAATTATTAGAGCTCGAAGAAAAGGTTAAAACTGATATTGAATTTGGGTTGATAAAATCTGAAATTAAAACTTACTTAGATAAAATATCGTTACAGGAGATTGATTCTGATAACAATGTTGATTTTAAATTTTCATCACCTGAGCTAAATGAAATTTTAAAAAAGCTAAGTTTAGTTTACGGTTCAGACCCTATAGGAGTTGAAAGAAATGGTCTTGGTAGAAATAATCTATTGTATATCTCTCTAGTTTTATCCCACCTTATTAATAAAACTGACGACAACTCAACTTTCTTTCGATTCGTTGGCATTGAGGAACCAGAATCACATCTCCATCCCCATTTCCAACATCATTTATCTAAAAATATTCGAAATGACGCAAGGGAAGATTTGCAGATAGTACTGACAACTCATTCACCTTATATAAGCTCGCAATTAGAGATGGATCATACTTATGTTCTTTTTAAAAACGAGGGCGTTATTAAGAGGCATCATTTGCTAAAAGGAATTGACAAGAATAGTCAAACCGCAAAATACTTACAAAAATACCTCGATGCTTCAAATTCAGCAATGTTTTTTGCAAAAAAACTTATTCTGGTAGAGGGAATATCTGAAATGTTATTATTACCCACTCTTTTTAGCATTCACTCTAAAGGGATTCCTCTAGAAAAAATAGGTTGCAACGTTATAAACGTTTATGGTTTAGCTTTTTCACATTTTTTAGAAATTATAAATAATGGATATTTTATCCGATGTTCAGTATTCACTGATAATGATAATAACAATAGAGCGACTGAATTAAAAAACAACTACGGAAGTGATGTTATCAACGTATGCATCAGTGCTGAAAGTACATTTGAAAAAGATTTAATTGAAGCTAATAATAAAGGTGTTTATAAAAAAACTTTATTTGAAGCACTTTGTGTTACAAGACCAGACTTGGGAAAAGCATTAAAAGATTCTACCAAGGGTGATATTAATGTTGAAGAATTTTATTCCAAAATTAAAGACTACAAATCCGAATTTGCATTCGACCTACTTTCTGTAATTAATAAGCAAAACGTACACATCAGAATCCCTCAATATTTAAAGGAAGGATTTGACCATTTGCTAGACCCCAAAATATATGCCCCAAACGAAAGTTAAAAGAATTATTGCTGGTCCAGGTGCAGGAAAAACAACTAATCTAATAAATGAGGTTATAAGCGTATTGGATAAATTAAAACACAATCATTTTATTGCAGTTATTACTTACACAAACGCAGCAACTGAAAAAATTGAATCAGGTATTTCAAAAAAAATTAATATTCCACCAAACCTATTCATAGGAACAATTCATAGTTTTTTAAATAAATTCGTTCTTATACCATATGCAGATAAGCTTGAAATATTGCCTGCTGACATATCTTTTATCGACGATATAAGACCAAGTAACCCAAAATATAAGAATCGGGTACTGAAAAATGCTAGAGAAGTAGGGTTAGTTACATACGACCAAACTGAATGGATATCATCAAAAATAATACTTGGTGGATCTATATCTTTTAAACACTCAAAAATTAATATCACTAAAAAATTATCTTCTAATTTTTCTGAAGCAGTATCGAAAAGGTTGCAATTTATCTTCGTTGATGAGTATCAGGATGCAACAACAACCCAACACAAAATCTTTGAAGCTTTAATCAAGACAGGGTATGTTGAATACTTTTATTGTGTGGGCGATCCAGAACAATACATATACGGATTTACATACAACCAGAAATCTATATCTAAGCCACAATATAATGAAATACCTATCAATACTATTCAGTCGATGTCAAATTGTTTTACAGAAAAAATAGTTACTAATTACAGATCAACAAATACAATAGTCGATTTTATTAATAAATTTTCTTTGATAGAGCAACAAGTATATCTCAAAAAGACACTAGATCATAACAATCCGCCAGTCTATTTTATCGACATTGCAGAAGAAAACGGGATTCTATCGAAATTTAATGAACTCTGTAGCCGTCACAATCTTAAGGATAAATCTAAATTCTACTTGTCATACGCAAATACAACAATAAATTCTGCAACGATGTTGGATATGGACACATTTAGTAATTCCAGAGACATAAGCCAACGGTTGGTTTCTGATTGTTTGAATGTAATTTGTAGCATTTCATTTAAAAGTCAAAAAACTATCGTTGAAGAATTAGGATTGAATAAACTTTCTCTTAGAAAGATTGTAATCTCAATATTAAAAAAGCTTAACAGACTAGATTATATCTCGGAGGAAGATTTTGGGAAATTACTTGGAACATATCAGATCTCAAAAAGAATTTTAAAGAATACACGCAAAAATAATCAACCGATTATAGATAAATTACTGTCTAATAGTAAAAATTTGTCTAAAAATAACATAGACGTTAAATCTACAATTCATAAATCAAAAGGGCTAGAGTCCTGTTCTGTACTTGTTGTTGCTAAGAAAAGCACTGAACTTATTAAATGGTTAGAAACAGATAGAGCAAAAAGAGCTGAGGATAACGAGGATGTTTGTAGATTGGGGTATGTTGCATTCAGCAGAGCTAAAGAATTACTGTGCCTCGCTTGTCTTGAAGATGCAAACCATCTCCATGAAAATTTAAAGGAGTTAGGATTAACTCTTGAAAAATAAGTTTTTCACTACTGAATCAACATTTATTGTTGACAAATACTATTTGCCTTATTATAATTCGTTTGTTTAATCTTATAGTAACGTTATAAGTTCTGCCCCAAAGAAAAAAAGTATTATGGATAACCAAATACCGGGGTACGATTCTGCACAACCAATTCAGTTCACGAATTTAGACAGTCTGCTATGGGGTATAGTTAAGACTCTTCAATGGTATTCTCTTCCTGTTATGGCTATCGCCATTGCTACACTTGGTATCTTTTTAGTTATGAGCGGAGATGATACCGAGCGTAAATCAAGACTTAGAGGTTGGATAATCAATATTCTAATCGGTGGTTTACTTGTATTTGGTGCAGCAACATTAGCTGGAATCATTAAGCAATTTGTTGGTGGAACCGTATAACATTGATATGCATGAAAGCATTAAAACTAATTATCTTTTTATGCATTTTCACATTCGCTAGTATTTCACCCGCTTTTGCACAAGAAGAAGATCAAACACCAGAACCCCCACCACAAGTACAGTGGTTAAACAACTTTACCGTTGAAGACAAGCCTTCATCAATCATTACTTTACTTCAAGATTTTATCGCTGGATTTGACTCATTTATGGGAGGATTCATTTTTTACACTCCAAACCCATTTGGAGAAACTATAAAACTAAAAGACA
>Ga0210057_1007146_pt1 | contig 13642 bp, 10 predicted proteins | sample CryGeyCG2114_010_2_FD_183968 | JGI IMG/M metagenome (GOLD analysis project Ga0210057, IMG submission 183968) | Groundwater microbial communities from aquifer - Crystal Geyser CG10_big_fil_rev_8/21/14_0.10 (SPAdes) (version 2) | ecosystem: Environmental > Aquatic > Deep subsurface > Groundwater ... | reverse complement strand
TAAAATCATGGAAGAAGCGAAGTGCGATTGAACGATTGTTTAAACAAGATATTGGCCCTATCGTCTAATGGTTAGGACACCGGCTTTTCAAGCCGGTAACCGGGGTTCGACTCCCCGTAGGGTCACATTCAGAAACTTGGTCGGAAGTGAGCGCAAAATCTGGGCGCGCCGAAGGCGCGCTGTATGGCGAGGGAATGAAATCCGTCTTGCGGGCGCGGGCGAATTCGGAGGGCGGGCAAAATGAGATCGAAATAGTTTTGTCTTTGAGTGCGGGGTTCGTTCCAAAAGAACGAAGAAAATCTCGCATCTCATGGAGATTTTCACTGGTTGAGAGATACCCCGCGCGTTTTGAATCCAAAATCCACTTCCGCAGGGGTTCGACCCAATTCTTTCTCTCGGCTCGGGCAGATGAAGATTTTGCTTGAAGCGAGCTTTTTTGACGCATGAGCGCGTCCTTTTTCGTCAGATATATGTTGCGCTCAATATCGTGGTTTAGGTATAAATCCACGAGTGCGTCGAGCTTCGCTTCAAGCATTTTCAAATCTTCCTTCATCTGCCCGAGACGATTTCCCGAAGCGTGGATGGCATCTGTCTCAAAAACCTCAACTTTTTTGAGCATATAATCCGCCCACGCTTCGGGAAGCGACACGGATTGAAGCTGTTCCTTAACTTGGAGAGCGAGCGCATCTTCCTGCAAATATCCTTGACCACATTTTCCTTTCTTTTTCGTACAGCGATAATAGCGATACCGACCGCCCATTTTTCCAGTACACCACTGCGCTGTTATTATGCTTCCACATTCCCCACAACGAAAAAGTCCAGTGAAAGGAAAATTGTGAGATATTTTGCTATGCCTCGGATGCGCTCGCACGGAAAGTTGTTTCTGCACAGCTTCAAACAGTGTCGGAGAAAGAATTGGCGCAAAGCTTCCGGGAAAATATTCCTCACGATGTTTGGTAAATCCCAAGTACGCACGATTGGTCAAGATTCTTTTCACGGAAGCTTTGCCAAGTGGCGTTCCGGACTTTTGGGCAACACCGTGGTCAGCCAAAAATTGCGCGAGCGTTATGAGGGTATGTGTTCCTTTTGCATATTCACCAAACGCGCGCACGATAATTTTAGATTTCACTGGATCAGGTTCAATATTGCGCGTGATTGGATTATTTACATACCCGAATGGAGCGCGAGTCAGCCACTCTCCTCGTCGCAATTTTTGGCGCATACCTCGCTCAACATTTTGCTTCAAATTGTCGGAATAATACTTGCTCTGTCCGAACGCCACTTGCAACATAAAGAGCCCCTGCGGTGTGGGTTCAAACCAAAATGTCGGAAAACGCAAAGAGATGATTTTAGAAGTGTCTACGGCGTAAATGATGCGTCCTCCATCAATACTATTCCGCGCTAGTCGGTCAGGATGCCACGCGAGAATGCCTACACCATCCATTTTCTCAATACGCATCATCATTTCGCCGAACACTTCACGCCCCGGACTCTTTGCGCTTTTCGACTCTTGAAATTCCTCCAGAATTTCAAGGTTTTCTCTGCTCGCAACTTCGCGAAGTTCCACAAGTTGAGCGGGAATACTCATCACTTGCTTATCATCATCTTCGGTGCTCTTGCGAGCATAGAGAAAATATTTTGGTTTGTTCATAAATAGGTTTTGGATTCAAAAAAAGAAACTATTAAGATCTCATTTCTTGCTTTCCGCCCGCCCTCCGAATTCGCCCGCGTCCGCAAGACGGATTTCATTCCCTCGCCATACAGCGCGCCTTCGGCGCGCCCAGATTTTGCGCTCACTTCCGACCAAGTTTCTGAATGTGATCTAATCATATCCTTTGCGCGAACCTTTTTCCAACAAAACTCTGACTAATCGCACGCTCCGCGTGCGTGGTGGCTTTAGACCAATGCGTACGCTCCGATTGCGTGGTGACTCTCACAATCCGACCATTTCCTTACAGGAACGGTACACCTTTCGCACCTGCGGTGCTCAAGGTCTTGCGAAGCTCCAAGTATTCGCTTCTCACCTCGCGGACTCGGCGCTTCCGCCCTCGCCCCGTTTCCGCCTTTCCCTGCCTGCGGCAGGCAGGCATGCTTTTTCTTTTTCGCGGGGGGATTTTTTTAAAATTGAATGAGCGGAAACTGGGCGAGGACTATTTGTATTATATAACACTATTGTTTTGAAAAACAATTCTCGCTATACTAAAACTGTTGATATGAGCAATTCCGCAAAGAAACTAGGCGACAATATACGCAGAATCCGCCTTGCGAAAGATATGACGCAGGGCGATTTGTGTCGCAAGCTAGGGCTTGATCGCGCCTATATGAGCAATGTTGAAAGTGGCAAGAAAAACCCCACACTTTCAACCATTACGAATATCGCGAAAGCCCTTGATGTTTCTGTAAATGAATTGCTGAAATAAATATGCAAGACAATAAATTATCTCTGAAAAATGTAACTGCTCTTATACTTGCCTCTGGGGACGCAGAACGTTTAAGCTCTTTGAATCTTAATAGCCCAAAATGTCTGATTGAATTCAACGGTGTGCCATTTATTAAATATTTGATGCATTGGCTACGTTATCAAGGTATGGAGCGTTTTGTCATTACAACGCAGGAGAAATTTTCTCTTTCTATGGAAGAATTTATTAACCTCCACGCACCACTTAACACAACTCTTATTACTGAAAAAACAGCGGTAAACACCGCACACAGCTCTCTTGCTGGATTGAAAACCATATTAACACCAACAACCTTGCTTATCGTTGCTGACAGCATATTTGATGTTGATCTGAAGAAAATGTATGCATCTCATAAAAATCATGATGCTCTTGTAACAGCACTAGTTTCAAATAGAGAAGGATTGCCCGATTATCCAGTATTGGTTTCTGCAGATAATCAGTGCCTTACTATGTGTAATCGTGAGTCAACCGATCAAGATTTTCATTCAGCAAGTACAATAGGACTTTACTTCGTCGACACCATGGCTTTAATGAAAGCAATAAATCTAAGCGATACCGAAATAAACAAAGAGCCGGTGGAACGTCTCTTACCGAGAGTCTATGCATTTTGGTACGCAGATACTTATTATGACTTTGGTACGCCTGCTAATTTGGAGTGGCTACAAAAACATCCAGAATTTATTCAAAGCCGATACGGCTATCTTCATATAAACAAATGAAATACAACATTTTACAAATGAAACTACTGTCAAACATCATACGCTTAGAGGCTTTACAGCTATGGAAACTCAATCATGGTCCGTTATCCGGCACGCTATCAATCGTAGACGTATATACCGTCTTATTCTTTAAGATATTTAGTGCTCCATATTGGAATGGCAAGAAAAAACTTACAAGAGTTATACCGAAATCCACAAGTGCTTTTGCATTCTACGCCACTCTCAAACAAGCAGGGCTTTTTGACGAAGAAGTAAAGAGGCATTTACCCCCGGTGGTCCGTAAAGACGGATGGATTGGCGGTGTCAGTAGCACACTCACCAAAAATCTTGATCAGGCAGTAGGAATGGCCTTGGTATCAAAATTTAGAGGTGGTAATTACCCGGTGATCGTGGGTATTAGTGAAGGTGATTTGCAAGCTGGGGTAAGTCAACAAGCTAGGATCGCAAGTTCGTGGAATTTGAATAACCTGACTGTTATCTTAGACTGCAATCAAGTTCAAAGTAGCTATACGATTAACAATGCTGATCCGACAGTCATTCCTGATAAGCGTGGGAGATTTCCGCGACTCAAGAAAATATGGGAGGGCTATGGCTGGGATTATAGAGAGGTAGATGGACATAATTATCGAAAATTGGAACAGATTTTTCAATTGACTGGAAACACGAAAAAACCACTCATTATTGTAGTGAAGACGGTAAAGGGTAAAGGAGTTCCCTTTATAGAGAAAGATCCCATTAGGTACATACATAAAATGTCGGAGGAGGAATATGTTCAAGCGACTAATTATCTCGGACGAAAAATTGCCTCTATGCAACGAAAAACTGGTCCGCTTCAAATTGCTCCAGTTCATTTTCACCGACATGCTAATATTAAAAAACTACTCATACTTCCTAGACTTCAAAAGAATTACAATGAGGACACAACGGAACAAATATTCAGAGATTGGATGATTGCTTTTTCTGATTTAAATAAGGGGAGAGTATTTATTGTCGATACTGATAATCCGTATCCCTTTCCACTATCGGTAACAACATATTCATCTAAAAATAAATCTTCTCACATTTCTGTTGGAGTTAACGAAAGGATGGCCGTTAATATAGCTCGAGGAATCGCAAATTCAGGCGGTTTCCCAATATTCGGCTCTGCAGCGACACATATTCAAATTACAGCAGAGGATTTCATGCGTTGCGCAATTGATAGAGATCCGGTTTTGCTAGTCTCCTTTAGACCAGGAAGTGATTTGGGGCACTGGGGGCTTACGCACAATAGCAACAATGATTGCCTACTTTTTTCTTTCCCGGATTCCTTTATTTTTCAAGCTGCAACGAATGATGACGTACAGCTTATCTTCAATTCAATATATAGCAATCCAGCCAAGTATCTACCGGCATATTTTAGATTACCTACTAGAGTTTTCAAACCGAAAGAAAAGGGGTTTGTGTGCAGTGAGATGACAAATGCTTTCCAAGATGGTTTTTATTATTTTTACAAAGATGAGAAGAAATCCAAAAATGCAAAAGTGTTATTTGTTGGAAGCGGAACAATTCTTAGAGAATGTGCGGAAGCAATTATCGCCTTAGAAAATAAAGGTGTAGATTGTTTACTCATCAATATTTTAAATTTGACAGAGATTAACAATAAAAATCTGTTTAACAAATTCGTGAATGAGGCTGACATTGTGATATCAATTATCGACGCAAATCCATTGAGTATGTCAGGTCTCATATTTAAGACTATTTCCAATGAGAATCGAGAAAAAGTTATAATGATGGGATTGAATGACTTTGGTCGCGGTATCTATTCAAGAGATGAGGTGTTAAAGCATAATAAGCTTGATGCTAAAAGTCTCACCGACATCGTAAGCAAGTCACTCACAGCGGATTTTAAAAAAGATAAAAATCATGGAAAATAAAGCAACAAATACACAAATTATTGCGGAGCATCTTGCTAAAAGATTCGATATTCGCAATACAGATTTTTCAAAGGCTGATAGTCGGGAGTATTTATGCGATAACCTGATACCTTCAGACATTTTTGTTATCGCAGGGAACGGTGCTGTATTGGAGACGAATCGCGGTAAGTTATTCGACCTATCATCAATGTCATTGAATTGTATCCTCGGACAAAATGATCCGTGGGTTAATGCAAGCATCCAAGCCTATATCGCTAGTGGCCGTCCCTCGTTTCATTCAACAAGAGTCGGCAGTGAGATTTATTACGAAGTCGCTGAGCTTATAGCAAAAGTAAGCGGCATACAAAATCCTGTAGTAAATCACCGTCAATGTAATGGATCCGATGTTACAGAACTTGCAATACTTGCCGCGTATCAACACAATGACAAAGATCGAGAATTACTCGTATCGTTTCGAGGATCGTATTACGGTCAGAATCTTACTTCGTTTATCGCCTCAGACTTGCAGACTCAAAACCGTTTTCTTTTAACGGAAGAGCCATCCATCTATTTTCTTGACGCTCCCGACAACTTTCTTCCTGGTTCCTCTGAGAACTTATCCTCAAATGACATAAAGACATTGGATGAACTGCGGACAATTGCCAGTAAGGCATTTGCTGTCATCATTGAACCAATACAGATGAGCAATATGGTAAATGTATGCAATCCATCGTTTTTGAAAGAACTTAAAACTATTTGTGAGAAATTTGATATTCAACTTATCTTCGACGATATTCAAACTGGATTCGGTTGGTTGGGCACATTCTCAAGTGCCTCTTTTTTCGATGTGTATCCCAATCTTTTGGCTGTGAGCAAGGCGTTGACAGCTGGATACGGACCACTTTCATCGTTAGTGATGGATAAGAGATACAAAGATTTGCCAATGAGTACCGTCTTAAAAACGAATGGAGCTGACCTACGCTCTCTTGTGGCGGCACGTGCAGTCATAGAAAGATTGAGAGGAGTGCCAAAAGAATATATCCCTAGTGACCTTAGTACAGATTTGCGACATGAACTTGAGGTTGGTCTGTTCTTTTCTTTTAAAAATAAGGTGGAAATTCTTGAGCAATGCGTACAAACATTAAAACAACAATGTGCGAGTCGATTAGGGAACATACGAGGTTGTGGACTTATACGATGCGTCGAGGTGATTGATAACCATGGCCACCCTGATCCGGAAACTTGCAAAAAAATACAGGAACAATTGTTACAATCAGGCGTTTTGGTTAGAAGCGTCAAACACGGTTTATTGTTTAAGATACCAATAGTTATTACAGATCAGGAACTTCACGAAGCTTTTGGCATAGTCAGTAGTGTAATCCGACGGTTTAGTTGAGAATACAAACTATCTTACCTCTATGGCACACAACCGTTTTATTTTTATAGATGATACTCACTTCCTAGGACCAGAAATTTACTCAAGATTGAATCAAAAAAGTGAATCTCCCAAGAATCGTCGAATATCATTTGACGAGCTATTGTCTTGGCCACCGAAGCGGGCACGTAATTTTGTAGAAGATTTTGAAATTCTCATATTCTTCTTTCCTTTTCTTAATAATTGTCAGGAAAAATCAGACGAAAATGTATCAAAAATACATTCACTTGCTACCTCGATATTTCCTACCTCTAAGCTTAATCAAAAAATGTTTTTTCTCACGAATATTCATAATCAGAAGCAGTTTGTGGACGAAAAAAGAAAGAATGTAGTTTCAGATAACGATTTTTTGAGAGAAGCAGTACCGTCGTTAGAAACTTTATATTTAGGCGAGATCTTCGGTGTTTTTAATGTTCAGAATGATGAGAATTTTGTGAGATCAATAATAGAAAATAGGATTTCGGGCGGCATACTGAATATTGATGATGGTCTGGTGCCACTCACTTACTTGGAGGATTTGGTTGATGGTTTACAAAAGATTATTACCGATAAAGGTATCAATAAATTGGAGATGCCCGATTGCTTTATTAGCTCGGCTATTGAAGCAAGACTTCTGGTTGATCAAATCAATGCCTATATACCAACCGCCTATGGTAAAGTTAATTTTTCTCGTAACCAATCTGTGTTGTCAAAACCTCTATGTATACCAGCATTTAACAAGTTTCTTGGTAGATCGGTGATTCCATTGAGTGAAGGTCTAATATCCACCATCACCTTTCTTCAAAGTAAAGAACATGCCGATATTAAAATACATACTGATCCCGAACATTTCATTTATAAAAATGAGAGCCTTGTGAAGCGTTTGTTTGGAAGTTCCGCAAGCCACTTACTATTACTTGAATCGAATGATCACAAAAGATTCGTAAGGAAAGTTGCCGTTAGAGGAGGAGTGGAGGGTAACGGCTTACCGAAGTTGAATGGAGAAATAAATTTTCTTAATTTTCTAAATTCTAAAAATGAATTCAGTACACTTAGTTCACTTTACCCTCGTGTCTTTGATTCAGCTATTACAGCATCTCATAGCAAACTTGATCTCGAATATATCGGTGATGGTAAGAATATCTTTACTCTGCTTTCAGAACAAGATGAACGTGTCGTAAATTCTTACCACTCGCTTTTTATGAGTTTATTGTCAGTGATCATTCCTTACGGTTATCTTTTGCATGCTTCAAATAATAAAACCGAGAAGTCATTGGAGCTACTGGAAGACTATTATTTGAGACGCGCCGAGGTGAGAATTCAGTATCTGCAAAATATTTCTCGGTTTGTATTAGATTTCCCATCATCCGTACCAATAAAGTTACCAAAATTGGCAGACGCTAGGGATTTAGTGATAAATGACATCGTCTATAAGCACTCCCTGACAATCATTAGCGCTGTTCGAAAGAACAAGAAGCTTCTTGAAATATTTCGGCCGAGAACAGAGGGGTTTTGCGCTCATGGTGATTTAACTTTTCTTAACATGGTTTTTGATCGAGAATTAGAAAAGTTTAGACTCATTGACTCAAGAGGATATATTGGCAGTTGGGATCCACTGTATGATTTTGGAAAACTAAAATTTACAATCAGTGGTTTTGGTAAGATAATCAATCGCGAGATTGAGGTAAATGAGGATAATGGCAAATACCATATTGGTTTTACTGGAAATCGAAATGGCATTGCACAACTATTTAGTCTCAATAGGTCATTTTTAAATGATGCCAATCAAAATCAAAATTTCAAACTACTTATAAAAAATGAACCTTATTGGAGACAAAGAATATTATTTGCAGAAGCTATTCACTATCTGGCTGATATACCCTATCGCCTTCTTCTTGACGGATCACCAAAGGCTGCAATTGCAACATTTCTACTCGGAACCAAGTATTTGAATAAAGTGTATACGGATACAATTAAGAACACTATATGAGCGAAAAAACTTTATTTTCGATGAATTCTCTTATCGCAACAGAAAATTTATCTGTTGTGAATAAGGATTTTTCGAGTCTAAGCGATGCAATAGAAGATATACTTCCGCATGATAATGCAAAAGGCGTCACTCACCCTCTGTTAATTGGGATTGACGGACCAGTGACCGCCGGGAAAACATACTGCGCAGAGATCGTAGCGCAAATTGCTTCTCGACATACACTCAATTTTCATGTGATTCATTACGACTGGTTCATGTCTCCGAGAAATATACGAGCGAAAGAAATTGAGAATTTTCGTTCTGGAAACCACACTTTCGAGCGTTATGATCGCATTGCATATGATGCCGGTCGCGTGGAAGCGTTGTTAGAGAAGTTACAACGTGCTCTCAAGTTTCGAGATCAAGAGTTTTTTGAATACACTATCAATCCAGCTTATGACCGTCTTACTGGTGAATGTAAGAATGTAATTTCTAATTCTATTAGCACGGACTCTCTCGTGGTCGTAGAAGGTGGAGGGGTTCTGAACTCAAGGTTTTATGATTTTTTTGACATATCTATTCGACTTGATATGGGAGACACAAAGGAAATGATAAAAAGATTATACGAACGAGAAAAACATAAGAACGGAAACAAACTTTCTCTTGATTTTGTCAAGGAAAGATTTTTGTCTCTGGATTATCATTTTGATAATTACTTGCGCCATCGTGACAAATCCTATTTTGATTTTCTTATTGACACAACCGACTTAAGTCAACCGAAACTATTCATTCGCGATAAAAAATAGTAATATTATTATATGAAGCCATATTCTATAGCTCTCGTCATAACACAATCATCGTGGGGAGGCGCGCAACGATACGTTTTTGATTTAGCAACTTCCTTTAAGAAATTAGGACACAGAGTTGTCGTTATCGCAGGTAAAAATGATGATGCTATACTTTTTGATCACCTTAAAAAGGAAGGGGTTGAAACTATAGTAGTTAATAGTCTAGTTCGCGAGATCAATCCCTTCGTGGATCTCTATTGCGCGTGGAAACTTTTTAAACTGTTCAAATCAGGCTCTTTTGACGTAGTTCATCTCAATAGTAGCAAAGCGGGAGTCATAGGATCAATCGCGGCGCACCTTGCCGAAGTGCCATGCGTTGTCTATACCGCACACGGATTTGTTTTCAATGAGCGACTTCTTGCTTTAAAGCGATGGGTGTACGTTGTCGTTGAATGGGCAAGCTCTTTCTTCCGGGACGCTATTATCACCGTCTCTACTTTTGATGAGCGTTCAGCACTTCGCTTACATATCGCGCCAAAGCGGAAGTTGCGAACTATCTGGAACGGTATTGATGTAACGCACGATTCATACACTTCTCGCGCTCTGGCTCGTTCATATCTTCTTTCACAACAGCATATTCCGGATAGTCAGTACGTGATTGGATGTGTCGCAAACTTCTACACAAACAAGGGTCTAGACAATCTCTTGCAAGCGATGGAGCTCTTGATCAAACAACACCCAAGAGCTATTTTAGTTGTTGTTGGCGATGGGATACTTCGACCTCGGCTTGAAGAGAATATTCAAAGTCTCAGACTCGCCCTAAATGTGCTTTTGGTTGGATACAAAAAAGATCCGGAAAGACACCTAAAAGCCTTTGATCTCCTTGTCTCAAGTTCTCTTAAAGAAGGTCTGTCGTATACCCTGATTGAAGCTGCGCGGGCGAAAGTTCCCATCGTCGCTACCGCAGTTGGCGGAACACCGGAGATTATTCATGATCACATCCACGGGCTCCTTGTCCCACCCGGCAATCCGAGTGCGCTCTCAGACATACTGTCTTTCGCGATTTCTCATCCGAAAGAGATGATACAGTATGCGACGGCTGCACATGAACGAGTAACGCGTGATTTTGATGTCGAGGATATGGTGCGGAAGACACTCGATGTGTATAGCGAATATGCGAGGAGAAAACAGTAACCTAATATATGACTAAACAAGAAAAAGTTGTTGTTACCGGAGGAGCGGGGTTCATCGGATCTCATCTGGTTTTAGAATTACTCAAAAATAACTACGCCGTTTCTGTTGTGGATAATTTGTCCTCAGGCAAGCAAGCAAATATAGATTTATTTAAAAACGACATTGAATTCTTAAATTTAGACATCAACGATACCAATACTCTTACAAGAATTTTCAAAAACGCGCGATATGTTTTTCATCTCGCTGCAATTCCGGCAGTTCCGAAAAGTATCGAGGATCCGGTCAAAACCAATCATGCAAACATTGACGGAACGGTTTCTGTTTTGATCGCCGCACGAGATGCTGGCGTGCAAAAAGTTATTTTCACTTCTTCCGCGTCTGTGTATGGGAACTCCATTGTTTTACCAAAAACGGAGGATATAAATCCAGAGCCATTGTCGCCATACGCAATACAGAAACTAACCGGGGAACTGTACATGACCGCATTCAAAAGGTTCTTTAATCTTGAGACAGTTTCGCTCCGGTATTTTAACGTGTACGGTCCGAGACAAGATTCCAACTCATCGTATGCAACTGTCATTCCTCTTTTTATTGAAGCTATAAAAAATAATAGAGGCCAGATAATTCACGGAGATGGGCAGATGACTCGAGACTTCATATATGTTGAAGATGTTGCAAAAGCCAATATGCTTGTTGCCGAGTCAGCAATTGGAAGTGGTGAAATTTTCAATATTGCGGGTGGCAAACCGACATCAATAAACGGACTTTTTAGCACTATCAGGCGAGTGCTAAACGTAGATGTACAACCTGAGTATGGTCCTGCTCGTATTGGTGATATACAAGACAGTTATGCTGATGTCGCTAAAGCCAAAAATTCTTTTGGTTTTCAGGCACAAGTAACCCTTGAAGAAGGAATACGGAAGACGGCTGCCTCATTGAGTTTAGCTTCTAAAAATTCATGAGAAAACAAGTAGTATTTTTTTTGTCAAAAGAGCACAAGGATAAATTCTTGACCGATGAATATAAATATCCGACTTTTAGGAGTTTTGCTTCAAAGGCCAATGAGCACTTTGATTATTTTCTTGCCTTTGGGAAAGAAACTCATGTAGGAAAAGGGATATTCAAACCAGTCTTTAAATTCAAGAATAATAAATTGATCGAGCACTCGCATGAAGTGAACGCTGACGTCGTACTTAAGTATGATTTAGAGCTTGAAGGAGGCAGAGGTAATGCGAGATTTATATATAATCTCGGATTCAATGAGATGTGTAAAAATAAAATTGATACATATCAGTTTCTGTCCGAATTTTCTCCACAGACACATTTTTGCAAATCTGAGGAACAATATGTTGCCGCAATCAAAAATATCAGTACTGAGAAGTTTGCGGTGAAGCCGAACAGAGGTGTCTGCGGTCGAGACGTGTATATACTCAACAAAGCTAATTCTGAAATTCCTCAAAACTTGAGAGATATTTTGCATGGTGATGGAGTGATAGTGCAAGAGTTTATTGATACCAGTCAGGGTTGCCCAGGGATTGCGGAATCAATGCATGACTTACGTCTATCGATGATTAACGATAAGAATATTATGGCAAGCGTCAGCACACCATCTCCTGGAAGTTTGATTGCCAATTGGCACCAAGGAGCAAACGTGATTGAGGTTGATGTTGAAAAACTTCCGCTACCTGTCAAGAATTTTAGGGATCAATTGCACAAAAAGATAAAAGAAAAGTATGGAAGCGTAATGTACAACATTGATCTTGGCGTCACGCCACACGGACCAAAGTTAATAGAGTTAAACAGTCCTATTGCGTTTCCGCGCCCGAATTGGAAGTGTACTGATTTGTATCTATCCAATTTAATCAAATATATCGATTCGCTCCCATTGCATTAGGGAGCCCCGCCCGCGATTCCTCCTGTCCTTCGCGGGCGGGATGTGCGCGCACAGGGTGGGAGGGGCAAGCACAGAGGTATTTGCGCCTCGGACATTTCCGCTAGGAGCGTCCAGGGCTAAAGGACGAGCGCCGACGAACACCGGAGCCACAGAAATCTAGTAGCGAAAGCGACACCACAAACTCACGAATGAAAACGAGGAAGGGGGTTGTGCGAGGGCGGACTCCGAAGGCACGAACAACGAAGGTAAAGACACACGCAAACCACTAACTGAAATAAAGCACTGAATACTCTAGCAGACCACTGCGAGGAGGAGACCGAAGCTGGGGGAAGGATTCCTTCCTTCCCCCAAACAGCATGGCGCCCGAGCACCCGCTCCGCAGAGCGGGAGTGCGAGGAGAAGCGCCAAACCTAGACATCTAGGCGCGAGTAGCCCTAGCGGAAATGTCCGAGGCGGATGCCGAGGATGGACTCCATGGGCTGGACGAACCACTAGCGACAATAAATGACACGAGGCTCAATATTGAATTTGCATTTCATTCCGACCGCTTCTTCCTTAGAAGAGGCCCGACCGAGCCCAGTTTCCGCTCATTCAATTTTAAAAAAATCCCCCCGCGAAAAAGAAAAAGCATGCCTGCCTGCCGCAGGCAGGGAAAGGCGGAAACGGGGCGAGGGCGGAAGCGCCGAGTCCGCGAGGTGAGAAGCGAATACTTGGAGCTTCGCAAGACCTTGAGCACCGCAGGTGCGAAAGGTGTACCGTTCCTGTAAGGAAATGGTCGGATTGTGAGAGTCACCACGCAATCGGAGCGTACGCATTGGTCTAAAGCCACCACGCACGCGGAGCGTGCGATTAGTCAGAGTTTTGTTGGAAAAAGGTTCGCGCAAAGGATATGATTAGGTCACAAATTGAACGAAGTGAAATTTTGAGCCTAAGCAGGCCAACTGCTTGGCCTGCGTCGGGGAGTCGAAAGCCGAGGTCTTAAAGGGGTCAGGCTTAGATTAAAGCCTGAGATTAAAGGGGTCAGGTACCTTTAATTCTGGATTATTCTGAGATATAATACAACAATACTACGAATACCTCGCGTTGATGTCGGCGGAAATCAAAGGTACCTGACCCCTTTAGCTCTAAGGTAGCTGACCCCTTTAGCTTTTAGCCAAACCTAAACGGCTCAACCCGCCTCGGCGGGTTGAGCCGTTTAATTATTTCAGAGGTTTCCAAAGTCTATCAAGGAGACACCTTGATAATAGAGAATTAAATATTTTTACTTAAGGTTTATTATCCTTTTGGCTTTGATTAGCAAGACCGATATTACT
>Ga0210057_1007145_pt1 | contig 13643 bp, 16 predicted proteins | sample CryGeyCG2114_010_2_FD_183968 | JGI IMG/M metagenome (GOLD analysis project Ga0210057, IMG submission 183968) | Groundwater microbial communities from aquifer - Crystal Geyser CG10_big_fil_rev_8/21/14_0.10 (SPAdes) (version 2) | ecosystem: Environmental > Aquatic > Deep subsurface > Groundwater ... | reverse complement strand
CAAAAATAGGTTTTTGAAATGCATACAAAATGATAGAGTCTGCTGTTTCTGGACCGATGCCTTTGACTGATAATAGAAGTTGTCTTAATTTATCTGTTTCTGTGTTTTGGAGTTCGTCAATTGAATTTTGTAAAAGAAAATTTGCAATAATATGCAATCGTTCTGCTTTTTGGTTGAAGTAGCCTGCACTTTTGATATACTGTGCCAGAGTTGATTGTTTTGTTTCTAAGATTGACTTGATTGAAAGGCAGTTGTTATTTCTTAGATTGTTCAATGCTTTTTCTACATTTGTCCAAGAAGTGTTCTGAGTCAGAATTGCGCCAATTATTATTTCAAATTTTTCATTGTTTGTTAAAGATGTTCTTTTTTTGTAAATGTTGTTGATTGGCCACCAGCCTTGTGGCATGTAATTGTTGAGAAGTTTGTTATATATTGATTTTATCTGTTTCATTGCAGAAATTCATGAACTTCTCTATTAAAAGTTTCTGGCTGATTAACCCAACAGAAATGACCTGCATCTTCAATAGTTATAAGTTTTGATTCTAAAGTTAGTCTTACCACCTCACCTTGCATTTTATAAAAGAAACAATTCTTTCCTGCAACATATAACACAGGCATAGTTAGTTTAGAAAGGTCTTCCCTTTGATCTCTTTTATTAGTAACTCCTACATCTAATGCAATATACGTTTCTTCAGGTATCTGTAAAAGACCTTGAAAATAGCGATCAACAACTGACATTTCAGTTTCTGACAAATTGACATAAGGTTTTCCAAAAGCCTGCTCAATTGTTGCTTCAAAAAACACAGCAGCATTGTATAAAGGATTTCTTAAAATTGCATGTCGTTATTTGTCCACAATTCTGAAGATCCTCCAAAAAGATGGAGAAAAATAACTGGTTTGCTAGTCCCTTTAGTTTTATATATTATGTTCCCTTCATCAGTTGATACTACAGGCATAAATAGAGAAATATATGTCTTTTTTTAAATCTGCTGCAAAATCGTAAAATATAAGAAGATACATATAATTAGGAGATTTAATCATGAAAAGGCGATTGCTAATTTATTACTTCTTATTTTTAATAGGATTTATTGTTGTTAATATACCACTTATAAAAGCAATGCTCCTGCCAAAGACAGCAAGCATTTCAATCATAATTCTTACAGGGATATTGTTTTGTTATTATGTTTATAAACAACAAAGTTCAAAAATTTTAATTACTGTGTTTGGATGTGCTATCCTCCTTAATCTTTTCTTTGTTGTTGGATGGTTAGATACTCCCTGGCCAACACCTTCTTTTCAACACAGAGAAATTTGTTTAGGTTTTCTTTCTGAGGGTACACTTTACGGCGGACAACCATACTGCGCACAGGGGCCGATAGTATACATATTTGCTAAATTAATCCAGATACTTCCTGGATCTGATGACATGAATTTTCAAACAGTATCGTTGCTGATGCTTTTTTTAAGTTTCATCTTGTTATACATATTTAAGAAAAAAATAACAGATGACAACTCATTATTTTTTCTTGGAATTTTCTTTGTTTTGTATTTCATAAGAATTGCAGAAGATGATTTTACTTCAGTCGTAGCAGTTTTCTTTTTATTATTAGAGATATATTTTCTCTATTTATCTAATACAAAACATAAAGAGATATATGCAGGGATATTTTTAGGATTATGTATTTTCTCAAAAACACATTTCTTTCTTGCATCAGGCATGGTAGCATTATTTTATTTGATTAAAGAAAGGACAAAAAAATTGATAATTTCTTTTATAAAGATAACAGCACCAAGTCTAATTTTCTTTGTAATATTAAAAATAATTTTTCCAAACTTTGTCACTTATTATTATACAATAAATGGGAATTTTATAGTTACGCAAGTCCTATTTAAAACTCTGTTTTCTATTCTTACATTAAGATATGTTTATAATGGATTATTCTTTCTTTTTTATATTGGTTTTTTTATAAGCATATTAAGAATAATTAATAAAAAAACAGTGGATCTATTCTCAATAATGTGTTCTGTTGTCTTTTTAATAATGATAACGCTTATGCTTAACACATCAGGCATAAAAATTGTAACAGAGACTTACAGGCACTTCTTTGTAATTATGCCTTTTTATGTAATTAACCTTTATCTTTTTAAAAAAGAATTTCCAAAGTTTACTAAGAAACTAAAGATAATTACATGTGTAATACTTTTTATTTTCATCTTTGTGATTTATCAAATTCTTGGAGGCATTACTTTTAATGATCTTGCTGATGGAAGTGTATTTCAGGAACAAAAACTTATAAAGAAATTCCAGAGAGAAATAAGTTATCCATTGTTTGAGATCCCTTCTATTGAACAAGGAGAAAAAGTTCTTGTTTTTGATGATCAAATCTCTCTGTTTAGCAGTGATGGCACAAACCTGTTTATTTATTTAAATGAATCTGATTTTGAAAATATTAAGCTTAATGATCCGTATGCGGCAGTGCGGCCTGATTTTTCATTTGCTCCAACACTTGTGAAAATGGGAATTGCTACAATATTAGATCCTAACCCTAATATTGATCTTAATTTCACAGAAATAAATAAAAAATTGCATGATTTATCATACCCAATTATTGTTGAAATTGTACCTTACCGTTATGAAAAAGAGATATTATATCAAAACAAAGATTTTATTGAAAATACATATACTTGCTCTGTAATTATTGGTGTGCTTCCTGTTGGATACAGCAGATCCAATTCAAACATAATAACTCTGCATTTTGTTAATCAAGAAAATTGTGATGATATGGCTTCAAAAATCTATAGATATTACACACAAAATTTTGAATATTTATGTGAGAGAGGAGCTTATAATGAGATTATCATTAAGAGAGTTTTTGAAGAAAATTGGTTCCCTCAACTTAATAAAAAATGTACGACATGGAATAGAACTACTGATTTTATTGTTTCTGCACATTATAAAGCATCTTACTTAGCATTTTTTATTATTTTGTTTTTATGCTGGATTGTAATAAAATATTTTCTAATTAAAGATAAGAATTATAGCAAAAGTGATTAATTTTCGTACATTTTCAATCACTTTTGCTGAATAGTGAACGAAATTCAAAATGTACGAATACTTATTTCGTTCATTATATCAAAATAAAAATTAATAAAATATTACTTAATTTAATTAAAATGATCCTTAATTCTGCCTAATATCCCTTTTTCTATTTTTATATCTTGATTGAATTCTTCCAGCAACTCTTTTTGTTTTTTGCTGAGTTTTTTAGGGACTTCTATTATTACCTTAACAAGCTGATCTCCTGTGCCAAAACCCCTTAAGCTTGGAATGCCTTTACTTTTTAATCTGAATATTGTATTTACTTTTGTACCTGCTGGAATTTTTAAATCTGCTTTGCCTTTTAGTGTAGGCACTTCAAGTTGAGATCCTAAACAACAATCCCTGAATGAAATTGGAACCTCTGTATAAATATCCAACCCATCTCTTTGAAAGATGTCATGATCCTGAACTGAAATGTACAAATAAAGATCTCCTGATGGACCGCCTTTGTCTCCTGCCTGACCGCTACCTGCTACTCTTAATCTGCTGCCTGTATCAACTCCTGCAGGAATATCTATTGCAATTTTCCTTTCTTTCTGCACATTTCCTTCTCCGCCACATTCTGGGCAAGGAACTTCTATTTCTTTACCTTGACCATGACAGCGTGAACATACACTTGATGACTGGAAGATTCCAAAAGGTGTGCGCTGCCTTCTTGTTACAGACCCACTTCCTTGACATACTTCACATGTTTTTATGTGAATGTCAGATTTAGCTCCTGAACCACTGCATTTACTGCAGGTTTCCAGTCTAGGCACATTTATCTGTTTTTTTACACCTGATGCTGCTTCCTCTAATGTTATTTCTAATTCATATTCTACATCAGCCCCTCTTCTAGGGCCGTGCCTTCTTCTTCCCCCGCTGCCTCCAAAGAAAGTATCAAATATATCATCAAAATCAAATCCAAACCCTGATCCAAAATCCCTGAAATCAAACCCTGAAAAGCCTTGCCCTCCTCCAAAGTCTGCTGTTCCAAATTGATCATAATGCTGGCGCTTTTTATCATCTCCTAAAACTGCTGCAGCTTCATTTATTTCCTTGAACTTTTCTCCTGCATCAGCTTCTTTGTTTAGATCAGGATGATATTTTTTTGCGAGCTTTTTGTAAGCTTTCTTAATTTCATCTTTTGAAGCGTTTTTATCAACACCCAATGTTTTATAATAATCTTTTTGCGCCATGTTTATTCTACCACATCAAGTATTTCTTCTGGTTTATTTATTATAACATCTGCCATATGCAAGCGTTCTGGCAGCTGATAGCCATAACTTACACCAATTGCCTTTTTTAATTTTGCCTTCTTTGCCGCTATTATGCCACCATCCATATCATCAAACATTACTGCCTGATCAGGATAAATGTTAGTTATCTTCAAACAGTGGATAAGCTGAGTTGTATCTGGCTTTAATCCTATGCTGCTATCTATAATATGATCAAACAAATCATGAATGTTGTGCTTTTTTAAGTCAGGCATTATAATATCATTATGATTGTTTGAAATTATTGCCAGCTTATATCCCTGTTGTTTTAGTTTTGTTAATACCTGCTTTATTTTTGGGAATAGTTCAAGATCCTTCCACATATCCATATTATTATTGAATAATTCATGCGCAATTCTCATTCTTTCTGGTTCTGTTACTCCCAGCTTTTTCAGCGAGTCTCTATAATTTGCCTCTAAAACTTCTCTGCACTCATTCCATGTCCTGAATTCTCTTGTTCCAATTGTTTTTGACAATAACGCATAATATTCCATAGGACAATGATTAGAGTCCATAAGTACACCATCGTAATCAAACATGATTAATTTTGTTTTTTGAGTTGTTTTCATTGTATTAACTCCTTTAAATCAGCAGGTGATATATCAAGTTTGCTGAAAATTGAAGATTCTACTTTTAACTCATCTGCAATCCTCTTGTCCCAGAGCTCTTTTCCTTTGCTTAATATTAACCCATTATATCTTCTGAATAAGTCATCTATCCGCTCTTTTAATGGAACAATATCATCAAGAAATACACGCCAGTCTGCATAATGTGTTATCTGCTCTTCTCTTGTTTTTCCTGAGGTGAATATGCTATGCTTCCCAAAATTATATACAAGTTCACTAAACTCTGGAAATTCATCTTTGAACAGTTCGTAGAATAACTGTGTTTCATGCATTCCTTTGTAAGTGATTTTCATATTGTTCCAGAATTCTACTTTTTCCTTGTCAGGTTGATAATTAAATTTTTCACTTGGTTTTTCCAAGTTATCAATTACAATAGCTTTGAAAATATCATGAAGTAATGAAAGCCTGTCTACAATTTCTAAGTTTATATTTTCGCCTTTTGCAATTAATTTTTCTGCTAAAAAAACTGACACTTTGTTTACCTTGAAGCAATGTAATTTTACATTGTTAGGTACTTTATATTTATCAAAGTAAGATTCTGCCTGCTGTCTTGTTGGGAGTTTCATTTTCAGGTTTGTTTTATTTTGTTTTTGTTATAATTTATCTAAATAGTATTATCGCACCACGCATCAAAGCGTGGTGCGTCATTAAGAGTTGCTATTATTTTTTTTGCGTTTTGTTTTTTCTTTTTTCTCTTGATCTTTGATTTCCTGCCAGACTTTGTGAATAGATTCCATGTCTTTACTTGCATTGCCGAACACATGCGGATGCCTGCGGATCATTTTATTTTTGCTTGCTACAATGACATCATTCAAGTCGAAAAGGTTGTTATCTTTTGCAATATTTGCCATAAACAATACATTCCAAAACACATCGCCAAGCTCTTCTTTTAATTCTTCATAATCTTTCTTTTCTGCTGCCTGCTTTGCTTCAATTGCTTCCTCAACAATATAATTGTAAAAAGAGTCAAGGGTTTGTTTCTTGTCCCAGGGACATTCTTTTCTTAATTTTTGGTTGACTTTTATTAACTCTTCAAAGCTTTTTTTGGTTTTTTCCATAGTTTACACCTAATATATTGAAAGATAAAGAAGTCAAATAAAAAAGTTGTGTAAGCCCATAGTAAAATTTATTTATGTTCATATTATACTCTTTATCAAAATAATTATACGCCACTGACATTGTTCCGAATCAAAATTCGCAACACACTGAACAGAGTTAAGCGTAATAGTCAGTATCGTAGTATAATAAGCTTTTACTGATTCTACTTATGGTGCTGACTATTTACTCTTCAACTTTGAAGTCAGCATCAACAACGTCGTCTTTTGCAGATTTTTTCTTTGATTTTTTATCAGTTTTACCCTCAGATTGCTGTTTTGCCTGCTGCTCCTGCTGGACTTTCTGATACATTTCAACTGCTGCTTCCTGCGCAACCTTCTGAAGTTCTTCAAGCTTTGCTTTAATTGCAGGGATGTCTTTTTTATCAGCCTTCATCAATTCTTTCAGATCTGCAAGAGGCATTGTTATTGCTTCCAGCTTCTTCTTGTCAACTTTTCCTTCCATGTCTTTCATGGTTTTTTCAGTTGTGTAGATTAGTGTGTCTGCTGTGTTGATTGTTTCAACTTCTTCTTTCCTTTGCTTATCCTGCTCTGAGTATTGCTCTGCTTCTTTCTTCATCTTTTCAATGTCATCTTCGTTAAGACTTGTTGAAGCAGTAATAGTAACTTTTTGCTCTTTGCCTGTACCCATATCTTTTGCAGATACATTTACAATTCCATTTGCATCAATGTCAAATGTAACTTCAATTTGAGGAACACCTCTTGGTGCAGACGGAATTCCATCAAGATTAAACTGACCAAGAACTTTGTTGTCTGAAAACATCGGACGCTCTCCCTGACCTACACGCACTGTAACTGCTGTCTGATTATCTGCAGCTGTGCTGAACACTTGTGATTTTTTTGTTGGGATTGTTGTGTTTCTTTCTATTAATTTTGTGAATACTCCTCCAAGAGTTTCAATTCCCAAACTTAGTGGTGTTACGTCAAGCAGAAGAATATCTTTTACTTCTCCTGCAAGGACTCCTCCCTGAATAGCTGCACCAAGTGCAACTGCTTCGTCAGGATTTACTGATTTATCGCCTTCTTTTCCAACTATATTCTTTACCATTGTCTGAACTGCTGGAATTCTTGTTGAACCGCCAACAAAGATTATTTTGTCAATTTTGTCAGACTTTGAATCTTTTATTGCCTGCTTTGTTGGATCTTCAAGTTTTTTTAGAATTGATTCAATCATCTGTTCGAACTTTGCTCTTGTTAGTTCTGTGTTTAGATGTTTTGGACCTGCCTGATCTGCTGTAATAAACGGCAGATTAATTGTTGTTTTTAACTTGCTAGATAATTCTATCTTTGCTTTTTCTGCTGCTTCTTTAAGTCTCTGATGCGCAACTTTGTCTTCTCGTAAATCTATGTTGTTTTTTGATTTGAACTCTTTTGCCATCCAATCAATCAGTGCATCATCAATGTCATCTCCACCTAAGCGGTTGTTTCCTGATGTTGCCTTTACTTCAAAGACACCGTCGCTTAACTCTAAAACAGATACATCAAATGTTCCGCCACCAAAGTCGAATACCAAAATGGTGTGCTCGTTTGATTTTTCTAAACCATAAGCTAAACTTGCAGCAGTTGGTTCGTTTATAATTCTTAAGACATTTAGCCCTGCAATTTTACCTGCATCTTTTGTTGCCTGTCTTTGTGCATCTGAAAAATATGCAGGTACTGTAATAACAGCATTGCTTATCTTTTGTCCCAGATATGATTCTGCGTCTTTCTTTAATTTTTGCAGAACCATTGCTGAGATTTGCTGAGGTGTATAATCTTTATCGCGTATTGTTACTTTATAATCTTCGCCCATGTGCCTTTTAATTGAACGCACTGTATGCTGCGGATTTGTTATAGCCTGATTTCTTGCAGTTTCTCCTACAAGAATTTCACCGTCTTCCTGAATAGCTACAACTGAAGGTGTTGTTCTGTGACCCTCTAAGTTTGGAATAATTGTTGGCTTTCCGCCTTCTAACACTGCTACTGCAGAAAATGTTGTTCCTAAATCAATACCTATTATTTTTCCCATTTTTTCTCACCTTTGTCATTTCTATTTTTTTCGTTGTTCCTGTCATTCCTCATAATTCAAAATTCTTTGCAATCTTTCCCTATCCTGCACAAGTTCATGGAGTTTTCCTCCAGGAATTGTTGGATGTGTTTTTGTATACTGCGCCCATTGCCTGATTGATTCAGGATCATCAGGATTGACGAAGTAATTCAACGCAAACCAAACAGCCAACTGCTGGCCGTGCCTACTTACTGTTGAAAGCAAGCGACAGTATTTTGGTTTGATTTCATGCACTGAACATCCTGTTTCATCCAAAAGGATGCATCGACCGTATGGTTTATTGTCCTCTTTGATTTGTTTCAGCTTCCAGCACTTTGTGTTAAAGCGCTCGTGCGGATCGAGATAGTTTTTTATGAATTCGTCTCTTGGGAGACGCATCCAATCTGCGATTCTTGTAACATCGTCTTCGAATAAAATCCCTGAGTCTATTCTACAACAATGATTGCATCGTGTACATTCTTTTCCTAATTTTTCAACTTCCTCCTCTGGCGTATTTTTACTTATCATTACACTGACTATGTTTTCAGTTTCAAACTTTTCCTGTTTCATTCTTTTTTGACACCTTTACTTTTGCTGAACGTAATACTGCATCTCCTACTATATAACCTTTTTGCAACACTTCCAGCACAGTATTAGGTTCTTTATCTGAAGCTTCCTGAAGCAATGCTTCGTGAAGCTTAGGATCAAATTGTTTACCTATTGCATCTATTTCATTCACATTATGTTTTTTTAGTATTTCTAATAATTGATTGTATATTAATTTTATTCCTTCATCATTTGTTGACTGCATTGCACGCTCAAAATTGTCTAATACAGGCAACAGCTCCATTATGAATTGTTTATTTGCAAACTGGATGAATGCTGATTTTTCTTTTTCTGTTCTTTTTTTGAAGTTTTCAAATTCTGCCTGCAATCTTTGCAATACCTCTTTTAATTCCTGTCCACAAACACATTTTGCTGGTGAAGCAGTAGTCTCTGTAGTTTCTTGGTTTGCTGGGGATGCCTCTTGTTTCTTAGTTTTCTTTGTCATCGTTTTTCACCAGATGAATTTGATTTACTTGATCTGAATTTGTTTGCTCTTTGGAAGCTGTTTTACTTTCTTTAGCTTTAAGTGCAGGATGCCATTTTTGTAGCTTGCATCAACTTTTTCAGGGTTGATTTCTGCTGGGAGTGAAAATGTTTTGTAATAGTTTCGTTCTGTTGCTGAATAACTATTTTCAGTTTTCTTTTCTATCTTCTGCTTTGCTGCAACTTCGATGTGCCCTGGCGTTACGTTGATCTGTATATCTTCTTTATTCATGCCGGGCATTTCAATATCTGCAAGAACTTCTGTTTCTGTTTCTTTTAAAGCTGTAACAGGAGAGCGGATTCTTAGATCGTCGCTGTCTTTCTTCTTTTTTATCAATACTGGAACAGTCATTCTTCGTGTTAAACGGTCCATATCATGCTGCATTCTTCGCATTTCTTCAAACATTTCTCGGAATTGGTCTCTCATATTTGATCACCTTTATTAGTTTTAATTGGTTGACTTAAGGTCGACTATGTTGATATTAGGTAAACAGAGGTTATATATAAATGTTGTGAATTTTGGGGCTTTGTTAAATAACTAAGAGTCTTTTTTAACAGAAATCTGAGTTTTTTAACAAACCCGACTTATTTAACAAAGCCGAATTTTGAGGCTTTGTGTAAAAATAAATTAATTATTACACAGAATTGGCTTTTTTACACACCATGAGAAATGACTTCTGTATAGGAATGTTCTAATTCAAGAAGAAGACGGTTGAGTTCGTTGATATCTGGGGTGCTCACATTGATATTTGTTCTAAGTTGAATCAACAGCTTACTCTGCAAAACTAATGCCTTAAAAACTGTATTTAATCCAGCATTATGCTCTATTGTTCTTGCCTTTTTTGTAGTGAGAGATGCAAAAGAGGAAAGTATTTTGAGAAGATATGCTTTCTTTCTATCCGCATCTGTTTCATGACCTGGAACTGCTTGTAATTGCTGCAATTGCTTCAAAAGTCTCTTTATTCCTGGAAGCATTTTTGCTATTAGCGCAATGAGTGTTTTTATGTCATCAATCTCTGCCATTTTACCTCTCTTTACCAATCAAATCTGCTGTACAGGCACCTAGCATTGCAAGAACACTTATTGCTGACACTGTTTTATAAACTTCTTCAAAATGACTTGCGGAAGTAATTATTCCAAACAGGAAAAGGACAACTACAACGACAAAAATTGCGCTTGCATAAATTACAAGGATACGCAAAGGAATAATCTTGAGAATCATGTTGTCTTTCACTGAACGGAAGCCTGCAAAATAAAGGAACGCTATACCTATAACTAGAGAGAGACCATATAATATTGTTGCACGGAATACTGTAAAATATTCTGCAACCTGAAGCCCTTCAAGAAATGAGAAATGCGCAACAATACCTACAAAAGCACCAATCATACCTTTTGTAAAGTCTCTGTATGTTATCTTTCTAAGAGGATTTTCACGTACTTCTTCTTCAATCTGTTTTTCAAGCACTTCCAGCTGCTTCATCTCATGCATTTCTTTTTCTTCAAAGAGTGCCAAACCTTCTTCTTCTTTGCTTACTTCTGACTCAACTACTTTCTCTTCTTCAGTTATCTTCTTTACTGCAGATGATAATTCTTTTTGCGATGCAAGAAGCTGTTTCTGATTCTTAAGAATTTGTGCAATGGACTGCCCTATTGCTGAGTTCTTTGTAATTTTCTTTGCCTGTTTTTTCTTTTTCGCACGAGCCATAATTTTATTTTATATATAGACATATAAATATTTTCCCTTTGGCTTTTCTTATATAGCAAAAGTGGTTAATTTTCGAACATTTGAAACCACTTTTGCTGAATAGTTGAGGTGCATACATTTTGAATCAAAGATTCATAATGCATTACGAACTTCGTTCGAAATGAATGTTCGAAATATTGGCACCTCAACTATATGATCTTCTTCACGTCCACCACTTCCTTCTCGGAATCCTTCTTAATGTAAATGTTTCGCCAATTAAGGGTGTTGCAACCTGAATGTTTTTTGCATGCTTCAACAAACGTTCAATAGGTTCTGTCCAGCCATGCAATGAAAGATTGAACTTTGCCCAACAACAAGCCTTCATAAAATATTTGGGCCCCTGTTCTTTGCGTCATAATCTGCAAGAATTCTGACATAATTATAAATCTTTTTGTAAGTCATCACGAGAGAGTAGTTTGCATTATTAACACAATCCTTATAAACCTAAACATCTTAAGGGATCTAATGCGACAGAATCCGAGAATAGCTGCACTTAAGGGGTGGATGCAGGAGAAACACCTTGAAGAAAAACTAATTAAACAATATGCTAAACAATACAAAAAGAACAAGCCGTATCAACATATTCTTATAAAAGACTTTTTAGTAGAAAAACAGATAACTTTTCTTAAAAATGCACTTGAAAAACAGGAATTTGAAGAAAAGAATAATGAAGATTCTCATTATTATCAAACAAAAGAGCTTGCAAAAAGCACATCATTTGTATTTGGAAGCTTTCATACTTTACTGTCTTCATCATACTTTCTTAAATGGCTACAGGAAATTACTGAAGTGCCAAAATTCAAAACATATGTTGATTTGCATGGGCTTAAATTAGAAAAAGGCAGTTTCCTGAATCAACAGCACGATATGCACAGGGACAGAAAAATAGCTTATATTATTTCATTATCATCTGCAACAAAAAAAGAAGGAGGAATGTTTGAACTTGTTTATGGAAAAAAGAAGTCTTATCCTCTGGTTAAAAATACTCTTTTGATATTCCCTGTCAGCAGACAGAATATTTATGCTGTTAAAGAACTAAAAAGTAAAAAAGACTGCTTTTTATTGGCTGGATGGTTCCACGGATAGTTATTTTTTAGTAGTAATTTTTATAAATTGATATTGGATTCTTTCTAATATGAGAAGAGCATTGTTAGGTTTAGTAGGATTGCTTGCAGGAAGTGTATCTGCTGGTGATGATATTGATTCAATTTCTGAAGGTATGAGAAAGCCAACACACAATGATATTCCATTAGTATGTGAAAATGTTTTGACTGCTCCCAGCGTTGTTAAAGTTCCTGAAGGATGGTATTTTATAGATGCAGGTTCTGTTGGTGATAATGGAAGGGTGTATAGAAGAATTGTGGGACGATATTCGCTTGTAGATACTGGATTTGCTGATGCAAGTTTAACATGTCAATGGACTGACTCATTACTTGGTGAAAGACAGAATGTAAATATTTTGTACGAATCACCTGCAAAGATTGCCAGAGTAAATGATACACATCATGTCATGCTTGTTGAAAATGACTATGTAAATGGAGTTTTCAGAAGGCAAAGTGTTGTAATGCCAATATATTACGGTTACGAGAGTAAAAAAGATGATACAGCAATTATTGAACAAACAAAGGATGGAATAATTCATGATAAAATACATACAGATAATGGTTACTCACTCTATGACAGAACACCCTATAACAGAACACCCTATAAGAGAACACTCTATAACAGAACAGTTACACTGCTTCCAAAAGGAGGAAGCATTACTGAATTAATAGATAGACAAGGAGATAATTTAAGGGAATATAGTTTTGAAATGACTGGCAATACTAGATCAAAGGCAGACGGGCATGAATGGATGATTACAGATAGGACTGTAACAGGATATTATTTAAGAAAAGATGGACATGTTTATGCTGTGTTAAAAAGAGTAGGAGATGGTTCTGAAAAAGCAGAATTGTACTCTATTGCATATGTAGGAGATTCTATAAAAGAAGTTACAATATTTTATTTTGAAGATGATGGAACATGCAGCAAACAAGTTACAATGCCAAATAATTCTGATGTTGGAGGAAGAGCTGATGAGCTTGACTGGAATTTTAGGTGTAGTGAGACTCCTATTTCTATCAGACAGCGTCCAGGCATAGTTTTCACAGATCCATGGAAAGATTTTGTTGAAGCAGAATTTTCACCTAAATATTATCTTGATGCTGTGCCTACACTTGATCAAGGATTGAATTTATTATTAAATGTTCCTTAATAGTTAATTTTTTATAAGATAGATTATTCTGATTTTTAATGGAAAAATTATTTGATAAACTAATTGAGAAAATAAAAAATTCAGAATGGTTTACTTCTGAATGGGATATTTACAGAAATGGAAATTACATTCATGTTTTCAAGAAGAACTGGCTTGATGAAAACCACAAAGGAGTACATTTTGAAACTTATGTAAATGATAATAATAAAGATTCCCCTGTTGTTCTTCATGCAGAAGGAGATGTCCCTAACAGAGATGAATTTGTGCAAAAAGTTCTGGAAGAAGTTAGAGATAAAGAAGGATCTTATGATGGACATCTTTTCTCCAATCCCTCGAAGAATTTCTGCAATAGCGAATTTTGATTTATAAAGAGCAAACACTGCTCAATATTTTCTCGTATTTTTCTTACTGTTTTACTGATACTATTCTT